>Ga0075458_10000463_pt1 | contig 13294 bp, 5 predicted proteins | sample DEB3_08_DNA_FD_77576 | JGI IMG/M metagenome (GOLD analysis project Ga0075458, IMG submission 77576) | Aqueous microbial communities from the Delaware River and Bay under freshwater to marine salinity gradient to study organic matter... | ecosystem: Environmental > Aquatic > Marine > Coastal ... | reverse complement strand
CATTATTGTTAAAGGTCAAGGTAATACATCCCAAGTTGCTATGATTTACCCAAACTGGGAAATACAAGAAGAGACAACATTAGGATTAGAAACAATCTTTTACACAGCAATCATACACGATAAAACAACAAATACTTTTTTAGAAGAACCACTATGGAGAAAGACAACTGAAACTCAAACATTAAGAGAGATCGCAGATTATCCAACAAACCCAGATCCAGCAACTCTTATTGGAGCAAGTGTAAATGTTGGTAATCAACACGGAGCATTAGAGTCATCTTACTATCCATTTAAAAACTATCAAGTCGTTAAAGAGACAATAGTTAATCCTCTACAAAGTGAAACAAACAATATACAAGAACCATTTACAAAACTACCTCCTTGTTTCTTTACTCAATATTACGATAAAGTTTATTTTGGAAATGCTGATTTTGGTATTTTTTATTATCAACCAGCAATCTTTACAGAAGAAAGAAATAAAAGAGTAGAAAACTACCAATACAAAACAATACTAACTGGATACAGCGAAACAAGTTTAATAAAGAAACTAGTATGGGGAGACTCAACAGATAATACTTTCATAGATCAAGGTTGGGTATTTTTTAGAAATAGTGAGGTTCCAGTCATAGTTGATATGTGTGTTTGGAACGATCGTATGATCTTTCTATCCGCAGATAATAGAGTCCTCTATTCTCAACCAGAACAACCTTACGCAATCATAGGTGAAGATTTTGATGTAATAACAAGTGAATATCCACTAACAGCATTACAAGAGGTTAATGGTAGATTAATGGTATTCAGTCCTAGCGAGACATTTGTTCTACAACCCGTAGATGGAAATATTCTTGCTTCTGGTGGTCGTCTAATCAAAGTAAGTTCTACTATTGGTTGTTGGGGTTCTTCTGCTGGAATAAAAGTAGAAGGAACTTTATTTTGGATAAGTGATAATGGTATTTTTGCTTCTACTGGTTCTGGTGATATTAAAGAACTAACAGATCCCGGTTTAGATAAGTTCTTTAAAGAATACCTACAAAATGCTATGACTAACTATTATGCGAATAATGGTTGGACTACATTACGAACAAACGAACAACCAAGATTAGATTATTCATTTAATCCAGTTGGTCTAAATGTTGTTTATCATACACCATATAAACATATTATCTTTAACTTTACACAACTACGATTATCTTTAATCTTTAATCTACAAACAAAAGAGTTCTATTTATGGAACTATGAATCAGTTGTTTCTACATATTACGATGATGAAACAGAAGAAGATAAAAGTTATGTTGGATCAAATACAAATCTAAAATATCTATGGTTAAGTTCTGCTAATAATGATCCTTTGTATGGAACATTTTTGGATAGACAAATATGCGTAGATGCTACAAAAACATTTGAGGATTTAGATACATACCCAGAAGGAAACCCAACAGAGGGTTATTATATTTCTCACCCAATAGTATTTACTGAATATGGTAGGGGTGGAGCATTAGATAGAACACAAGAACTTACAGAAGAATATAGAAAGATTAGTTCTGGTTATGTAAAACTAACAGAAGGAATACCAAGTATTACTAGTGATGCTTGTGTATATTTTGAGAAAGGATTTTGGCAAGAACCTCCATTTGAGACACCAAGCGGAGAACCCTACCAAGATGGAAATAGTGCTACTAGTGATGCTATTTATTGGTTGCCTATCTCTATTCAGTTAGAAGATTATGCTTCCGCAGGACAAGTAGAACCTCCTAATCTTATTATTATGAACTTTCGTTTTGATAAGTTGCACTGGCAACCTGTTTTTAATAATACCGCTCAAAGAGCAACTGGTATTTGGCAACTGGACTATGATGTTCCTACCGAAAGATTAGCAGTTTATAATGGATTTGGTGGTAATGCTCCTGTTGCTGGTGTAGCGGAGGTTGCTTGTTATAATGCTTCTACTGGTATTACATCTCAAAATGGAGAAGAAATAAGAATCACTATTGATCCAGCAAATAGTATGGCTGCTGGTTCTTACTCTTGGCATCCTGCTTTAAATGTTATTCAGTATTGGAAGAATCCATTTATTCTTTTACCATTTAAAAGAAGATTAACTGGTGTAAATAATGTTCCAGTTAATAACTCTTTTAGTTTGGGTATTACTCCTTGTGTAGATCCTGCCCCTTATAGTGGTGGTGTTACTGGATTCCAAATCATAAGAAATGATGATGCTGGTGGTAGTAGAGAAGATGATTATGCTATGACTCCAAGAGTTCTTTACTGGATGGAAACATATACATATCCAAAACTAAAAGGTATTTATGGAGCAGACTTTAATGGTGGTGGCGGTAATAGAGAACTTGCTATTGCTAATACAGGTGAGTTCCAGTCCGTAGATTGGTTATATAAATCAGCAGAAATAGGTGATGGATTAGTTGGATTAAAACCAAGAGGTTCCATCGCTCAAATGACCTCTCACGGAAAAGCAACTGCTAATGCTTTTAATGGTTGGGATTTGGGACAATACAATATTTTAGTTTCTACAAACTATAAACAATATCAAGGTCAAATCCTAGATTATGAAAAAACATTACCTACTGGTGGTGTTGAGACAAAAGATAATACACAAGCAAATAACATAACCAAAGATAAAGACATTAATATTACCAGTATCTACGGACAAACAACCGAAGAAGCAATAAAGAAAACATTTGGACTTAATCCTGGTGGTGATAATATTACTCTTGGTGATACAGCAAATCCAAATACAGGGAACTATTTAATAGATAGTAGTATCTTTGTTAATAAAGTCACCAGTGATGGAACAAGAGGCGAAAGATTCTCTTACACTTTCTTCGGTCATATGAAAAATAAAGCAGAAAGAATCTATATTAAATCTATTAATGCTATTTATAGAGTAATAGGACAAGTAAGGAGAACAGGTAGATAATGGTGAAACCTTATGTAAAAAGAGAATCGCCTGCTTTATCTAGCGAAGGACTAGATAAACAAAGATTTAGAGATGAGTTATGGAAAGTCGTAAATCAACTCAATCTAAAAATGCCTTCTGCTCCTTATCCAAGTGAGAAAGAAAAGAATAACTCTTCTACATTTACTCCCGGTTCTCATAAAGGATTTACTCCAAAAGAAGATGATTTTATTGATAGTTCAGCAGAAGCAATCATTTCAGCAGAACAAACATTTACAAGTGTTAATAGAGTTAATAATCTAACATTTGCTACTGCTGTTAATCTTACTCCTTCTGCTTCTGTAATCTTTAATGGTTGTAGATTTAATGCTTCTATTACTATGGAAAATGGAGCAAAAGCACATTTTATCGGTTGTATGTTTAGGAACAACTCTTTTGTTAATAATGCTGGTGTAGTTGCTAATGCTTATGTTATTGGTTGTGTAAAATCTCCAACAGCAACACATATTAATACTACGATTATCGCTCAAACAGATTACTAGGAGATTCACTTATGGCAAGAAAAATAACCAAAGAGCAGTTTTCTAATGGAACGAATATTGACGGACAAAGAATAGATAAAGCATTAGGGGACATACAAAATAGAATCAATAATGTTCCTCTTACAGATATTAAAACTGCTTATATGCCTTATCAACTATGCGGTGGATTTACACCCACAAGAGCAAGATTTTATAATCCAACCATAGGACAAAGAAATCCTCGTATTCCTTATATATTAAATCGTCAATATAACTTATTCGATTGTTGGTTGCCCCAAGCAACTATGTTTGATTCCAGCGATCCTAATGCTGTAAGTCCTTCTACGGGACAACAAGTATTTACTCCTCCGGGATTACCAGATACAAAGAAAGAAAATCCAATAACACAAAAAGGAACTTTAAGAGATACAAATATTTATGCTAATGATAATAAAGTTTTTTATCATCAAGCAAGTCAAATATTCCAAACAACAAGTCCTCTTATTATTGATGAGTTAAGTATCTATTTAGGAACAAATCTATTCTTTAATAATAAGTTTAGAACAGAGTTAAGTGGAGGCGAAAATGCCCCCGAGTGGTGGGGATATAAAGGTAATAATGCTTCTCTTGGTGATTTCCAAGTTCTATTATCTGTTGATGATGATTACCAAAGTGAAATAATCCAGTTAAGAACTAATGAGTTTATTAAACAAGATTTTCATATGTGGTCGGGTCATATGGTAAATCATAAAAGTATTCTTACAACTGAATATGTTCCATCAACAACTACTTATCCAAAGTTCTCTTATCAAGTAGCAGGAAGAAGCGAATATGAGATGGGATTTAATGGTATGAGTTGTTGGTTTATTTTTAAAGATTTAAGCATAAGCATACCAGAAAACGGAAGATTTAGATTATCATTAATATTACCTGATTATTGGTTTAGTGATGAATATAGACTTTCTACAAGTTGGGGTGGAACTGCTGTTACTGATGGCGATGGATCACAACGACCAGATTTATTTGAGTTAAGTTGGAGTATAACTGGTAAAGAGGAGATTAGATAATGGCTCGTATCAATCGTATTAAACTTTCTCACGGAACTAAAATGGTGAAACAACACCTTAATAGTTCATTAGGAGATACTGCGGATCAACTAGTAGAAGCAAATATAGAATCAAACCAGATAGAACCAAATAGAAATGTATTCTATATTAACTGGTCTGTTCCAAGTATTAAAACAACTTGGGGAGAAAAAGAATATTGCGAAAACTTGGAGAATCCATTTTCATTTATTCTTCCTCCAACACAAGATTTATTTAATAGTTATTTCCAAACACAGGAAGCATTAATAACACTAGACGAGTTTATGTTTAGTTGGGATCAAAATGCTAATCCAGTAGCATACACAGATATTTTCCAAAAAGATCAAATGGGACCACCACCAGGAGATAAACAAATAAAAGTAAATGCTATGTTTGATGGTGTTGCGGACAACTATAAAGTTCGTATTCGTATTTATGAAAAGACACCCTTTTTGATTTCGCAAGTAGCAGATTCAGTCCCAGAAACAATCGTTTATCAACTGGAAATAGAACCTTCTGCTTTTTTATCAACCAAATATAGAAATAACCCAATAGTCCAAAGTAGTTTAGGAATACCAATCAATCCATATAAATCTTATGTTATGACGATTAGTTTTCCATTGGGGTTAGAACAACAATATACTAGTGGTGATGAAGATATTTTTGTTGCTTCTCATTTACCGGGAGTTAATATTAGAGCAAAGTTTTCCTCTAAACTATTAGAACCAGATGGATTTGATAATGAAGCATTATTACCACAAAATAGACCAAATATACACGATTTACAAAATCAGTTTTCACCACAAATATCAGTTCCAACTTGGAATGCTGGTGATCCAATATTAGCAGAAGATCAAGGTGGATCTTATGGAATCCAAACTGCTATTGATAATATTGATACACTTACTACTCTTGGATATAAAGGTGGTCTAACAAAGACAAGTGATATTTTACCAAACTCTACAATAAAAGATATGTATGGTTATGATGTTATTTGTGTTCCTCTCTTTGGTCTAATGGAAGGAGTCCGTAGAAATATGCTTTATAGTGGATATAGAAAAGATTTTCTACCTTATATTCCTATTAATATAAATCAACCATCTTGGACTACTGATCGTAGGTTGATTCACTTATCTCATCCATTTATTATTCATCATATCTTTTTAAGTATGAGTTTTATGGCGAATAAAACTGCTTTATTAGTAGCGGGTAATCCTGTTGCTTCTACTGCTTATGATTCTTTACCGGGTGTTTATCGTCCATTTGGTTCCACTCTTTCCCGTGAGGTTGGTGTATTTGTTGCTTCTGGTATTAGAAGCGATGACTATGATTGGCAACAAGTAGGATACTTACAAGCAGATCCAGCATACGATCAATATTTAGTTGATAAGACCCAGATTGTAGGTGTTGATGGAAACCCTGATGGTTGGGGTAGTATAAATGAATCTGCGGAAAGACTAGGAGCATATGATACGGAGTTATGGCAAGTTCCAATCAACTATGGTTCTAGTCGTATGGGATATGGTTTTAATGAAAATGGAAGACCTTTCTTTGCTGGTAGGTCAAATAAAAGAACAAGTGATAGAAGCGATTGTTATAATCTACCACTTGACTTTGGTGGTCTTTCTACTGCTGTTCGTCCAAAAACTCGTGGTAGAGAAACTTGGATTGAGATTAGAGGTAAGATAAGTGAAGCAGATGAAGAGAAATGGTTAGGTGAAATAGGAAATAATGAAATCGTGGTAGGTCGTGGTGGATGGTATGTTTATCTTATTGGTAAGCGAGCATTAACCTATTAAGTGTGAAAACTGATAGTTAGGAGGAATCTAAATGGCGGAATATGACCCACAAATAACAGACCCAGAATATATGAATATATATAAAGAAGGTGCTGATGTAGTTAATACAGAACAAGATTATTTAAAATCATTAGCAGAACAAACAAAAGAACTTGGAGCATTACCTTCTAAACTAAAACAAGCGTTCCAAACTGGTAAATCTAACTTACAATCGCAAGCCGCCCAAGCATTAGCAGGAGCAAGAGTAGCGAGAGGTGGTAGAGGTTTAGCCGCATCTCGTCAAGCAGGAGCGACAAGTGGTAGAGCATTAGCAGAACTAGAAAGTCAATCTGCTTTACAACAATCACAAGCAACACAAGATTTTTTAAAAGCAAAGACAGCAGAAACCGCAGAAAAAAAGAAAGTAGGCGAAGCAGAATCATTAAGAAGCGCTCAAATAGCAGAAGCAAAAGGTCTAGTAGATTCTATTATTGATGCTGAATCTGGTGTATTTGTTACGACAGAAGCAGATGTTAATAATATGAAAACAAGATTTAGAACTGAAATCGCAACTAAATATGCTAATAATCCAGCCGCTTTGGCTGCCGCCCTTTCTTACTTTAATATCAAACTTGCTAATAAAGGATCAACTGAATATATTGGCACAACTTATTAATCATAGTGGGAGAATAACAATATGGCAAGAGTAGTTCAGGGAAATCCCCTATATACCAGCGAAGAGTTTAGCCCAGACAAATCACAACCACAAAGAGTAGTTAGAGATCAGGGAACTAAACTCGCTCGTTTTTTACAGGGATTACAAACAGCAGAAGCAGTCGCTTCCAGTAAAGCACTAGGAGCGGTTGCTGGTCTTGCTATGAAAGGTGTTGGTAAGATTGGAACAGCAATAGAAGAAGCAGGGAAAGTCGCCCAAGCAGAAAGAGCGGTAGAAGAACAACAAGCATTAAATAAAAAAGAAGCAGAGAAACTAACTGCGGAACAAAAAGCATTACAGGAAGCCGCCAAACAAAAACGAACACAAGCAGAACCATCAACACCAGCAGATCAAGGTGAGATGGAATCTACCCAAAGAGCATTTACTTTTAGAGAAGGTCAAAAAGAAGCATATGACGATCTAAATAGAGCATACCAAGAATATAAAGCAGATGCTAGTAAAGCAAAAGAACTTGGTGATAAAGTTAGAAAGTATGTTGGTAATAAAGTTTTAAGTGAAGATGAAGCAAAGTATTTCTTTGCTGGACTAGAAAGAAAAGCAAAAGCAAGAGAACAAGAACTATTAGATTTAGAAAAACAAACAACCAAAGAAGCAGATGTAGAAGCAGAAAGATTTGGAACAGCAGTCGCAAAAGCAGAGGTAGAAGCAACCAAAGCAAAACGAGACAAGGCATTAGCAGATAGAGCAAGACAAAATAAAGTATTAAAAGAAGCAGTCCCTCTATTACAACTCGCTCAACAAGAAGAAGAGTATGCTAAACTAATGGGCGAAGAAGAACAACAAGGAATAGTTGTTCCTACTGCTCGTAGAGTTGGTGTTGTTGATGAAAATACAGCGCTAGAAGGAGCAGGAACAAGACCCGCAAATCTAGTAGATGATATGACGAGTGGTAGAGCAGAAAGATTACAACTCGCTCAACAATACAGAAAACAAGCAGAAGCATTATTAAGTCCATTAGGTCTAAAAGCAGACAACTTACCTCCTATTGCTGAACTTACAGAAGAAGAGTTAAAACAAATACAATACCTATCCCCAGAAGAAATGAAAAATGTGGTTGCTCCATTTAGAGCAGAGACACAAGCAGAGAGAGCAGGACTTACAGGTGAAGCAAAACAAAAAGGTTATAGACCTCCCGGTTCTGCTGAACCTTCTGCTCCTCAACCACCAGCAGAAGAAACATTACCATTTAGAACTGGAATCAATATTCCACAAGAACAACTAAAAGATGTATTAACAAGAGGACAAGGTAAAGAAAAAGAGTTCTTGGTTAAATCATTACAATCATTACAAGATTTAGCAAAGAAACAACCTTTAACTGCTAATCAAACTGAATATGCTAGATTAGCAACAGAGTATTTAAGAAATCTTGTTAATGCTGAAAGAGAAGGTAAGGGTGATGAATATTTAGCAACTACAAGAAAAGAAATGCTACAAGCAGAAACACCTGAATCCACAGATGTTAGTGGTAAAGTTACAGCAAAAGGTAAAGTTGTTGCCCCAGAGTTCGACTTAACAACAGGAGAACAACTTACAAAAGCGGGACAAAAGATTAAACAAATCCCAGCGATGAAAGCAAAACCAAAAACACAAGAACAACTGCGAGCAGAAATGGAAGCAGTTAGAACTGGTATGCCTCCTGCTGGTGTATCAGTAGAGTCTTATGAAATACCTGAACTTGCTGAAATGGAAGCAAGAGTAAAAAGAGTAAGAGATGCTGGTGGAACAGATCAAGCAATCAAAAATGAATACCCAGAGTTTAAAGATTTATCCGCCCAAGAGGTAGTTAAACAAGCAGTAGAAGAACCAGACCAAGCAAGAAGAGCAAAACTCTTGGAGCAAGCAAAACAACTAGAAATCAAAGCAAATGAGAAACTCGCTCAATCACAAGAAGCATTAAAGAAACAAGCAACATTACCAGAAGGAGTATCTATTGATCCTAAAACTGGTGGATTTGTTATTGAGAGAAAAACAGCATTAAGCGAAAATGAACTACAAGCATTAGCGGCTAATGCTAATACATTAGAAAAAAGAGCAGAGGTTCTACGACAAGTAGAAAATGCTGATGTTGCCCCAGAGACTATTATGGATATTATGACTGGCGGACATAAGAAAAGATTTGCTGAAAAACTACGACCTTTCTTCCCAACCAGTAGAGACTTTCCAAAGAAATCTACTGCTGAAATCGAAGCAGAAATATTATTAAAGGAAGCAAGAAGAGGTAAGATTCTTAAAGAAACTGCTGAAATCGAAGCAAATGCTAAATCAAAGAGAGCAAAAGAGAAAGCAGGAGCAGATGCGGATATAGCAAGAGCAGATGATTTAAGAGAAAAAGGTGGAGCAAAAGTTAATAATGTTGGTTATTGGGAATCTGTTATTATTAGAAACCTCCGCAAACCCGGTAGAGTTTCAGGTAAATCTGCTGCCGATAGAGCAAAAGCAACTCTTAATATTATTGAGAGAGATAGAACAAGTCAAACAGCAGGAGTTAGTAAATACCACGATAATAAGATTGAGGTAGAAGAAAGCAGAGCAAAAGAACTAAATGCTAAATATGATGCTCTTGTAAAAGATACTGGTGAAAATCCAACACCACCAGCAAAACCAGATATAGAATCTTTAACTAGTTCGACAGCAAGAACAAATGCCGAAAAGGATTATGCGAAGCAAAAGAGAGATTATGACGATCAAGTTAAAGCAATCGCAGACATTAAGAGAGCAAGAGACGAAGCAAACGAAGCAGTTAGAAAAGCAAAAGAAGATAAAGAAAATGAACTAACAGATCTTAATGATGCTTATGATAAAGCAGAAACAAAAGTTAGATCACAAGCAGGAGTCCCAGAAAGACCTATAAGCCCAAGATCTCCAAGAAAAGAAGAGAAAAAACAAGAACCACCAAAAGGCGGTGGTGGTGGTAAAAAACCAAAAGGCGAACCAGAGTTTTAACCTAACGGGAGATTTCTAATGGCTGAAAAAACTTTACGGGAAAGATATAGAGAACTTAAAGATGAAGGTTTCACAGATGAAGAACTTGTTAAGAAACTAAAAGATCAAGGGTTTTCTAGCAAAGACTATGATATTCCTTTAAGTCAAGCAAAGGAAAGAGCAAAGTTAAGATTAGAAGGAAAACTAACAGAAGAGAAACCTGCTCCTGCTCCCACAACTGGTTCTTATGAATCTATGGGACAAACAGAAGAAGAAAAGAAAATCGGTCGTCTAATGGACGAACGAGAAAAAGCAGGATTACCTGTTGCTGGGTCTGCTTCTTCTCCGCTTACAACGAGCGGAAAACCCCCTACAACCGCCGTTTCTGTTCCAACCGCTCCTACCCCTACCGAAAGAGTTAAAGGGATTTTTGAGGGTATTAGCGACCTTGATGCTGGACTTGGACCAACCGCTCCACAATCTAAACTATCACCTTCCGCTCAAAAGTTAGTGGATGATTATAATGCGAGAGTATTACCAAAAGTAAAAGCATTACCAGAGAAGAATAGATTAATAGAAGAACAAAGAGCAAAAGCAGAAGCAGAGTTAAAAGCAAAACAAGCAGAAGCAGAAAGAGTTAAACTAGACCAACAACTCGCCCAAGCAAAAGGTAAGAAAAGAGAACAGGGTAAAGTTGTTATTCCGCTTTTACAAGAAGCGGTAGAAATGTTTATTCCAGCAGAAGCATATGATTATCTACCAGAAGCAATAGTCCCAGAAAAAGGTGGATATGCTACATTAGATAAAACATCTACTATCGCAAGTCCAAAAGTAGTATCTACAAAAGAACCTCCTAAATATGCTCCAACATTAGAACTTGGTCCAAGTATGGAACGATTCGTCCAAGCGGGAAAAGGTATTGCAAAAGAGTTTAGAGATGAGGTTGTTGATTTAGCAACTAGTATGTTTAATGCTGGAAGCGATATTAACTATGCTTTTAATCAAGTTTCTACTGGTGGTATGAATACTACTTTACCACCAGCAAGATTCGAACCAGAAAGACAATCAAAAGCAAAACAAGTTATTAATCAACTAGACCAAGAACTTACAAAAGCAAAGAAAGAACAAGCAGAAAAGGGAGTAGGAACAAGAGTATTAGAGTTTCCAGTAGCGGTTGCTGGTGGAGCGAAAGATGTTGTTGTTGGTCTTGCTGATATTCTAAACTACTTTGGTGGTGTAAATGTTCGTCAAGGCGAAACAAGATCCAAAGAAGCAGAAAGAAAAGGAGCAGAGGTATTAGCGGGTATGACTGGTCTTACTGCTAATACAATATTAAACTTTACAAATCCTACTTTATGGGAAACAAAACCAGTAGAAGCAATATTAGGTTTAATGCCTCTTTATGATTTGGTATTAGGTGGAGCATTAAGAGTTCCCGGTGGATTAGAATGGTCTAATAAGTTTGGTGGATATGTTGCTAAAACTACACAAGCAGTAAAGAGAAATAAAGCAGTAAGTAAAGTAAGACAAGGATTCAGCGAAGGTTTCGCATCAACAGAACCGGGATCGTCAGCAGTAGCAGAACAAATATTTAGAACACCAGAAGCAGAAGCATCAACATTAAAAGCCGCTGGAACAAGAGCCGCCGAACAAGTTAAAACACCAACACCTCCAAGAGAAGGAGTAGATGTTTTTGGTGAAAGAGTTATTGAGAAAGAAGGCGGACAACCAGTAGTAGAAGCAAGACAAGAGGTTTTGACTCCAAAGAAATATGTTGAGAGAAACTATCTTTCACCGGGACAAGAAGAGGTAATACAACTTTCTAGCAAAGAGTTCCCAGTAGAATCTGGTGGTGTTGTTGGTAAAAGAAAATACTTTACAGGTGATTTAAAGACAACTGCTCCTACCGAGTTAATGGAAGAAGGTGGTTTTTCTTTTGATGAACTGGACTTAACACAAGAACCAGCAAGAAAAGCAAAAGCATTAGCAGATCAAAATAAACCTTTGGAAACTAAACTAGGAACATTAGCAGGAGAAACAGGCGGATTACTACAAGACCTAACTGGAAAACCAGTATTAGGTGATTGGTTAAACTTTGTTGTTGAGACATACCGCAGAACATTAGCGGAAAATGTTGATAATCCAAAAGCAGTATTAAGAGAAGGCGTAGAACAAGCAATAAGAACACAACTTAATACAGCAGAGGTTCGTAAATATATATTAGATAATGGAGTTAAAGAGGTTAATACAAAGATAAATAAGTTAGTAGATTCTGTTACTGATCTTGTTTCTACTGATACTGAACTTACTAATAATAGAGCAAGAATACAAGCACTACTAACTGACTCTGTTGTTATTCCAGCAAGAACAACTGATCTATATTCTATCGAAAGAGGAACTGGTAGATTATTTAAAGGAAGCGAGGTTAGTAAAAGTGTTGCTAGAAACCTAGAAGAAAGATTAAGAAATATACCAAAAGAAGAACAAGCGAAATATGTTGTTGGAGAAGGAGAACAAATATCTCCTCCAAGACAAACACCAGAGTTAAGTGAGTTCCAAAGACAAGCACTAGAACAAGTTGGAGCAAAACCAGTTGAGGTTGTTGGTGGTAGAAAGTTAGGAACTTTTGGAGAAGGTCTTGGTGAAGCATTAACAACTCAACCAACAAGAACACAGAATCCTTACTTTAACGAAGCAGTTAGAGAGGTTGCTGATATTGTTAGACAAGTATATCCAGCAGAAGCAGAAATGGTTATTACACCAGAAAGAGTAGCAAGTCGTTTTGCTATGGCGATTGATAATCAACTAACAAATAATATTCCTCTTCTTCGTAGTCCTGCTGTAAAGAGAGCAATAATCGCTGGATTAGAAGAAGCATTAAACCAAGATGGAACATATAGCAAAGCAGAAAGAAATAGAATATTAAGAGACTTTGATAAAGATGTTTTAAGAGATGCTGTTGTAAATAACAATACAGGAAAGATTCGTGGATTTGAGATTAGAAGAAGCGATGGTGGAGTTATTTTTGATTCTACTAATGTAAGAGATATTGTAGGAGAACTAAACCCAGAGTTAGTTAGAGAAGCAAAAGCAGAAGCAATACTAGATTTAACAAATGATTTAGCAAATGAGACTGCCTACTATGGAACAAGAAAGATGATCCAGCAAGAAGGTAGAAGGTTCTTCTCTGGGAATCAAGCAATAGATTTCGTTAGACAACCAGAAGCATTTGCTATTCCTATGCTTGGTAGAATAATACTGAAAGGTGAAACACCACCAGTATTCTTACCATTCGAAGGAACAAAAGTAGCAAAAGCAATATCAAGTAATATTGAGTT
>Ga0075458_10000459_pt1 | contig 13351 bp, 12 predicted proteins | sample DEB3_08_DNA_FD_77576 | JGI IMG/M metagenome (GOLD analysis project Ga0075458, IMG submission 77576) | Aqueous microbial communities from the Delaware River and Bay under freshwater to marine salinity gradient to study organic matter... | ecosystem: Environmental > Aquatic > Marine > Coastal ... | reverse complement strand
TGGGCGCTCCTGTTCGGACTCGTCTACTGGCGTGCGTCAGAAGATGACCCGTTGATGGACGTGATGTCGCGCACCGTCCTCGGCCGCGTCCTCCCGGACTGAGTGTCGAGGTCGGTCAGCGACCGGTGAGCACCGGCAGCACGCGGGGTCCGCGCACCTGGCCGTTCGCCCACGTGGTCTTCTTCGTGGGGTCGAGCGAGTAGTTCGGGAAGGCACGGAGCCATTCCTGGAACGCCACGATCATCTCGAGTCGTGCCAGGTTGGAGCCCGCACAACGATGGATGCCGAGGCCGAACGCGACGTGGCGGTTGTTCTCGCGGTCGAGGATGAACTCGCTCGCACGGTCGAACTCGTTCGGGTCGTGGTTCGCCGCGGGGAAGGTGACGAGCGTCTGGTCGCCGGCGTGCATGGGGCAGCCGGACACCTCGACGTCCTTCACGACCTTGCGCGCCATGGTGACGGGTGCGTAGTAGCGCAGGACCTCCTCGTTCGCCTGCTGCCAGAGTTGGTGGTCGTTGTCGACCGCCAGCAGTCGCTGCACCTGGTCGTTGTGCTGGGCGAAGTGCCACAGGCCCGACCCGATGGCTGACCACGTGGTGTCGATGCCTGCCACGATCTGCAGACGCACGTAGCCGACCTTGATGTCCCACGCGACTTCCTTGCCGTCGATCTCGGCGTTCGCTATGACCGTGAGAAGGTCGTCCTTCGGGTTCGCCTGTCGTTCCTTCAGGATCTCGCTGATGTACGCGGTCATCTCCGTCAGCACTTGCAGCCGGATGGCGTTGTCCTTCGGGGCCAACTGGAAGTTCTTGTAGATCCAGTCTCGGAAGAGGTCCGCGTCCTCCTCCGGCAGGCCGGTGAGCATGCAGATCCCGTGCACGGGGATGTGTTGCGTGTACTGCACCGCTGCATCGGCCGTGGGCGAGTCGCCGATGTCGGCGATGAGCTTCCGGCAGAACGTGCGCAACTCCTCCTCGATGGACGCAACGGCCTTCGGGTTGAACGCGGGGAGGATCAGTCGACGGTGCCCGTGGTGGTCCGGCGGGTCGCTGGTGATCGGCGGCGCCGGTGACCGTGGCGCGTCGGGTCGGCCGACGTTCACCCAGATCGACGAGAAGTGGTCGGTGTCGTTGGCGATCTGCCGCACTGCATCCATGGTGACGGGCATGAACGCACGTCCGTAGCGCTCCGTTGATGCGACCGGGCACTGCTCGCGCACGTCGTTCCAGATGTCGATGGCGTTCTCGCCCCAGCCGTCATCCAGCCAGTCCCAGTCCGTCAGCCAGTTCTTCACCGGCTCCGATTCGATCGCGTCTGCCCCGTACGCCATGGTGTTCCCCCCGGATCGCGCAATGTGCGTGTGACCACACAGTACTCACCGTGCGGGCCGCCCCGCCCAGCCGTCGATCCCGTGCGGCGGGCACGATCAGCCGTGGCCGACCACGGACACCTCGCCGTTCTGGGCGGACGTCGCAACGGCCGCCGCCGACGCGGGCGGGACCGCAACGACGATGCCGTCGTCGCCGGCCGCCGGGGCGACCACCACGGCGTCCGCCGCGATCACCTGCGCCTGCGCCACCACATCCACCCGGTCGCCGGGCGTCATGCGCGGAGCGATCACGTCACGGGGGAGAGCGACCACGCGCCAGTCGGCCGGGACGTCGGCACGCGGGACGGTGGTCGGGGTGCATGCCGCGCCCGGGGCGTCGCCACCACCGGGAGAAGCGGCATGAGTGAGCGCGAACACGCTGACCGTGATCAGTGACGCGAGCACGACGGCAACTCGCGTCTGCGTGCGCCTGTGCAGCATGAGGTGCGCCACGAAACGGCGTCTCAGGTCATCGGCCTGGTCGCGTGCAGCGCGCAGGAATTCGGCGGGTGCGGGCATGGGGCTCCTCTCGGGGAAGCCATGTGCCCGCGGACGGGGCGCCTGCGGAACCGGCCGCGCCAGTCGTCAGTCAGCGGATGTGGATGACGTGCTGCTCGACGATGTGGACGAGCTGTCGGTCGACGTCGTGGATGAGGTCGACGCCGCGGTCGACGAGCTCGAGCCACCACCGGAGTCGGTCTTGTAGAAGCCACCACCCTTGAACGTGATGCCGATGGGCGTGAAGACCTTTTTCACCGGGCGCATGGTGCCGTCAACAGGGTGCCTCGCCTCGGTGAGGGTGGCATCCGAGAAATCCTGCTGCACTTCGATGGTCTCGCCGGTCTCCGTGAACTTGTAGACGTATGTGGGCATGGGGGTTCTCCGCGATTGGCATTCGGGTTCGTCGGGTGCCAAATGGTAACTGGCTAGTTTGGGAATCCGTGAGAGCCCGCACCGCCGTCATCCCCGCAGCCGGTCTGGGGACCCGCTTCTATCCCGTCACGAAGGCGGTGCCGAAGGAACTCCTGCCCATCGTGGACGTGCCTGCCCTGCAGTTGATCCTGGACGAGGCGATCGGCGCCGGATGTGACCACATCATCCTCGTGTCGAGCAGGGTGAAGCCCGGCCTCGAGAACTACGTGACCCCGGACGACAAGGTGGTGGCGAAGCTGCGCGACCTCGGGCGCAACGACGTGGCCGATCGCCTGTCGCGCATCGGCACCGACGTGCGCGTGAGCATCTGTTACCAGGACAACCCGCAGGGCCTCGGCCACGCCATCGGGTGCGCGAAGGACCTTGTGGGCGACGAGCCGTTCGCGGTCCTGCTGCCCGACGAACTCCGCGGTGACCCCGGCCTGCTGCGGCTCCTCATTGACTCGAGCGAGGCGACAGGCTCGAGCGCCATCGAGCTGAAGCGCGTGCCGATGGACGAGGTGTCCGCGTACGGCGTGGTCAGCGTCGCACCGGGAGCGCCGGCGGACGGGCCGTTCGAGATCACCGACGTGGTGGAGAAGCCGAAGAAGGAGGACGCACCGAGCGACCTCATCATCCTCGGTCGCTACGTGCTCACGCCATCCATCTGGCAGGACATCGCGGACCTGAAGCCGCACCCGAACGGCGAGCTGCAGCTGACCGATGCGCTGCTCTCGCAGACGAAGCGCGTGCCGATCCTCGGTCACCTGACCACCACGGAGCGTTACGACACCGGCACGCCGTTCGGCTGGCTCACCGCGGTGATCGACATCGCGCTGCGTCGCGCCGACACCGGCCCGCAGTTGCGCGAGTGGTTGCGCACGCGTCTCTGACGCTTTGTTCGTCTTCGCTCAGTCGGCGCGGCGGAAGACGTTCGTCTCGTCGATGACGAACCCGTGCTCGTCGACCGTCACTTCGACGTCGGTTCCCGCCGCGAGTGACGTGTACGTCCACGTGTGCATGCCCGTTCGCGTGTAGCGGTGGGGGACCTTCTCCACCGCGAGCGTCTCGATGTCGATGGTGATCACCTGGATGTCTGCGGTGTGGCCCACGTGCAGCGGCAGGCGGTGGGTGATGACGGAGTTGGTGAACGGCGTGTTCACGAAGTCGATGTCGAGGGCGCCGTCGAGTTCGGTGCGGTGTGCCCCGTTCATCTCGCCCCAGTGCCCCTTGCCGTCGGTGGCGAGCCACAGGTCGGCTTCCTCCATGTCGCGGAAGAGGAGCATCTGCTGGATGCGCCACTGCGCCGACAGGCGCAGCGCAACGGTGGCGTCATCGCGCTCCAGGCGCAGCTCGGCCGTCCAACCCTCGTTCTCCCAACGCAGGTCCACGCGCGACGACGGAGTGCCGTCCCAGTGCTGCCAGGTGAACGACCGTCCCGGTGACGCGAGCGGACGGTAGTTCGGCATGCCAGACGTTCTATCGGGGCAGGTACCGTTTTCTCCCATGACGAACGGGCTGACTCCGCTGGATGACGTCCGCGCGCACGTGCAGTCCCGTCTGCCGTCGGCAGCGCCCGTCACCGTTCCTTTTGACCGGGCCGCCGGCCTTGTTCTCGCAGCCGATGTCTCCGCCACGGAGAACGTCCCGCCGTTCGACAACACCGCTGTCGACGGCTACGCGGTACGGGCCGCCGATACTGCGTCGGCACCGTGCGAACTCCGTGTCACGGGTGAGATGGCCGCGGGCGCCCAGCATGTCGCATCGGTCGAGACCGGCACGGCCGTGCGCATCATGACCGGTGCCCCTCTTCCCGATGGTTGCGACGCAATCGTCATGGTGGAGGACACCGAGCGTGTCGGTGACGACCGCGTGCGCATCAACCGCTCCGTGAGCGCGGGTGACGGGATCCGCCGCGCGGGCAGTGACGTCGTGCGGGGCGAGGTGCCGCTGCGTGCCGGCACCCTCGTCACTGCCGCGGTGCAGGCGGTGCTCAGCACCGTGAACGCGCGCACCGTCTCCGTGTGGCCGCGACCGCGCGTCGGTGTCATCAGTACCGGCGATGAACTCGTCGACGACGGCTCCCCGCTGCAACCGGGCCAGATCCGCGAGAGCAACCGCACCATGTTGCTGCGGCTCGTCTCAGAAGCCGGTGCAGAGGCAGTCGACCTCGGCATCGTGCGCGACGACGAGACGGAACTCGAGTCCGCGTTGCGCACCGCTGTGAACAACGACGGCCTCGACGCACTCGTCACCAGCGGCGGCGTCAGCATGGGTGACTACGACATCGTGAAGTCGGTGCTGTCGCGCATCGCCGACATGTCGTGGTTCCAGGTCGCCATGAAGCCCGCGAAGCCCTTCGCGTTCGGAACGCTCCGCAACGACGACGGTGTGAACGTGCCCGTGTTCGGCCTGCCGGGGAACCCCGTCAGCAGCCTCGTCAGTTTCGAGCTAATCGCGCGGCCCGCACTCGAGATCATGATGCACACCGCGGATTCCATGACCGGCCGCCGCCGCGTGAAGGGGATCATCGACTACGCAGTCGCGCGCCAGCCCGACGGCAAGGTGCACTTCGACCGCTGTGTCGCGTCGTGGGGTGCCGACGGCCGCATCCACGTCGCCCGCGTCGCTGCACAGGCCAGTCACCAGCTTGCCGCCACGGCCCTTGCCAACGCCCTCGTCGAGATCCCCGACGGCAACGGGGTCGGTGCGGGCGACGAGGTCCTCGTGACCCTGCTCGGCGCTGGCGGACACCTGCCCACCACTGCCTAGGCTTCCGCCATGGACTTGGTCGACGGATTCGGGCGCGTGGTGCGCGACCTGCGCATCTCCGTGACCGACCGGTGCAACTTCCGCTGCACCTACTGCATGCCGGCCGAAGGGATGACGTGGCTCGACCGCGCCGAGGTGCTGACGTACGAGGAGATCGAGCGCGTCGCGCGCATCTGCGTGGAGCGGTTCGGGGTGGACAGCCTGCGCCTCACCGGCGGTGAGCCCACCGTGCGGGCCCACCTGCCGCAGCTCATCTCGCGTCTTGCCGCGCTGCGCCTGGCGGACGGCCGCAAGCCCGACCTGGCCCTCACCACGAACGGGGCGACCCTGCGCAACATCGCGGCCGAGCTGCGCGACGCCGGCCTCGACCGCGTGAACGTCAGCCTCGACTCGTTGCAGCGTGACCGCTTCCTCGCCATGACGCGCCGCGACGAGCTGGAGAACGTTCTCGCCGGCATCCGTGAGGCACAGACCGTCGGGTTTGACCCCGTGAAGGTGAACGCCGTCGTGGAGCGCGGGGCGAACGACGACGAGATTCTCGACATGGCGCGCTACGGACGCGACAACAACGTGGAGGTCCGTTTCATCGAGTTCATGCCGCTCGATGCCACCAACGAGTGGGAACGCGCGAAGGTCGTCACCCAGGACGAGATCGTCGCCTCGATCTCCGCGGAGTTCCCGCTGGAGCCGGCTCCGGCACGTGGTGCTGCGCCGGCGGACCGCTGGCGCTACCTCGACGGCAGGGGGACCGTCGGCGTCATCCCGTCGGTCTCGCACCCGTTCTGTGGCGACTGCGACCGCGTTCGACTCACGAGTGACGGCCAGTTCCGCACGTGCCTTTTCGCCACCGATGAGACCGACCTCAAGTCGATCCTGCGAAGCGGCGGCGCACCGTCGGCGATCGACGACGCGATCGCTGACGTCATCACGCGTGCCGTCGGAGCGAAGTGGGCCGGGCACCAGATCGGCCAGGTCAATTTCGTCCGTCCGGCCCGCACCATGAGCCAGATCGGCGGCTGAAGTGTCCCGCATCAACCCACCGCAGCAGGACGCCACCGGCGACATGCCCCTCGATTCGGCCCCGGTGATCGTGGAGGTCGAGGAGGCGGTCGCGACCATCACGTTGAACAGGCCCGCCAAGCGCAACGCCATCACGTTTGCCATGTGGGGCGCGCTCGCGGAACGTGTCACCGAACTCTCGGCGAACCCCGACGTGAGGGTTCTTCTCGTGCGCGGTGCGGGAGACCACTTCTGCGCAGGCGCCGACATCACCGAACTCACGAACGGCCCGGGCGGTGAGTACGCACGCGTCAACTGGGCGGCCGAAGAGGCGCTCGCGAACTTCCCCGGCCCGACGATCGCCGAGATCCGCGGGAACTGCATCGGTGGCGGCGTCAGCATCGCCACCGCGTGCGACATCCGCTTCGCATCCGAGGACGCGACGTTCGGCATCACGCCGTCCAAGCTCGGAATCGTCTACCCGACGAACGCACTCGAGCGCACCGTGCGGCTCATCGGCGGCAGCGCCACGAAGCAGCTCATGTTCTCCGGCGACATCGTGGACTCGGCACGTGCCCTGCACATTGGTCTCGTGGACGAGGTGCACGACGTGGCGAACCTCGGTGCGCGGGTGCAGGACTACGTGGCAGTGCTGCTGCAGAGGTCGCACCTCACGCAGGTGGCCACCAAGGCCATGGTGCACGAGGTCATCACGGACGGCAGGGTGAAGCCCGCCACCACCATGAAGTGGGAGTCCGCCATGGACCAGAGCGGGGAAGTGCGCGAAGGGGTTGCCGCTTTCCTCGGCAAGCGCGCCGTGCGTTGGCCCTGGAAACGCTCCTGAGCGGCCCGCACCGGCGACTCCGGAACATGTCGGCCGGCCGTCGCAGAATCGGCACCGCACCAATACGCTTCGTCCCGTGAGCGAGCCGACATTCAGCCACCTCGACGACCGGGGCAACGCCCACATGGTCGACGTCGGCGACAAGTCCGCCACCAAGCGCCGCGCCGTCGCCCGCGCCACCGTGCGGACCACGGCTGAGGTCACCGCCGCCATTTCGGACGGGTCCATGAAGAAGGGTGACGTGCTGGCCGTGGCACGCATCGCCGGCATCCAGGCCGCCAAGCGCACCAGCGACTTGATCCCGCTCTGCCACCCGCTCGCCATCACCAAGGTCTCCGTCGACCTGACCGTGAACGGGACGAGCATCGAGATTGAGGCGGCCGTCGAGACCGTCGGCCAGACCGGCGTCGAGATGGAGGCGTTGACCGCTGCGTCCGTCGCGGCCCTCACCGTCTACGACATGTGCAAGAGCGCCGACAAGGCGATGACAATCACGGATGTGGCCCTGTGGGAGAAGTCCGGGGGTCGGTCGGGGGACTACCGGCGCTGAAGTGACCCTTGTCAAGACCCCGGCAAATCACGGGGTTTTGTGGAGAAACGCGTTGGAATCGGCGGATTCTCACTCTTTCTCTCAAATGGGAGGGGCCACAGTGGTCGCCCCCGCCCGAAACCATCGTTAGGCTTGTCCCTCGATACCCATGGGAACCTTGATTCTTCTTGTTGTGGGCGCCGCCTGGATGGCCGTTCTGCTTCCCCCGTTGATGCGCAGTCGCTTCGACGGTGGATCCGTGTCTTCCGTGTCGGACTTCCGTCGCCAGTTGAACACCCTCCAGCGCACACAGGGTCCTCGTGCCCAGGCACCGATGCGCGCCATGGCCCGTCCTCTTGCCCCGTCGCCCGCCCGCGGTCCGCGCCTCGGTGCGCCGGCCCAGCGCCCCGGGCAGTCGCCCCGCACCGGTCGCTCGGCAGCCCCGCGCCCGGCCGGGTACAGCCGCCCGCACCTCGTGCCGGTGGACCAGACAGAACCGCGTCACCGCCGTAGCCATCACACGGCAGCGATGCAGCGACAGCACTTCGCGCCCGAGGAGATGTTCCTGAGCCCCCGCGAGATCGTCCGCCGACGCCGCACCAATGTTCTCTACGGCCTGCTCGCAGTGAACGGACTCAGCCTCTTCCTCGCATTCACCACCGGGTCCACCGCCATGGTGTATTTCTTCGGCATCGCCGCCATCGCACTGGTCGGGTACTGCTACACGCTCGTGCAGATCCGCAACCAGGAGTACCTGCGCCGGTACTACGGCGATCATCGCGCCGCCTGACCAGGCGACGCTGACTGGGCGATCATCGCGCCGCCTGACCCGGCCCGTCGACAAGTCAATGTGACGCTCGGCAGGGTGTCCCCATAGACTTTCCCGCCACACCCGAATACGGGGCTGTAGCTCAGTTGGCAGAGCGCTTCGTTCGCAATGAAGAGGTCAGGGGTTCAATTCCCCTCAGCTCCACCACCACAACGAACCCTGGGGGATCACCATGTCACTGTCCTGGATTGACGCGCAGAAGGCCGTTCTGGACCCGGGTTCGGGCACGCCCTTCGAGCTGACAGAGACAGAAGTGTTCGGCGTGAAGATGGAGGTCTTCAAGCACGCCCCGCAGAACCTTGCCGTCGCTCTGCAGGGCGCCCGCGCCCATGGTGACGCCACGTTCCTCCTCTACGAGGGCGAGCGCTACACGTTCGCCCGCGTCATGGACGAGGTCGACGGCCTCGCCCACCTGCTGGTGAACACCTACGGCGTGAAGAAGGGCGACCGGGTGGCTGTCGCCATGCGCAACTTCCCCGAATGGATCATCTCGTTCGCTGCCATCGTCTCCGTCGGTGCCGTGAACGTGTCGTTCAACGCGTGGTGGACCGAGGACGAGATGAAGTTCGCCCTCGAGGACTGCGGTGCCAAGGTTCTGATCGGTGACCAGCAGCGCATCGACACCGCTCATCATGTGGCTCGTGCCATGGGCGTGAAGATGCTGATCGTGCGCCCCGAGACAGAGGTCGGACCGGACATCGACGAGTGGTCGAAGGTCGTGAAGTCCGGTCTCGGCGCGCTCGTTGCGGACATCCAGCCCGACGACGACTGCACGATCCTCTACACCTCCGGCACCACGGGCCGCCCGAAGGGCGCCGTGTCCACGCACCGCGCCGTCGTGAACTCCCTGATGGCGTTCTCGGCACGCAACGGCGTCCTCGCGCTCGCGAGCGATCCCGAGGACAAGCTGATGTCGCAGAGCGAGTACCCGACGTCGTTCATCCTGATCGTGCCGTTGTTCCACGTGACGGGCTGCGTGCCGGTCATGCTGTCGTGCTTCATGGCCGGCCTGAAGCTGGTCATCATGTACAAGTGGGACGCCGGCAAGGCCCTGCCCATCATCCAGGAGGAGCGCATCACGAACTTCGTCGGCGTGCCCACCCAGAGCTGGGACCTGGTGAACCACCCCGATTTCGACAAGTACGACACGTCGTCGCTGAAGGCCGTCGGTGGTGGCGGCGCACCCGCACCTGCCGCGCTGGTGGACAAGGTGGCGAAGAGCATCAAGAAGGGCGGGCCGCAGCTGGGCTACGGCATGACCGAGACCAACGCGTTCGGCCCAGGCAACACGGGCAAGTTCTACACAGACCGTCCGACATCCACCGGCCGCGCCATCCGCCCGATGCAGCTGGCGGTGTGGGACCCGGTCACGAAGAAGCCGCTCGGCCCGAACGAGTACGGCGAGATCATGATGTTCGGCCCGATGCTGATCCGCGGCTACTGGAACCGTCCCGATGCGACCGCCGAGACCATCGAGAACGGCTGGCTGCACACCGGTGACGGCGGCTACATCGACGACGAGGGTTTCCTCTTCATCAAGGACCGCATCAAGGACATGATCCTGCGCGGCGGCGAGAACGTGTTCTGTACCGAGGTCGAGGGCTCCATCTACGAGCACCCCGCCGTGTACGAGGCTGCCGTCTTCGGCGTGCCGCACGAGCGTCTCGGCGAGGAGGTGGCCGTTGCCATCTTCCCGAAGGAGGGCGTGACCATCACTGCGGAGGACCTCTGGAAGTTCCTCGACGGAAAGATCTCGTCGTTCAAGGTGCCGAACCACGTGGTGATCATGAACGAGCCGCTGCCGCGCAACGCCGCCGGCAAGTTCCTGAAGACCGCGCTGCGCGACGGCGTGGCGAACGGTTCGCTGAAGCCCACCAGCCGCTAGTCGGTGCCGGCACCGCCGGCCCGGCTCCGACTCAGAGTTCCTCGGGTGGGCGCACGTCCTTGAACATGCGCAGCAGCAGCAGGTCGTATGTGATCTTCAGCGCCGCACAGACCAACAGCGGCCAGCCGAACGTTGACTGGTCGAGCATCCAGCCGGCGAGCATGGGCGGCAGGGCCGAGGCGAGGCTGCGCGGCACGTTCGTGATGCTCGCTGCCGCGGCACGCTCCGCGGGCGACACCACAGCCATCACGTAGCTGGTTCGCACGGGCACGTCCATCTGGCTGAGCAGGCCACGGAGGACGAACAGCGACATCGCGACCCACACGTTCGGCGCGAGTGCGACGAGGACCAGCAGGATGCTGGCGGGGATGTGCGTGAACACCATCGTGCGCACCAGGCCGATGCGGGCGGCAACCCTCACCGACAGCAAGGACGAGAACGCCGACACGATGCCGGCGGCGAAGAACACCGAACCGAGTGTCCCCATGGACAGGCCGAACTTGTGGAACACCCACAGGGCGAATATTGCCTGTGTCGCGAATCCGCCGCCGAGTGAATCGAGGCTGAACAGAGCCGACAACCGGAACACGATGCGCCGCGATTCCGGGCTGAGGGCTGCGTCGGACTTGGATACCGTCACGCGCGTGTGGTGGGAGAGTCGCGAGTACGCGGCGAGGACCACGAATCCCACCAGCCCGTAGAGAATGAACGCAGTCTGGCGACCCGTCTGGTCGGCATGGCCCGTGTGGCGCGCGACGAGCACCGGCACTCCGGCACACAGCGCCCCGACGGACCCGACCAGGCTGCCCACCAGGTTGTACCGCGCGAACACCGACGTGCGGTCGGTATCGGGCACGGTGGCCGACAGGAGCGACTGCTCGAGCGGCAGGAACGGGCTGACATCTCCCGCACTGGGGTTCATCGTGGTGACGATGCCGATGATGACGAGCAGCAGGAACGCCTTCGACAGCCCGAACGCCACGCCGGTGACGATCATGATCCACGAGGCGATTCTCAGCAGTCGTGCGGGATCGAAGCGGTGTGCCACCCATCCGGTGCCGAGCGTGAGCAGGGCAGAGCCGAGCAGTGACGCGGCCACGACCGTGCCGATGCGCAACCCGCTGAAGCCGAGATGCTCCAGGTACGCCGGCAGCACGACGAAGGCGATGCCGTCGACGAACGCACGCACACCGCGGGTGAAGGCCAGCACACGCGCATCGCTGTTTGCTGATGCGGGGAGGAGCGGCACCCCGTCAGTCTGTCAGGTGCGCGGTGGGGCCCGGCGGGTGAGAGTTGCGGTTGAAGCGCGGCTAGAGGGAGACGAGTCCGAGCAGCACGGCCAACGAGAACAACCAGAGCACGAACCCGGCCGCGTGCTTCGCGGGCCGGTCGGGCCACTCGCCGCCTTCCCGTGCGAAACAGTCGATGAGGCCGAGTGCGACACCGGGGAGCAACAGGAAGACGGCGATGCTCCGCGTGTCGGCGGGGTTGTCGGCAAGGTCGAGGATGAAACGGCCGTACCACGTTCCGACGATGATCATGATGACGGCGCGCAGGATGCCGCGCGGGAACCACTTGTGCACAAGGACGAGGTTCGGGAAGCTGTCGGCGAAGAGCCCGAGCACGGGAACGAGCGACACGAGAGCGATCATGCTCACGGCACGCGCGCCCCAGCCGTAGAACGTCACGATGGCCATCGTGTAGAGCGCCGCGCCGAACATCTTCTTCACGATCTCCGTTGCGAGACCGGGTTCGCCCGTGGCCTCGATCGAGACCGCGGCCATGCGCACCGGGAACCCGCGGCGCACCACGTCCTCGATGGCAAGACGGGCGATCGCGGCGACGAAGACGATGTTGCGCAGCAGCGTCGCGTCACCGGGCTGAACGATGGAGAGACCGCTCAACCCGTTGATGGCGGAGTAGATGCCGGCCGCACCGTAGGCGAGGAACACCGGCATCATCACGTAGTCGCCGACGCGGTGGATGATGGACCTGGAACCGTCGTCATACAGCGGCCTGATGGCGCTGGCGATGGACGGGAGCGCGAAGAACACGAACGCGAGGCCGATCATGGTGCGGACGTCGAAGATCGTCGTGATGTTCCCGCGCGAGACGACCACCGCGAGGAAACCGAGCCACGCCAACGCACCGGCGAATCCGTTCAGCAGGGACATCACCACGATCACCGCGACGAACCCCACGGACGGCGCGATGGCCAGGGACCCGACCGACAACGCTCCCGCGATGCCGATGACGAGCCCGGCAACCCACACGAGAAGTTCCGCGGTGCCCGCGACCGCGCGCATCCACGTTCCGTCCTGCACCAGGCGGGTGGCGAGGACGGAACGTGTGGAGAGGGTCTCGACCGCCGAACGGAGCCACTCATCGAATCTCTGGTAGCCGAACGACAACCAGGGGCTGAGCCGGTCTCCCCAGCGTTGGTCGGTTGCCTCGGTGGCGCCAAGGAGGTTGGCGTCCGATGACCCGAACGAACCCTCCGACTCGGTGTTGCGTCCGTCGGACGCGGGCTGGGCATCCCCCGAGGGTGAGTCCTCGCGGGCGGTGCTGCTGCGCGTCCCGGCGGTCGGGTCGCGTTCCTCGGGTGTGCCCGGGGTTCGACGCGAGCGACCTCTCGCGGACTTCCTGCGTTGCGCCGCGGAGCCACCCCCGCCCGCCAGCGCCAGACCGGAGACACCCATCAGACCCATCAGCACGACGGCGGTCGTGGAGATGGCGGCCGTGGTGGGAACCTCCCTGACGACGTCGTAAGGGGCAGCACCGGCCTGCAGCGCGCGGGCGATTGTGGCGGCCGACGGTGGCGGCCCGACGGTCTCGTAGGAGGGCAACAACGAGCTCACCTGACCGGCGGAATTCGACTCGAAGTGGATGATCGAGGAGATGGGCCCGTTGTCGGCTGTCTCGCCCGTCATGATGATCGAATACGTGCCGGCCGCGAGACCCGGGGGCAGGGTGGCATCGAACGTGGCACTGCCGGATGCATCGACGACCGTCCGCGCGAGAACGACATTCCCCGGCATTAGTGACACGGTCACGGTGGAGGCTGGTGCGAGCCCGCGCGGGCTCAGGGAGAGGGTCGAACCTGCGACGCTCTGACCAGGTTGCATGGTCGTGGACATCTGCATCAACCGCGGCTGTGCCGACCCGAGTGCGACGAGGTCGAGGCCCGTCGGCACAATCTGTGCCGGGCTGTC
>Ga0075458_10000458_pt1 | contig 13355 bp, 7 predicted proteins | sample DEB3_08_DNA_FD_77576 | JGI IMG/M metagenome (GOLD analysis project Ga0075458, IMG submission 77576) | Aqueous microbial communities from the Delaware River and Bay under freshwater to marine salinity gradient to study organic matter... | ecosystem: Environmental > Aquatic > Marine > Coastal ... | reverse complement strand
TCGATACGCAAACCATAACCATAACCAGCGCAGGAAAAACATTTACTTGTCCTATTATTATAAGCAACTACGGCGGCACAGTTCAACTTGCTGATGCATTAAACACTGGCACACAAACGCTAACGGTTACTAACGGTACTTTTGCTACTAACGGGTATACGGTAACCGCCCCATCTTTATCATCTAATAATTCCAATCTACGAGCAATATCGTTGGGGGCAAGCACTGTTATATTAAGTTCGACCACAAACGTGCTTATATTTTCAATTACCGCAGGTCTGACTTTAAATGCTGGTACATCTAGTATTGTTGCAACTTCAAGTGGTGCAATTTTTGACGGGGCCGGACTTACTTTCTACAATTTAAGTTTCACTGGCGCGTCTTCTACAAGCTCGCAATCAATTACCGGGACAAACACTTTTAATAATTTGTCTGTTTCTCCTCCTGTCGGCACAGGAATTAACGGTTTAGTACTCTATGCCAACCAGACCATTACCGGTACTCTCACTGTTGCGGGCGGTTCTGCTGTTCGACGTAACTTTGTTCGCTCAGACACGCCTAGCACAACCCGCACATTGACCGTCAACACTTTGTCTGCAAACGACTGTGACTTCAGGGACATCACGATTACCGGTATTGCGGCAGGATCGTCCCCTACGAGAGCAGGTGATTGTGGCAATAATGCAGGGATCACTTTTCCCGGAGCCAAAACTGTTTATTGGAATCTTGCTGGGGTGCAAACCTGGTCTGCAACAGGGTGGGCGACGTCATCCGGCGGTGTACCTGATGTTAACAATTTTCCTTTGGCGCAAGATACCGCTGTGTTTGATAATACAGGGTCGGCGGGGACAGTATCGTTTGACCTGACATGGAACGTTGGTACATTTGATGCTTCTGCGCGAACTAGCGCGATGACGTTTTCAGCTGGTGCGGGTTCTTCTGTCTATGGGGATTGGAAATTTGGTACAGGTGTTACATGTTCTATTAACTTCGGCGTGCTTTTGTTTACTAAAAATGGAACACAAACAATCACCAGCAACGGCGTACAGTTTGGCTGCCCTATAACAATCAACAGAACTAACGCATACATTCAACTTGCTGATGCGCTGTCTATAAATTCTGCAAGAACTTTAACTATTACAGTAGGCACTTTTGATGCCGCTGTATATAACGTTACAACAGGTCTTTGTTCAATTGCCGCAAACACTACGTTAAAAATGGGTTCTGGTACTTGGACATTGTCAGGTACAGGAACGGTTTGGAATAATTTAAACACAACCGGCATAATTGCTGGAACGTCAACAATAGTTCTTTCAGACACCTCAACAACAGGAAGAACTTTTAATGCCGGAGGAGTTTATTATAATAAGGTAACAATTGGCGGGACAACAGGAACATCATTTACTCTTTTTTCTGGAAACAACACCACTTTTGGTGAACTTGCTTCTACCAAAACAGTAGCGCATCAAGTTGTATTTACTTCAGGCCAATTGTTTTTTATTGGTAAGTGGTCCATCACTGGAACTTTGGGTAACGTCGTTACGCTTACGCCATCTGTGGCGGCGTCTCAGTATGTGATTTATATTGCCGGACCTGCTACCAGCGGCATTGATTATTTATCAATAAGCTATTGCGCTGTAAACACAACAAGTCTTGGTGAGTTTTACGTTGGGGCAAATAGCACAAATGGCTCAACCAATACGGGCCCCATATTTTTTACTGCAACGCCTGCGCCTCGTACTTTATACTGGGTGGGTGGAACGGGTAACTGGTCAAGTACCACCAAATGGTCTACATCGTCAGGCGGCGCATCTGGCGCTGCCATTCCTACGTCGCTGGATGCTGTTGTTTTTGACTCCGCATCAAGTGCCACGGCTTACACAGCCACTATTGATATTAGCCTAGCGACTGCCCGTTGTGCTTCATTCACAATGGCTGGCCCTGCTTCTGGAAACGTCACTTTTGCGGGTTCGATAAGTATTTGTGTACATGGCAATACAAGTTTTGCTGCTACAGGTATTACTAGGAGTTATACAGGCCAGATAAATTTAGCAGGAAACAATAGCTATACGTTCACAACTAACGGTCTGGCTTTGGCTTCTGTAATAATTGTCTACGGTATAGGGTCAACGTGGACGCTTGGAAGCGCTTTAACCACTAGCAATACAGTTTATTTTGGTTACGGAACATTTAGCACTTCCGCAAGTAATTACGCAATAACTGCAGCAAATTTTTCTTCAAATCACGTTTACGTTCGGTCTGCTTTTTTTAACAACAGCGCAATAACATTAAGCAATACTACGCCGATAACTTTTGGCGGCAATAATTTAACATTTAACGCAGGAAATTCCACCATATCCCTTACAAGTACAGGCGTTACATTTGCCGGTGCTTCTCAAACATTTGGAACCGTTCAATTCACAAATCTTACGGCATCAACCCATAGCATAACGGGGGCGAACACATTTAGTGCGTTAACATTTTATGGCCCAACCGCAGCGCCAGGGATTACGTCTATATCGTTCAGCGCAAACCAAACCACCGGTACGCTGACGCTAAATGGCGGTACTACCGCTGCATATCGGACACAGCTAGGCTCAAATTCTCTTGGCACACAACGCACATTAGCGGTCACCACATTGACGGCTGGCGCTGCTGACTATGATTTTTTGGATATTGCAATCACAGGTGCCGCCGCGCCTTTGACGGGAACTCGTTTTGGTGATCTTAAAGGTAATAGCGGGATTACGTTTCCTGCGGCTAAAACTGTTTATTTTAGGAGTGCGGCTGGTAGCAACTGGGGTGTAGCCGGAGCCGGTGTTTGGTCGCTAACAAATGGCGGCGCCTTAGACGCAACAGCGTTTCCGTTGCCTCAAGACACGGCTGTTTTTCCGTCTTCCCCAACGCCCTACCCATCAAGCGGTCAAACTGTAACCTTCAATACTTATTACTCCACAGGCACAATTGATATGTCTGCGCGTACCAGCAACACAATGACGCTGGCAACAGGCACAAATAGTTTTTATTTCTTGGGGAATTGGATAAACGGCACAGGCACCACAATATCAGGCACGGAGTCGATTATTTTTGTTGGGCGCGGTAGTCAAACAATTACAAGTGCGGGCAAGACATTCACACAATTTATTGTGCTCTACACCCCGGGCGGGTCTGTGACGCTACAAGATGCATTTGTCAACAGTAACAGTGCTAGTGCGATTAGTATTTATTGGGGCACTTTTGATGCAGCAACTTACAACGTAACTTTGTCTGGCGCGGCTTCTGGGGTAACCATTCAAAACGTCACTACCGCAAGAACTTTTGCGCTTGGATCGGGAACTTTGACAATTTCCGGAACTGGCGGGTTCAATGCAACTGGCACCAATTTTACCGTTACTGGCACAGGCACAATCAGCTTGACTAGCGCATCCGCTAAAACATTTGCGGGGGCAGATTACGCCTACTCAGGAATTACGCTTAACCAAGGTGGCGCTGGACAATTAAACATCACAGGCAACAACACCTTTAAAAACATAACTAATACATACAGGGCAACAGGCGCGACAACTATTAACTTTAACAGTACGATTACAACCTTAACGCAATTTACGGGCTCAGGCGCGGCAGCAAAACTGTTGACATTGACTGGTACAGGTAGGTCAGCCCCCGGCGTGTTGGTTTTGTCTAGTGGCACGGTAACAACCGCTGATTACTTGTCAATCTCAAGCGTTCAAGCCTATTCGTTGTCAAACACATGGTACGCAGGGAATAACTCCACGAACCTCGGGTCTTTGGGTTGGATTTTTGCGGCAGGCGGGAGCGTGGTGTACACAGGCACCATAGCTGAAACAGCGACTTATTCCGATTTGGCTTATGCAGCGGCCCTCATTTCTGGCGCCATAGCAGAAACAGCGACTTATTCCGATTTGGCTTATGCAGCGGCCCTCATTTCTCGCGCCATAGCAGAAACAGCGGCTTATTCCGATTCGTCTTATGCAGCGGTTCTCATTTCTCGCGCCATAGCAGAAACTGCTACAGGGACAGACGCAGTATTTACTAGGGCTAATTTAGGCTCAATCATTTTGGAACAAGGTACCGGGACTGATACGGTTGCGGCAAGAGCGCAATTCATTACTACGGTGTCAGACACCGCAACCTATTCCGATTTGGTGATCGGGCGTAATACACTGTCCGTTCGGACTTTAGACACCGCAACGTATTCTGACTTGGCTTCGGCCAAAGGTACATTTGGGGTGCAATTAAGTGATTCCGCTACCGGCACAGATACAGTTTTTTCTTTGGCGGGGTTCAAAGGGGCCGTCCTGGAGCAAGCAACTGGACTAGATACGGTGCTGTCTCGGGTACAGTTTTTTGCGGTTGTGGCAAATACCGCTACCGGGTTTGATGTGGTTTCAGCCCGGGCTGCATGGTATACCCAAGTGTTGAATACTACGTCAGCTACCGATCTGACCGTTGTGGCTCCGTCAGTGTTCAACCCAGTTGCTTTTGTGCCGCTGGAAGCGACGGACACCCCTTCTGCGTCCCATGTAATGATCGCGCAGTTGGCTGACGCCATGACTGTTTCCGATTTCATGGCTGCGCGGTTTTTGTGGGAGCCTATTGATGACAGCCAGACCGTAGTCTGGCAAAATGTCTCAGGAATGCCTAGTACAACTTGGACCTCAGTGAACAACGGGCAAAGCACCACGTGGACTCAAGTTGCAGGAAACACAACAACTTGGGCAGATATTGATGATTCTGGCGGCGGAACCTGGGATGGTATTGCCACCAACTAACGGGAGCTCAAATGGCTACATTTTCAAACCTTAAATTTGTCCTGATCACCACGGGCGATGAAGCAGGCACTTGGGGCGCGACAACCAATACCAACTTAGGTACAGCCATTGAGGAATCCATTGTTGGGTCTGCGGACGTCACGTTTGCAAGTGCAGACATAACCCTTTCCCTGGCCAACCTAAACCCTGCCACAACGCAGGCTGCACGAAATTTTCGCTTGGCGCTGACTGGTACCTCGGGCGGAGCCCGCAACCTGTACCTTGGCTCCGGCTGTCAGATTGAGAAGCCCTACGTCATCAAGAACGGCCTGGCCGATGCGGTCACTGTGCGCAACTACATCAGCGGCTCGGCTTCTGGCTCCAGCGTCACCATCCCCGCTGGCAAGACCGCGTGGGTGTTCAACACGGGTGCCGATGTTCTGCCTGCCACGGACTACATGGATGCGCTGTCCCTGGGCACGGCGTTGACTGTTCCCAGCGGTGGTACGGGCGCTACGAGCTTCACCTCTGGCTCGCTCATCAAGGGCGCGGGCACCGGCGCGCTGGCTGTCGCAAGCTCCGCAGACATCGTAACAGCTATTGGCGCCACTGCGGTTCAAAACGCTACCTACGCCACCACTGCTGGCCACGCCACCAACGCTGGAACGGCTACGCTGGCTACCCTGGCTACCCTGGCTACCCTGGCCACGCTGGCTAACTCCGCCACGAACGCGACCTATGCGACCTCTGCTGGCTCCGCTACAAACGCGACCTATGCGACCTCTGCTGGCTCGGCTACCAATGCCACTCTGGCCACCACCGCTACCTTGGCCACCTTGGCCACTTTGGCGACTCTGGCTACCTCGGCCACAACCGCCACATCTTCTGGCTCTGCTACGAACGCTGCCTTCGCTACGAACGCTGGTACAGCCACTCTGGCAACGCTGGCCACCTTGGCCACCCTGGCGACTTCGGCTAACGCCGCCACAAACGCAACCTACGCCACCTCTGCTGGTTCGGCCACAAACGCTGGTACGGCCACTCTGGCTACCTTGGCGACTCTGGCCACCCTGGCTACTTCCGCTACCTTGGCATCCTCGGCCACAAACGTTGCTGGCGGCGCAGCTAATCAGTTGGTCTATAACTCTGGCGCTGGCACCACTGCGTTTGCTACGGCTCCTACCGTAACCGACACGTACTTGAAATGGAGCGGCTCTGCGTTTACTTGGGTGCCCGTTGCTATCTCTGGTGGTACTGTGACGTCTGTCGGACTCGCACTGCCCACTAACTCCTTCTCCATCACTGGCTCCCCCGTGACCACTTCTGGCACGCTGACGGGAAGCTGGATAACTCAAGTAAAAAACACGGTTTTGGCTGGTCCTGCCACAGGGGCAGATGCTACTCCGGCGTGGCGCTCTTTGGTTACTGACGATCTCCCCTCTGCGGGCACGGCGGGCACGTATGCCTACCCAACTCAGATTGTCACTAACGCCAAAGGCCAAGTGACTTCCGTCACGCAAGGCTCTGCTCCTGTTGGTGGGGTTACCTCTTTCAGTGCGGGCACCACGGGGCTCACGCCTAACACAGCAACCTCTGGAGCGGTTACCCTTGGCGGTACGCTTGACGTAGACAACGGCGGTACGGGGCTGGCTTCCTACACCGAAGGTGACTTGCTGTACGCATCTGGCGCTACGTCAATCTCCAAACTGGCTATTGGTAGCGCGGGCAAGATTTTGGCTTCCAACACAGGCGCAACTGCTCCTGAATGGATTACGCAGGCCTCCATGAGCGTCGGCTCTGCTACAAACGCCACAAGTGCCGGATACGCCACAAACGCAGGGTTCGCTTCGTCAGCCACCAATGCTTCATCAGCCGCAAACGCCACTTTGGCTACGACAGCCACCAATGTTGCGGGCGGCGCTGCGGGCAGCGTGCCGTATAACACCGGTGCCGGTGCTACATCTTTCCTTGGAGTGGGCACTGCTGGCCAAGTTATGGTGGTGAACGCGGGGGCCACTGCTCCCTCATGGACCGACCAGGCCAACATCGCTGCTGGCTCCGCCACAAACGCCACGAGCGCGACCTACGCCACCTCGGCTGGCTCCGCTACGAACGCTACGTACGCGACTTCCGCCGGCTCGGCTACGAACGCTAGTGCAGCAACAAATGCAACGCTCGCTACGTTGGCAACTCTGGCTACCTTGGCAACCCTGGCTACGTCAGCTACGTCAGCTACAAACGCCACAGGCGCCACCCTGGCCACAAAAGCCACCAATATCGCAGGTGGCGCAGCTGGTCGCGTGCCATACAACACTGCTGCGGATACTACGACGTTCTTGACTCTCGGTACTGCTGGCCAGGTTATGGTGGTGAATGCCGGCGCTACGGCTCCGTCTTGGACTGCGCAGTCCAACATTGCTGCGGGTTCGGCAACGAACGCTACCAGCGCTACATACGCCACTTCGGCTGGCGCCACTACAAACATTTCGGGCGGTGGCGGAAACCAGATTGCATATCAGTCTGGCGCGGGCGTCACCACGTTCATATCCGCGCCCACAGCCGGCGAGCAGTACCTTGGCTGGAACGGGTTTGCATTTACCTGGTCCGGTACTGCCGGTATTGCTGCGGCGTCCGCAGGCTGGGCCAACCAGATACAGCCGGCCAGCGACAACACCACCAATGCTTCGGTATTCCCAACGTGGGTGACTAGCGTGTCCGGTCAGCGGACAGTTTATGCATCGCCTACCAAGCTAAGCTTCAACCCGTCTACGGGCACATTGACGGTCAATGGAATTAGCATCGGGGCGGGCCCAAGTTCTACTAGTTCGCAGAACACGGCGGTTGGTGACAGCGCGTTGGCCAGCATCACTAACACAGTCCAAGCAACTGCTGTTGGGTACAACGCCGCAAATACTTCAGTTGAGTACGGCGTGACGGCTATTGGCTACCAAGCGCTAAAAAACATTGGCTCAGGTCCGTACTCCGTGGCTGTTGGCGCCAATGCCGGGCAATTCCTTGCCGGAGCAACTAATGCAAATGGTCGCTATAACGTCTTAGTCGGTACTAACGCCGGTGCAGGTGTTAGCGGCTCATCGGTCTACAATAACTGCGTGTACATTGGAGCTGACTCTGGATCGGCTGCAACTACTGGCAACAACAACACGGCTATCGGTGCTGGCGCAGGCGGCGCGATTACCACTGGCGCAAACAATACCATCTTGGGGACGTACTCTGGGGTCAACGGGGCCCTTGACATTCGTACCTCTACTACCGGGTCAATTGCGCTGTCGAACGGCAATAACGGCATTTTGGGCGCTTGGTGGACAGACGGTGGGGGCTGGTACCAGCGCAACAACAGCGCCTCTTGGTCTACAACCTCAGATGCCCGTATCAAGAAAAACGTTGCAACCATTACCAATGGCTTGGATGTCGTGACTGCGCTGCGCCCGGTTGAGTTTGACTACATCCTGAGTGAACAGCATACGGCGGGCTTCATTGCCCAAGAGTATGAGCAGGTTCTGCCGGATCAAATTACTGAAGAAACCAACGCTGGTGCCGACCTCAAAGCGCTGACCGACGGCGAGCCGGTCAAGGGTATCCAGCAAAACTTGGTGCCGTACCTTGTTGCCGCGATCAAAGAACTCAAAGCTGAGTTTGATGCATACAAGGCTTCGCACCCGTAATATGTGGACCCAATCAGTGCATTTGCTTTGGTTACAGGCGCGATCCAGGGTGTCAAAACTCTGTGCGCAACTGTTCGAGAAGCTCAAGCTGCTGGTAAAGAAGTTTCCAACCTGATCGGGGAAACTACAACATTCATCAGTCAGGTGCTGGAAGGTACGGACAAACTGCAAAAAGCTGAGCAGGAAATCCGTACCAACCCACCCAAAAACAAGAGCTTGCAGGTGCTGGCTTTTGAAGAGGAGATGCGTAAAATTGAGTTGAAGCAGCACTACGAAGAGCTGCGCCAGATGATCATTTACGAACTGGGACTGCCTGGCGGGTTTTGGGCGGACTTCCAAAACACACTGCACCGCATGGAGCAGGAGGACGCAGATGCAAAAGCATTGGCTGAACTTCAACGGAAACAAGCTGAATGGCGACGAGAGCGAATCCGCAGCGAAGTGGAAAACAAAATCCTGCTGGTGGCGGCAACTACCGTGGTCGCAGTTTACCTGGGGGCGCTGATGTGGGCTATCCGTCTGCACAGGGAGAATCAGCTGCTGTTGCCGTGGGGCTCATGATATGTATGGTGTGCCTTGTTGGATTTATTACGCTTACTGGTTTTCTGTATGCTGATTTGCAGTCGGCCCGGGGGGCTAACAAGCACATTGAACGCAAGGTGAAAGAAGTGATCGAACGGTGTGATAAGGACTAAATATGGAATGGCTGAAACAAATCGCGCCCACTGCGGCAACTCTTCTTGGCGGGCCCTTAGCGGGCATGGCGGTCGATGCAATCGGTAAAGCCATTGGACTGTCCGACGCTACCAAAGAGCAAGTCAAAGACGCCCTGTCTTCCGGCACGCTGAACGCCGACCAAATGGCTGCTATCAAACAAGCAGAAGCCGACCTGGTGCTAAAGGTCAAACAGCTCGATATTGACATGGAAAAAGTCCATGCCGGTGACCGTGCGTCCGCCCGAGACATGGCCGCCAAAACCGGGGATGTCACGACCCCCCGCATCATTGCGCTGGTGGTCTTCATTGTGTGGGGTGCCGTCAACTGGAAACTGTTCAACGGTACGATCAGCGGCGATATGCGAGAGCTTGTGGCCCGGGCGCTAGGCACCTTGGACGGTACGTTGCTGGCGGTGGTGTATTACTACTTCGGCTCCTCTTCCGGCAGCAAAGACAAAACTGACTCTCTGACAGGTAAAAAATGAACCTCACCCCCCACTTTACCCTTGAAGAACTGACAGCCTCCGAAGCGGCCGACCGCAACGGCTGGGACAACACCCCGAATGGACAAGAACTTGCAAACCTCAAACGCCTGGCTGACTTCCTTGAGCAGGTCAAAGCTGTCGTGGGCGGCAAGCCCATCATGGTCAATTCCGCTTTCCGATCAAAGTTGGTCAATGACTCTGTGGGGTCTAAAGATACTTCTCAGCATCGCATCGGCTGCGCTGCTGACATTCGGGTTCCCGGCATGACGCCAGATGAGGTTGTCAAAGCCGTAATAGCCAGTAAAATCGGCTACGACCAGGTGATTCGCGAATTTGACCGTTGGACGCATATCAGCGTTCCCAATACCGAAGACGCTGCACCCCGACACCAGGCCCTTATCATTGACAAGTCAGGCACGCGCCCCTACGCTTGAGCCTGTTTGAGGTAGCCAAATGCCACTTAAGAAACTGCGACTGAAGGCGGGGGTGAATCGCGAAAACACCCGGTATACCAACGAGGAAGGCTGGTATGACTGCGACAAAGTGCGGTTTCGCCAAGGCACGCCTGAAAAGATCGGCGGCTGGAGATCGTTCACGCAGGCGTTTGTAGGCGTTTGCCGTTCTCTTTGGAACTGGACCACGCTGGGGTCTCAGAACCTGATTGGCATTGGTACCAACGAAAAGTTCTATATCAACCAGGGCGGCACAAACTACGACGTTACCCCCATCAGGACAACGTATCTGCTGGGCGCAAACCCATTCACCACTGTTTCTGGCTCGGCAACCGTCACGGTGTCTGATCCTACCGGGGGATACATTGTTGGGGACTGGGTGACTTTCTCTGGCGCGTCCGTCTTTAACGGCGTGGACATGAATGGCGAGTTCCAGATTCTTACCATCAACGCTGGGGCAAACACGTATACCGTCACAGCAACGACCACGGCCAGCGGAAGCGGCGCCGGTGGCGGGGCCACGGTACAAGCTGAGTATCAAATCAACATAGGCCCACCGATTGCGGTTCCGTTCTCTGGCTGGGGCGCTGGGGGTTGGGGTATCCCTTACTGGGGTTCCGGCGCAGTGGCCAGCATCCAGCAGATGCGGCTCTGGAGCCAAAGTAACTTTGGCGAAGACCTGATTTTTGGATTCCGCAATGGCCCAATTTATTATTGGGATGCGTCTCTTGGGATTGGGTCGCGTGGGGTTGACATCACTACTTTGGCCGGCGCCGATCCTGACACGCCCACAATCCATAACTTAGCGTTTGTGACGGATACAAGCCGCTTTGTCATGGTGTTTGGCGTCAACGATTACGGGTCCGCTTTGATTAACCCAATGTTGATTCGCTGGAGCGCGGCGGAATCGGTTACGGATTGGACGCCCGCAGCCACAAACCAGGCGGGCAGTTTGCAGCTATCGCATGGCTCCCAAATCATTGGCGCATTGCAGGCCCGTCAGGAAATTCTGGTGTGGACTGACTCTACCTTGTACTCAATTCAGTTCTTGGGTAACGAGCCGTGGTGGGGGTCGCAGCTGCTTGCAGACAACATCTCAATTGCCAGTCAAAACGCCATGGCGGTTGCGTCGGGGGTCACATACTGGATGGGTGTGGACAAGTTCTACAAGTACGACGGCCGCACTGCCACGCTTCGTTGTGACTTGCGCCAATACATCTTCAGCGACATCAACCTTTCGCAGTCCGCGCAGATTTTTGCGGGTACCAACGAGGGGTTCAACGAGGTATGGTGGTTCTACTGCTCTGCCGCGTCCACTGCGATTGACCGCTACGCGGTCTACAACTATGCAGAAGACATTTGGTATTACGGCTCGATGGGCCGCACAGCTTGGCTTGACTCAGGGCTAAGAGACTACCCTATGGCTGCTACGTACAGCAACAATTTGGTGTACCACGAGTACGGCTTGGACGACGCTACAACCTCCACGACGTTGCCTATTGAGGCCTACATTGCCTCGTCTGAGTTCGACATCGACGATGGCAACCAAGTTGGGTTTGTGTGGCGTATGCTCCCCGACATCACGTTCCGTGGGTCAGATGCGGCCTATCCGTCGGTCACTATGTATTTGCGCCCCATGCAGAACTCTGGGTCTGGGTTTAACACTCCCGAATCCGTGGGCGGGTCCGCTTCGTACCCTGTCACTGAAATTGGAACGGGTACCGCCTATAACATCGAAACGTTCACGGGGCAGATCAATACCCGCGTGCGCGGGCGTCAGCTTGTGATGGAAGTGCGATCCACTGGGCTGGGTGTGCAATGGCAGTTGGGCTCCCCGCGGCTTGACATCCGCCCGGATGGGAGACGCTGATGGCCACGACCTTCAGACATGCGCTGCGTACATTCGTAGCCCCGTCGCTGCCCAACTCTCCTGTTGACTACAACCAGGGGCAATTTGACAAATTCAATAACGTCTTGCGCCTGTACTTCAACCAGATTGACAGCACAGTTGGGGCAATGATTGGCGGCACGGGCGGCAGCTATCTGTCGTTCCCGTATGCGGCTATTCAGCGGACTACGAACGTGACGTTCACCGCCAATACCGCGACGCAGATCACGTTTGACCAAAACGACTTTTTGAATGGCTGCGCCAACGACGGCACTGACGGCATTGCGGTGGACTACTACGGCATCTATAACTACCAGTTCAGTGTGCAGCTCAAAAACGTTGACACGCAAATTCATTCCGCCTGGATATGGCTGCGCGTAAACAATGTGGATGTGGACGGCACGGGCAGCAAGTTTGACGTCATCAGTAGCCACGGCGGAACTCCGGGCTACGTCATTGCAGCGTGCAACTTCTATGTGAGCTTGGCGCCTGGGGACACTGTGGAAATGTGGGCAGCAGTAAACAACACTCAGGTCACTTTTGAAGCGGCTCCAGCGCAGGTTAGCCCGTTTCCGATGCCTGCAATCCCGTCCGTGGTGGCTACACTCACGTACGTATCAACGCCGCCCGCGGCGTAAGGAAAAACATGGCCACCAAACCAGACCTAAGCGATACCCTTGCAGCCCTAAAAATGCACTTGGGTAAAACCGAGTCCGACTTGAAATATGACATTGACGGAAACGGACTCGTTGACCTGACCGACGTGATGGGGCTGCAAAAAGCCTACTTGGGCAAAGACCCTGGGTTTGCATTTGCGGAGGACTCTTACTTTCAATCGCCGTCCACCAAAACAGCCGCAGACTACGCCGCTGAAAAACAGGCGGAGCAAGAGCGTATTGCTGCCGAACAAAAAGAAACTGAACGGCGCCAAGGCTTGATAACCGATGCGCGGGACTATGCCAATAAATACCACGGCTTTTACGGCGGAACTGCAACAGAAGGGCTGGAAGATTTAGTTGCTGCAAATCCAAATTTAACAGCTGGGCAGCTGGCCAGCCTGTCAACCAAAAACACATGGGCAAAACAGGTTCCCGTTTTTTCTCGCACCATGGACGCGATGGAAAAAGGAACTGCTAAGCTAGAAGAAATCTCACTTGGGACTGATGAATTTGGGAATGACATGCGCCAATTGGTTATTGGCAATCCAAAAGACCCAAACAGCTACTTAAACCTGAGAGAGACATCACAGCCGGGTATATATCAGTTCTCGACTTTTAACCCCACGGCAGCGGGAATGCTGCATGGGTTTATTCAGGCCGACCCGTCAAAAGGCACGTACACCCCAATTCAGGACTACAC
>Ga0075458_10000457_pt1 | contig 13356 bp, 7 predicted proteins | sample DEB3_08_DNA_FD_77576 | JGI IMG/M metagenome (GOLD analysis project Ga0075458, IMG submission 77576) | Aqueous microbial communities from the Delaware River and Bay under freshwater to marine salinity gradient to study organic matter... | ecosystem: Environmental > Aquatic > Marine > Coastal ... | reverse complement strand
CTTGTTGATGTCGCTTGGAAGCTTCTTGGCTAGTACTGCAGTAATAGCAGCGGTTAGGGTAGTTTTACCGTGGTCAACGTGTCCCATGGTACCTACGTTTACGTGCGGTTTATCGCGCTTAAATGTGTCTGACATTGATACTCCTTATTATGATTTATTAATTACTTGCAAATTTTTATTTTAGACAACAATAAAATCGCCTTTTGTTAGACCCTCTAATTATAGGTGTAAATCAATAGTTTGTAAAGACTTAAATCGCCAAATGTTTGATTAGCGGGCTTCGCCGGCTTCCCTAGAAGCGCTATATTTGCTTTTGAGTTCTTCGGCGACATTGCCAGGTACTTCAGCATAGTGGTCGAATTCCATAGCATAAGCGGCACGGCCTTGGGTCATACTGCGCAGGCTGGTGGCGTAGCCAAACATCTCAGCCAACGGTACGAAGGAGCGAATTACTTTGGCTCCGCTGCGGTCTTCCATGGTATCGACTCGACCGCGCTTGGAGTTGATATCACCGATTACATCACCCATAAACTCTTCAGGGGTGGTTACCTCGACTCGCATCATCGGCTCCATAATAACCGGAGTGGCTTTGCGCACTCCTTCCTGCAGGGCCATGGAAGCAGCAATCTTAAAGGCGATTTCCGAGGAGTCAACTTCATGGTAACTACCATCATAAAGCTTACAGTGGAGGTTCACTACTGGATAACCAGCGATTACACCGTTTTGCATGGCCTCTTTGACGCCCGCTTCAATCGGGTTGATATATTCTTTTGGAATAGCCCCACCAACGATGGCGTTTTCAAACTCAAATGTCTTGGTCTTGTCTTCTTCTTCAGTGTGCACAAGCGGGCTAAGCTCCAGGTAGACATGTCCGTACTGCCCACGACCACCGGTCTGGCGCACAAACTTGTGTTCTACCTGGGCTGTACCTTTGATAGTCTCACGGAACGCTACCTGTGGCCGGCCGACATTGGCTTCCACCTTGAATTCACGTTTCATACGATCGACCAATACTTCCAAGTGCAACTCGCCCATACCAGCGATAATGGTTTGGCCCGACTCTTCATCGGAGCTAACTCTGAAAGTAGGGTCTTCTTCGGCCAAGCGGCCAAGTGCGATACTCATCTTCTCTTGGTCAGCTTTGGTCTTTGGCTCAATTGCAATATTAATCACAGGCTCAGGAAACTCGATAGATTCAAGCAGGACTTGGCTGCTTTCATCGCACAGGGTGTTGCCGGTAACGGTGTTTTTAAGTCCAACAGCGGCGGCAATATCGCCGGCATGCACTTCAGTAACTTCCTCACGGTTGTTGGCATGCATCCGCACGATTCGTCCGATGCGCTCTTTCTCACCAGTGCTGGCATTGTAGACATAGCTACCTGATTTGATAGTGCCGGTATATACCCTGAAAAAGCATAGCTTGCCCACAAATGGGTCGGTTGCAATCTTAAAGGCCAGCCCAGCAAAAGGCGCTTCGTCCTTAACTTCCAAGACTTTATCCTCGCCAGTCTTATTATCGACTGCGATTGGAGCTGAAATATCCAACGGGCTAGGCAAATAATCAACTACCAAGTCAAGCAGCTTCTCAACAATCACGCCACGGCCATCGCCGCCGGCCACCAAGAAGAAATCGCCGCGCAATACTGATTTTCGGATAACCGTCTTGATTTCTTCCTCGGTAAGCTCGGTGCCTTCGAGATATTTTTCCATAATGGCGTCATCGGCTTCAACCGCGGCCTCGATAAGGTGACGACGGTAATTTTCAGCCTTTTCTTTCATATCTTCTGGAATAGGAATTTCCTTAAGTTCCTTGTCGGTGTAGTCGCTGTACTGATAGGCTTTGTTTTCGATCACATCGACGATTCCGTTGATAGACTGCTCAAAGCCAATCGGCAGGTGTACTGGATATGCGTGTTTACTGAGTCGTTCATGGATTGACTCTAAGCTTTTATAAAAATCTCCCCCGGTCTGGTTGATCTTATTGATAAAGCAGATGCGTGGCACACCATACTTGTCGGCTTGGCGCCAGACGGTTTCGGACTGTGGCTCTACACCCATCTTTCCATCAAAGATCACACAAGCACCGTCGAGCACACGCAAACTACGCTCTACTTCTACTGTAAAGTCGATGTGGCCGGGAGTATCAATGATGTTGATACGCTTGTCTTTCCAAAAACAGGTAGTGGCGGCTGAGGTAATGGTGATACCGCGCTCCCTTTCCTGCTCCATCCAGTCCATGGTTGCTTCACCCTCATGGACCTCACCGATTTTGTGCACTACTCCGGTTCGGTACAAAATACCCTCGGTTACGGTTGTCTTACCTGCATCGATGTGGGCAATGGTACCGATATTACGGGTGTTCTCTAATGTATATTCGCGTGCCATAAAAACAAAAAAATTCCTTTCTTAATCACAATTAAATAATGCCGACTATTCGGCTGTTTCGAATATTATTTTATCCTATTTTATCAGATATGACAAGGTTATTGACGATTTTAGCATTATGATACCGCCTCATGCTTGCGCAAAAAACCCAGCGCTCCTATGATGGGATTTATTATTAATACTAAAAGTGGGTTCGGAGGGTGGCTCATTTTTAATAATCAAAGCTAGTTAGCTCCAAGCTAGCTAAAAATAAAACGACCCCGGAAAGATTTTTGACTTCTTCGGGGTCATTTTATGTTTGCCGCAATGATAGATTTAGTAGCGAGCAAAGTGTGCGAAAGCTTTGTTGGCTTCAGCCATCTGGTGAGTATCTTGTTTCTTCTTGATCGCATCACCTTCGTTGTTGTAGGCTGCCACCAGCTCATCGGCTAGCTTACGATCAAAGCTCTTGCCTTTTTTGTGGCGGGCTGATTCCAGCATCCAGATCATCGCATAGTGGACCTTACGATCGCCTTTGACTTCCATTGGGACTTGGTAGTTGGCACCACCGATCCTTTTGGATCTTACCTGCACTTGTGGGCTGACATTCTTAATCGCAGCTTCAAAGACCTCCATCGGGTCTTTTTTGGTCTTACTAGCGGCCTGCTCGATCGCATCATATACCAGGCGTTCGGCTTGGCGCTTCTTGCCGCTGAGCATTACCTTGTTGATCATTTTTGTTACCAAAACACTGTCGTAAACTCGATCGGGTGGCAACATTCGTTTCAAAGATTTTGTAACTTTTCTTGGCATAATCTACTCTTTCTTGCCTCCGCTTTCCTTTTTGACCCCATACTTGCTACGGCCTTGCTTGCGGTCATTGACGCCGGCCGTATCCAGGTGGCCACGCACGATGTGATAGCGTACCCCACCAAGGTCCTTGACTCGACCACCGCGCACCAACACTACGGAGTGTTCTTGGAGGTTGTGGCCTTCACCTGGGATGTATGCAGTAACTTCCATGCCATTGGTGAGTCTTACACGCGCTACCTTACGCAAGGCGGAGTTCGGCTTACGAGGTGTTTGGGTGTAAACCTTAACACACACCCCACGCTTAAACGGCGAATTGGTAACTTTAGCCTGGTTTTTCAAGGCATTGAAAGACCTGCCCATGGCCGGCGACTTGGTCTTGGTGCTCTTTCTGGAGCGTGATTTACGAATTAGTTGGTTGATTGTTGGCATAGTTTATAACCTCAATACTCTATCAGATTAAGCCTATCTGGTCAAGCATTCCCCTCTTCGTCTTCGCGGAATCCGGTACCAACCGGGATCAATCGACCAATGATCACATTCTCCTTGAGGCCTCGCAAATTGTCTGACTTGCCACGCATGGCAGCACCAATCAAGACACGGGTTGTTTCTTGGAAAGATGCGGCTGACAGCCAGCTATCGGCGCCCGTTGAAATCTTGGTAATCGGCATCAGCAACAGTTCGTAAGTTGCTGGCTTCTTGCCTTTTTCAACTGCTTTTTGGTTTTCAATGTGTAGAGCTGCCTTAGATACCACATCTCCCGATATGAAATCAGTGTCACCTGGCTCTTCGATACGCACTCGGCTAAACATCTGGCGGATTATCACCTCAATGTGCTTGGCGGCGATGGTCTGCCCTTGGCTAAGATAAATAGCCTGAACCTCATCGATGACATAGCGTTGCACGGCTTCTTCGCCACGCAATCGCAACATGTCCTGTAAGTTGATTGGTCCTTCGGTAAGTTGCTGACCAACACTCACTCGGTCACCGCTTTTGACTTCTAAGCTGGTGTATTCACTAACCGTGTACTCACGCAGCCCGGCACCATGGTGGACCAATGAGATAGCGTCTTTTGCAACCTTAACCTCACCGCTACCACCGGCCTTAATGGTCTTTTTGCCATCCTTGCTTTCAGCCAATAGCTGGCTGCGCTCAACTACATCGCCGGTTTTGACCTTGGCAACCATACCTTTCAGCTTGTACTCGGTTACCTTTTGATCATCTGGGATGATAATGATGTTCTGCTTGTTGCCACTGCGTCGAATCTGGATAGTACCTTCAACATCAGACAAAATTGCCTGTCCCTTGGGGTTGCGGGCCTCAAAGATTTCCTCAACCCTAGGCAGACCCTGGGTAATGTCTTCAGTAGCGATACCACCGGAGTGCATGGTACGCATGGTTAGCTGGGTTCCAGGCTCACCAATACTCTGAGCCGCGATTATACCGACAGCCTCACCGTGCCTGACTGGCTTACCGGTACCGAGATCAAGCCCATAACATTTGGCACAAATACCCCAAACACTCTTACACTTAAGGACTGAGCGGATCTTAACCGATTCAAGTCCTAGTTCGTCAATGCGCTTGGCTGCTTCATCCAAAATGAGCTCGTTCTTTTTGACAATCGGCTTCTTAGTCTTTGGATCTACAATTTGCTCGTTGGCGGTGCGTCCGACAATCCAAGCTGACAGACCTTCTTCACCAGCAGCTTTTGCTTCGGCTAAGGTAACTAAGTAGCCTTCCTTATCACCACAGTTGTCTTCTGAGATTACGAGGTCCTGACTGACATCGACTAGCCTTCGGGTAAGGTAACCAGACTCGGCGGTTCGCAATGCGGTGTCGGTAAGACCCTTACGGGCACCGTGGGTGCTAATAAAGTACTCAAGTACCGAAAGGCCGTCTTTGTAGTTGGATCGGATAGGTAGCTCAATCGTTCTTCCTGATGGGTTAAGCATCAGTCCAAGCATTCCGGCCATCTGGTTGACCTGGGCCATAGTGGCACGGGCACCGGATTCGATATCCATAGTCAGGGTTGATTCACTGCTCTTGAGGGTGTCAACCAAGGACTTCTCCACAGCCTCTCCGGCTTCTTTCCAAACATCGATTGTCTTATGGTAGCGCTCATCGTCGGTGATCAGACCTTGTTCGTACTGACCGGCAAAACTAATAACCTTGCCTTCGCCCTCGTCGATAATTTTGCTGCGGTCCTGTGGCACTACCAAGTCATCCATCCCGATCGATATACCCGACAAAGTGGCATACTTAAAGCCCAAATCTTTGACATCGTCGGATAAGGTGGCGGTAGCATCGACACCGAAGCGTACAAAGACCTCAGCCATGACTTTCTTGAGTTTGGACTTGGTCATCGGATCGTTTTGATATGCCATGCCCTCTGGAATCACTTCATTGAAAAGCAGCCTTCCTGGAGTTGTCTCAACGATACCTTCATCAAGCTTAACCTTCACTTGGGCGCGCAGGTCAACAAAACCTTCTTGGTGTGCGGCGATAGCCGCGTCAGCACTTTCGAAAACCTTACCTTCACCCTTAGCGCCAGGCTTCACAGAGGTCATGAAGAAGCAACCCAAGACAATGTCTTTGCTGGGGTTGACTACCGGCTCACCAGAAGATGGCTTAAGTAGGTTGTGGCGTGATAGCATGATTTCCTTGGCTTCAGCTTGTGCAGCTTCACCAAGCGGCACATGTACAGCCATCTGGTCCCCGTCGAAGTCGGCATTGAAAGCAGCACAAACCATTGGGTGCAGCTGAATGGCTTTTCCTTCAATCAAGATCGGCTTGAAAGCTTGGATACCCAAACGGTGGAGGGTAGGTGCCCTATTGAGTAGTACATATTTATCGGCAATCACTTCATCCAGGGTGTCCCAGACTTCGGTTCGAGCACGCTCAATCATACGTGATGCGCTCTTTACATTGTGGGCAAAACCTTGCTCGATCAGCTTACCGATTACAAAAGGCTTAAATAGCTCGAGTGCCATCATTTTTGGAATTCCACATTGGTCAAGCTTGAGGTGTGGACCAATTACAATTACCGAGCGACCAGAATAGTCGACGCGCTTACCAAGTAGGTTTTGGCGGAATCGACCTTGCTTGCCTTTGAGCAGGTCCGTGAGGCTTTTGAGCTTCTTGCGGCTACCGGCTGCTGAAACAGCTCGGTCACGGCGCGCGTTGTTGTCGATTAGGGCATCGACGGCTTCCTGAAGCATACGCTTTTCGTTACGGCAGATTACTTCTGGGGCCTGCAATTTATAAAGCTTCTTAAGTCGGTTGTTTCGGTTGATCACCCTACGGTAGAGGTCGTTGAGGTCTGAAGCTGCGAAGCGGCCACCATCAAGCTGTACCATCGGTCGAAGATCCGGTGGTATTACCGGAAGTTGGGTGGTAATCATCCACTCTGGTCTCAGACCAGCCTGGTGCATACCCTCAACTAGTTTTAGTCTTTTTAGGGCTTTCTTTTTCTTCTGACCAAGGCTTGATTCGGATTCTTCCCTGAGGCTCTTGATAAGTTTTTTGAGATCTACCTCAGTAAGCAGCTGCTGGATAGCTTCCGCACCGATACCGGCCTTGAAAACATGGCCGAATTTCAGGTTCAATTCGCGGTAGCGGCCTTCTGGCAAAAGTTCGTTTTTGGCAAGGTTTAGAAGGTCGGTTTTGGCGGTATTGTAAGAAGTATCAAGCTCGCCAAGCTCATTTAGGGCTTCATCGCTTAGGACATCTTTTTCTTCATTTTTGATCTTGTGCTTGGTTAGGATATCCTTGCGTTTGGTCTTGTAGTCTTTTTCGAGCTCCTTGGCAGCTTCGGTCTTGGCTTTTTCATCAACCTCGGTTACTACGAAGTTGGCAAAGTACACCACACGCTCCAGATCGCGCACGCCGATATTGAGTAGCAAGCTGATCGGGCTCGGTGTACCACGCAAAAACCAGATATGAGTAACTGGCACCGCAAGGGTGATGTGGCCCATTCTTTCACGACGCACAATGCTTCTGGTAACTAGCACGCCACACTTATCACAGGTAATACCTTTGTAGCGGATGCCCTTGTATTTTCCACAGTAACACTGCCAGTCTTTGGTCGGACCAAAGATCTTCTCGCAAAATAGTCCATCTTTTTCGGGCTTTTGGGTGCGGTAGTTGATGGTTTCTGGCTTGGTAATTTCTCCGTGTGACCAGTCTAGGATGTTTTCTGGAGAGGCCACAGACAATCTGATGGCGTCAAAATCAAGTATCATTTGTTCGTTAGGATTAATATTCATCGCTCTATCCTTCCTTTCCTGGTGAATTAGTGTCCGACTCGGCTAATGCCTCAAAGTCATCTTCTGCTCCGTCCGAGCCGAGATTGACAATCGCTTCGCCTTCGGCTGCTTCATCGCCTTGCAACAAAGCCTCATCACCTAGCTCGCCGGCTTCTTTTTCGAAATTCTGCTCTAAGAGGTCTTCGGCATCGATTGACTGGGCGATTTTTGGCTTTTCAAGCTCAACGCCGAGACCAAGACTTTGCAATTCTTTTACCAAAACATTGAATGATTCTGGAATCCTTGGTCCCTTGATTTCATCGTTCTTGATGATCGATTCGTATGCTTTGCTTCGGCCGATTACATCATCTGACTTGATAGTAAGTATTTCTTGCAAGGTATTGGCTGCACCATAAGCTTCAAGTGCCCATACCTCCATCTCTCCGAAGCGCTGACCACCCATCTGGGCTTTACCACCTAACGGCTGCTGGGTAACCATAGCGTATGGCCCGGTGGATCGAGCGTGGATCTTATCATCAACCATGTGTTGGAGCTTAAGCATGTACTTATAACCAACAGTAGTGGTCTCTGAGAATGGCTCACCGGTGTGTCCGTGGTAAAGCTGAGCTTTACCATCTTCTGGCAAACCGGCTTTCTTGAGTTCAGCCTTGATCTGATCTAGCTTAACCCCATCAAATACCGGAGAGGCAACCTTGTAGCCAAGCGCCTGTGCTGCCCACCCAAGGTGAGTCTCTAAAATCTGACCGATGTTCATACGGGCTCCCACACCCAGAGGGTTTAGGATAATATCAACTGGCGTACCGTCTTCCATGTATGGCATGTCTTCAACTGGCAAGATTTTGCTGATCACACCCTTGTTGCCGTGTCGCCCGGACATTTTATCACCGACTGAGATCTTGCGCAGCTGGGCTACAGCTACATAGATCTGAGAAATAACTCCAGCTGGCAAATCATCGCCTCCGTCGCGGCTAAGGATTTTGACATCCACTACCTTGCCGGTGGTACCGTTTGGCAAACGCAAACTGGTATCTTTGACATCGCGGGCTTTCTCACCAAAGATCGCACGCAGCAAACGCTCTTCGCTTGAAAGATCGGTCTCGCCCTTAGGCGTGATCTTTCCAACCAAGATATCGCCAGCCTCAACTTCCGCACCGATTCGTACGATACCTTCATCGTCAAGGTCTTTTAGGCTGTCTTCGGATACATTTGGGATATCGCGTGTAACAACCTCAGGGCCTAGCTTGGTGTCGCGCACATCAATCTGGTGAGTCTCAATATGGATTGAGGTGTAGCGGTCGTCCTGTACCAACCGTTGCGATACAATCACAGCATCTTCATAATTGAGTCCGTCAAATGGCATGAAAGCCACAAGCACATTCTGGCCTAGGGCTAATTCACCGTCTTTGGTGCTCATACCGTCAGCTAAAATATCGCCCTTCTTGACCTTTTGTCCGGCTGCAACTATGGTGCGTTGGTGGATTGAGGAGCCTTGGTTGGAACGCACAAAGTTGATTAGATTGTAGGTCTTCTTGCCAGCTTTCTTGTATTTTACAGTGATCTGCTTGGCATCAGCTGATTCGACTACACCATCTTCTTGAGCTATCACAACCTGGCCGGAGTCTTCGGCAACCCTTGCCTCAATACCGGTACCGACAACCGGTGCTTCTGGACGAACCAAAGCAACGGCTTGTTTTTGCATGTTTGCACCCATCAAGGCACGCTTGGCGTTGTCGTGTTCCAAAAACGGAATAAGTGCGGCCGAAACACCCACCACTTGATTGGAGCTAATGTCCATATAATCAACATTGTTGGCGTCTTCTTCGTCGGCCTCACCACCAACACCCCGCACTGCAACACGCGGCTGTACAAAGTATCCTTTATCATCGGTCGGGGTCTTGGCTTGAGCAATTACGGCTTTTTCTTCATCGCCAGCATCGAGATATACGATTTCGGAAGTTGCACGGGCTTTAACCCGTACTTCTGCAATTCCAGACTTTTCAATTGCCTTTGCAGCGCTGGCGGAGATTTTTTCGCCGGCCTTGACTAGCACTTTGCCGTCCTTGGACTTAACTATTTTAGAAGCAATTTCACCTGCAGCCTGCTTGGGAGCAACGCTGTTGATGACCTTAAAGTAAGGGGTCTCAATAAAACCATAATCATTCACCCGAGCATAAGTAGCCATGGTACTAACCAAGCCGATGTTCGGTCCCTCAGGAGTTTCGATCGGACAAATACGCCCGTAGTGGGTACGGTGGACATCTCGTACTTCAAAGCCGGCACGCTCCCTGCTCAAACCGCCTGGACCCATGGCGTTGAGGCGTCGTTTGTGTACGATTTCAGCTAGTGGGTTGATCTGATCCATAAATTGGCTCAACTGGTGGCTTGCAAAAAATTCCTTAACACTCGCCACAATCGGGCGCACATTGATCAACTGTCCAGGAATAATAGTCTCAGGATCAGCCACACTCATGCGGTCCTTAACAATTCGCTCCATGCGCAAAAGGCCAACACGGAAACGATTTTGGATCGATTCGCCGACCATTCTGAGTCGACGGTTACCTAGGTGGTCGATATCCTCAGATGGCATATTGCTATTTGACAGCTTAATTACCTCAGCGATAATCCCCAAGAGATCTTCCTTGCGCAAAACCCTTCCAGAATGGTCGTTTTTGACATTTGAACCAAAGCGTTTGTTGAGTTTGTAACGACCTACTTTGCTCAAATCATAACGCTTAAAATCAAAAAACATACTATCTAGTAAGGCCTTGGAGTTTTCAACCGTTGCCAAATCACCGGGTCGGATGCGGCGGTAGACTTCCATGAGAGCTTCAGCGGTAGTGCTAGTTGGGTCTTTGGCCAAGGTTTCATCGATAAACTTAACCTCACCGGTATCGACTTCCTTAAATAGTCCTTTGATCTCGGTATCAGTACCAAATCCAAAAGCACGCAATAAGGTTGTGACCGGCAATTTTCGTTTGCGATCAATCTTGACACTCATTACGCCGTTTTGGGCAGTTTCAATTTCGAGCCAGGCTCCGCGGTTTGGGATAATTTTTGCGGAGAAATAATCAGCCATACCTTCACGGGTAAAGAACACGCCAGGGCTGCGCACCAGCTGGCTGACCACAACACGCTCGACACCATTGATAACAAAGGTACCGCGCTCAGTCATGATTGGGTAATCGCCCAAAAAGATTTCTTGGGTCTTTACTTCGCCGGTTTCCTTGATCACAAGCTCGATAGTAGCTTTGAGCGGTGCTTCATAGCTCAGATTCTTTTCTTTGGCCTGCTCTTCACTAAGCTTTGGCTCTTCAAATTTATAATCTTTGAGGCTTAATTCATACTTTTTACCTGTGAAATCCTCAATTGGAGAGATTTCTTCAAACAACTCCTTGAGTCCCTCATCAAGGAACCATTTGTAGGAATCCAATTGTATTTTGATAAGATCCGGAAGTTTTAATGGTGTGGTTTGACTGTTAAGATACTTTCGTGCGCTTGCGCCAGCAATTTTTGGCATATTGTGAGATCTCCTCTTTCAATACTTAAATAATATTAATAAGCTGAAAAAGAGGTTTTTCTAAACCGATAAAAAACCGCCCATTCCAGATCCCACTGGAATAATCCGGTATAGTTTAAGCATCCTCTATAAGAACTAGATTAGATTATTTTTCCTAACTAGTCAAGGGTTTTGATAGGAATAAAACTTTTATTTTTTATCAAGTACTTTGTCTACGATCCCGTAGCCTTTGGCTTCGGTTGCGCCCATCCAATAATCTCGGTCACTATCTGATGCTATCTTGTCGACTTTTTGGCCGGTACGCTCCGCTAAAATGCTGTTGAGCTTTTCGCGGATCTTTAGGATCTCTTTGGCCGTAATCTCGATATCGGCAGCCGTACCTTGGAAACCACCGGATGGCTGATGGATCATTACCCTAGAATTTGGCAGTGCAAAGCGTTTGCCGGACTGGCCGCAGGCTAGCAAGAATGCACCCATACTGGCAGCCATACCGACACAGATAGTGCTGACATCTGGCTTGATTAGCTCCATAGTATCAAAAATCGCCAGGCCAGCCGTTACGCTACCGCCAGGAGAATTGATGTAAAGCTTGATATCGGCATTCTTATCCTCACTTTCCAAGAACAATAGCTGGGATATCACCAAATTGGCTACGGTATCATCGATCTCGGAGCCAAGAAAAATAATCCTCTCCTTCAAAAGCCTGTAGTAGATATCGTAGGCTCGCTCGCCTAAGCTAGTTTTTTCGATTACGGTTGGGACAAGTATTTGGTTTTTCATGCTTATATCTTAGCACAAATTAAGCGCTAGCAAAACCTACCAGAACAGCAATAGCCTTCTGAGTCAATAGATGGTTGCGCAAGTCATCGCGAAAATGATCATGGGTGAGTTCCTCTTGGATCTTAGGATCGCTTTGGTACTGCTGCTGCATCTTGGAAATTTCTTGATCAATCTCAACTTCACTTACTGCAAGCTTCTGCTTTGCAATCACATCACGCAAAATCAAAGCAGCCCGAACCCGCTTGTCGGCCTCATCTTTGACTTCCTTCTTGAGGGCTTCTTCGGTGGTTTTTTGCATTTCCATATACTTTTTGCGATCTAAGCCGGCATTGTGAAGATTCTTATCCATCTCTTTTTCAAGCTGCTCGACTTGCTGCTCTAAAAGCTGCTGAGGTATATCGAATTTTACTTTTTTTAATAGTTCAGCAAGGATCTGATTTTCATAGTCTTTGTCGGTTTGGGCTTGGTCTTGCTCTTTTAGGGCATTCTCGATATCAACCCGCATTTCCTTGACGCTTGTTTTGCCGCTCACTTGCTTGGCGAATTCATCGTCGAGCTTTGGCAAATCGACATCGTAGATGCTATTGATTTTGACTTTGAAGGTAACTTTTGCATTCTGCAAATCTTTGGCGTGGTAATCTTTCGGAAATGTTACATCAAACGACTTCTCTTCTTTTTCTTTAAGCCCGACCAAGTTGTCTTCAAAGCCCGGTATAAAAGTACCGTCACCAACGACTAGGGTGTGGTTTTGTGCGGCCGCTCCTTCGACTGGCTTGCCCGCGCGGGTACCCTCAAAATCAAAGCGTACTTCATCGCCTATTTTAATCGGCTTATTGGTGGCTACGCGCTTAGCCATCTGCTTGCGCAGGTTTTCAATCGCCTCATCGACCCTTTCTTTAGGCACCTTGACTGCGGGCTTCTTGACCTTGAGGGTTTTGTAATCAAATTTGATTTCGGGCATTACAGGTACCACGGCAGTGAATTCTGCCTCAGTATATGGCACGAATTTTTTGAGGCTGATTTCGGGCGATCCAAGGGCAGAGATTTTTTGTTCGCGCACTTGGTTTTCGTAGGCGTGCTGGATCACTTCCTCTAGCACCTCGGCCTGTACCCGCGCCTCACCTAATTCTCGCACCAAGATATTGTCGGGTGCATTGCCTGGTCGGAAGCCATCGACTTTTAGGTTCTTTTTGAGTCTTTTAAATGTGGATTGGCGGTACGGCTCGATGAATTTGCCATCGACCGTTACCGTAAGCGTCAACTCGGATTTGCCTTTTTTGATAGTGGATTTGATCATAATCGTGTAAGTATAGCAGATTAGCTCTGTTATTTCTAGAGCAAAAGTAAAAACCCTGATTGCTCAGGGTTTTTACTTTGGTACCAGCAAGAGGACAGCGGGCTACCACCCTTCTCCCTGCGGTGCTCGGCCAAAACTAAGCTCACTTAAGTTTTGGCGCTGCGCTCCTCGTTCACCGAATCTTGGGTTTCTCGTCACATTACCAAATTAAAACGACCCTTGATGGGTCGTCTTAATTTGGTACCGGGAAGAGGACTCGAACCTCCACGGGTATTACCCCACTAGTTCCTAAGACTAGCGTGTCTACCAATTCCACCATCCCG
>Ga0075458_10000455_pt1 | contig 13387 bp, 14 predicted proteins | sample DEB3_08_DNA_FD_77576 | JGI IMG/M metagenome (GOLD analysis project Ga0075458, IMG submission 77576) | Aqueous microbial communities from the Delaware River and Bay under freshwater to marine salinity gradient to study organic matter... | ecosystem: Environmental > Aquatic > Marine > Coastal ... | reverse complement strand
ATCAAGCCCAACGGCAGGATCGAGTCGAAGCCCGCAAGCACGAGCGCACTCGGCACCATGAGTCCTGCACCAAGTGCGACGCTGCGTTCCTTCCCGATGCGATCCGTCAACCGCGCGCTCGACACCGACGAGAGCAATTCGCCGGCACCGAGGGCGAATCCGACGGCGGCAATTCCGTTGGCGCCGAAATCGAAGTCGTCGGTGAGCCAAGCACCGAACGTGACGAACAAACACTGGCTACCGCCCATGAGACCGAACATCGACAGTGGCACCAGCCAGTCGCGCGCGCCCATGCGACCCACTGCCCGCGGGGCGTGTTCGGTGCTCACCGGCACCTCGCCTGCGGCTCGAATTCGACGGTCGAGCCACACCGCACAAACGGCGATCGACATTCCGCCGACGAGGGCGGCGATACGCCACGACGTCGCTGCGGTGATGACACCGAGCAGCGAGACCCCCAACAACAAACTGAGCGCCCAGGAGGTCTCGGTGAATCCCACCACTCGACCGCGACGTTCGTAGGGCACTCTGTCGCTGATCCACGCGGCCATGCCAAGGTCGAAGCACGACTTGAGCAGATTCAACAACGTGAGACCGACGCACAGCACCACCAGGTTCGGGGCGCCAGCCATCATCATGGTGCCGACGAACGAGCCGAGCAATCCCACGGCGAGAGAGGTGCGCCGAGACACGCGATCGACGAACGTGCCGAGTAGCGGCGCGAGAAACCCGGCGAGTTCGGAAATGCTGATCACCAATCCGACGCGAGTGATGGAGACGTCGAATCCCTGTGCTTGGCCCGCAATGATCGCGATGAATGGCGGCGCAAACCGGTAGCACGTGTTCGCCGCGATACGAGTGACCGTGAGAGGTACGAGGTTGTCCCGCACCGCGGTGTCGTACGACGAATCCAGTAGCCGTCGCACGAGGATCGACCTTAGACGGCGTCGTTGGTGGTGATGTGCGTCGGCGTAACGAGTGCGATGAACTCGCCGGCGACCAGGTTGCCATCCCGATCCACGGCGAAGTGGCAGCCCTCCAGGTTGTGGAGTCGTCGATCGTGCACCTGCATCATGCGCCGCACCGTTCGAATGACGCCACTGTGACTCACCACCAGCACGCGCGACGAGGAGCCGGTCATGTGGCGTGAAGATTTGAGGACGTCGCGTAGCGCCTGCTCCGCCCGCGCAAACACCACCTCCGGGGCCTCGAACTCCGGGGGAGTGCGACGGTTGCGCAGGTAGTCGGGCCACCCGGCTTCGATCTCGGGTTCGCGGAGGCCCTGCCACGGACCAACGTCGGTCTCGACGAGACGGTCGTCGATTCGTACCTCGCCAACACCGAGCCGTGCGGCGATGATCTCGGCGGTTTCACGTGCCCGCGAGAGGGAACTCGATGCCACCCCGTTGATCACGATGCCGTCCGTGAGTAGTCGTTCGGCGGCTGCCCGTGCTTGTGCTCGGCCGATCGGTGTGAGTCGGGTATCGGCGCGTCCCTGCCATTTACCCAGGACGTTCCACTCCGACTCGCCGTGACGGACGACGATCGCCGAGTTCGAAGTGGTCCGTTCGGTCATGAGATGCAAGGAGGCAGAGTAGTGGCTTCTGTACGCTGACCTCGTGGCGCGCTTGCTTCTCTTCGCATCGGCTCGTGAGGCGGCAGGTCGTTCACGCGAAATCGTTGCCGGCACCACCGTGGCGGAGGTATTGAACACGGCCACGCAGCAATTCGGAACCTCGTTCGAAGCCGTGTTGGGATCCTGCACGGTGTGGCTGAACGGAGAGGAATGTAGCCCCGACGCCCAGGTGAGCGACACCGACGAAGTAGCGGTCCTGCCGCCGGTATCCGGTGGCGCCGACCTTTCGGCACTCACGCTCGAGCAAGTGCGGGCGCAGCGACAGGAGTTGCAGGAGGAGGAGGACGCGGTTTCGTTCGCCCGTCGAATGGCACAAGGGCGCCTGGACATCGCTCGCAATGAGCAGCGTCGTCGCAGTGATGGCGATCTGACGAATGCCGACATCACCGATGGCATCACCCGGGTGTTCGCCGAAGAGCGCGGGTCGGGCTCCAACCGCCCGCCACGGGACACTGCCGTGATGGTGGATCATCCACTGGTGGCGGAACTCGAGACGTTGTGCGTTGAGAATGGCTTTGGAAGTTTGCGACAACTTGACGACGACGAACTGGAGGGTTGCTGTCAGCGACTCTCGGAGTTCGAGTCGCGGGTGTCGTCCCGGAGGAAATCGTTGTTCGGTCAGATCGACGAGTTGTCGAACGAACTGGTCCGTCGTTACCGGGCGGAGGCCACGAACATCGACTCGCTGTTCGACGAAAAGCGTTGACAATCCTGCACCGTGTTCTGAGAGTGAGTGGACATGCCTGGTAGAAAACGTCCGGATCTCGGTTCGTTCATTCGACAGCAGCGAGAGATTGCACAGCAGTCGATCCGCGACTTGGCCAAGCGCGCCGGAGTCTCGAATCCGTACCTGTCGCAGATCGAGCGAGGTCTGCGTAAACCGTCGGCCGATATCTTGCAGCAGATTGCACGCGCGCTGGAGATCTCTGCCGAGACGCTCTATGAGCGCGCTGGAATGCTCGATACGAAGGAGTCCCAGGGCAATGCGGTCGTGGATGCCATCGCCACCGACCCACGTTTGTCCGACGACCAAAAGCAGGCAATGTTGGCGATCTACCGCAGTTTCGTGGCGGACGACACGACCGATTGAGGCCCGACCTCGTCGGTGGCCGCCGCTTCCAGATAGGTTCAGAATCCATGGCTGCTTCCCCTGTGCAGCGTGTCGCTGTGCTGTCCCTGCACACCTCGCCACTCGCCCAACCCGGCGTGGGCGATGGCGGCGGCATGAACGTGTACGTTCGTGAACTCACCTCCTCGTTGGCACGACTCGGCGTGGAATGCACCACGTATACGCGCGCCTGGAAGCGCGGGTTGCCCGACGTGGTGGAGATCGAACCGAATCACCGACTGGTGCACGTGCGTGCCGGAGACGTGGATCTTCCCAAGGAGCAGCTGGTGGAAATCGTCCCGGAGTTCACCGACACGGTGAGCCACCACCTACGTACACATTCGCCCGCCGATGTGATCCACGCCAATTATTGGTTGTCCGGGTTGTCGGGCCATCAACTGAAGCACGACCTGAACTTGCCGCTCATCACCACCTTCCACACGTTGGCCCGGGTGAAGGCGTTGCACGGCGATGCCGAGTCGGTTGAACGCGAGAAGATCGAGTCGTCGATCATCGGATGCAGTGATGCAATCTTCGTATCGTGCGAGGAGGAACGTCGGCAGTTTCGCGAACTGTACGGCGCATCACCGGGCACGGTCGAGGTAATCACGCCAGGAGTCGACCGCGCGTACTTCTCGCCGGGAAGTCGAGTGGGTGCCCGAAGCGCGTTGGGCCTCGGTAAACAGCCGGTGTTGTTGTTCGTCGGACGAATCCAGCCGTTGAAGGGACTCGATGTCGCCATCGAAACCCTCGCCACGCTCGAACGCCGAGATGCCGTGCTCCTCGTAGTGGGCGGGGCGAGTGGCAGGGAAGGTAATCGGGAGTACGCGCGGATGGTCGCACTCTCCGAACGGCTTGGAGTTGCCGATCGAGTGCACTTCATCGATCCACAGCCGCACCACCTGCTCTCCACCTTCTACCGCGCGGCCGACGTGGTGTTGGTTCCCTCGCGAAGCGAGAGTTTCGGACTGGTTGCGCTCGAAGCATCGGCGTGCGGCACGCCGGTCGTTGCCACCGCAGTGGGTGGGTTGATGTCGCTGATCGCCGATGGCGTCAACGGCTATCTCGTGCCGCAGCGTGATGCCTCATTGTTCGCAGCCCGAGTCACACAGGTGTTGGACGATCCCCACCTGGCGGCCCGACTGAGCGACGAGGCGGTGATTCGCAGTCAGCGGTATTCATGGCAGCACGCTGCGATGCGTATGCGCCGAACGGTGGCGGAGTTTGCCGCTCGCGATCTCGTGCTCTGCAGTTGAGCGTGGTGCGGAGTCGGACGCCGTGAGCAATCTGTTTGACGAGGGTGAGCGCGCGAGTTTCGAGCGCCGCATCGACGAATGGCTTGCAACGGTGCACCGATCCCACCCCAACACCGTCTCTGCCGGTCGTGCGCCGAACGAATCGGACCGTTGGATGGTTCGTCTACGAGGTGATGTAAAGGAATTCACCACCATCTGGCTGCGACTCGGTCAACGCACATTGCACTACGAGACGTACGTGATGCCGTTTCCCGAGGAGAACTCGGCGGAGGTCTTCGAGGTTCTCCTACGACGAAACGAAAGGCTGGTGGGCGCCCACTATGCACTCGGTGCAGAAAATGCGGTGTTCCTCACCGGGCAGTTGGTGCTCGCTGCATTGACGGAGTCGGAGTTGGATCGCATCATCGGCACGTTGTATGCCACCGTCGAGGCACAATTCGACGAACTCGTCCGCCGCGCATTTGCGAGTCGATTTTCGTCGGCTCAGTAGCCTTCGCAACGTGGGAGCAGTGCCGGTGTTGGTGATCATCGGCGGTGGAAATATGGGTGCGGCCCTCGTGGAAGGGGCACTCCATGCCGGGAGGAGTCCCGGCGAGATCATCGTCGTGGAAGCAAGGGAGGACCGTCGTCGGGAACTGATGCACATGTTTCCCGGCGTCGAAGTAACCGGGGCGATTCCCGCGTGTGGCGACGTCATCGTCGCGGTGAAACCTTCACAGGTTGCGGAAGTCTGCACGGCTGCGGTGGCGCGCGGAGCATCGCGCATCATGTCGATTGCCGCAGGTGTGCGACTCGCAGCCCTGCAGCAGGCGAGCGGGGAGGCCGTACGTGTGGTGCGCGCAATGCCCAACACCCCGGCCCTCGTGGGAATGTCGGCAACCGCCGTCTGTGTCTCGGCCAACTGTGACGCCGCCGATCGGTCGTGGGCACGACAACTGATGGAAGGCATGGGAATCGTGGTGGAGTTGGACGAGTCGCTGCTCGATGCGTTCACCGGACTGATCGGTTCTGGTCCCGCATACGTTTTTTACCTGGCGGAATCGCTGTACCACGCGGCTCGCGCGGAAGGTTTCGACTCCGTCACCAGCGCCACACTGGTATCGCAGTTGATTGCCGGATCGGCCGCGCTCCTGCAACGCGAACCCGATGGCGCCGAGCGACTCCGCCTGCGTGTAACGTCGCCGAACGGTACCACTGCGGCAGGGGTCGCCCAATTGGAGATGCACGGCGTTCGAGACGCGATCATTAAGGCAGTTCGTGCAGCAACCGCTCGCAGCAAGGAACTCGGTGACGCGTAGCGTCGCATCGGCAGGATAGCAACCTCTCCGCGTGCGGTGTGAGCACGATTTCGACTCGAACGTCATCGATTCGACTCGCAAAATTTCGTCGAGTTGGGTGTTGCAAAATCTCCAACACTGCGTAACGTAGGACTTCATCAGATCACCGGACGGCGTGCCGTTCCGGGAGTCGCGCCCGAAAGGGTTGCGCCGTATGGGTCGGTGCCGTCGGGGGGTTGGCACCGACCCTTACGTTTTTCCGCAATAGCGTGACCGTTCGGCGATCATCTCATGACGAATCAGCGATACGACACCATCTCGTTCCTTTCCGACTACGGAGTACGCGACGAGTTCGTCGGCATCGTGAAGTGCGTCATTGCCGACCTTGCACCCCATGCGAAGGTGATCGACCTCACGCACGACATTCCACCGTTCGACGTCCGCGCAGGCTCTCTGGCACTTGCCCGTTGCATCTCCTACGTGCCGACGGGCATCGTGCTGGCCGTGGTCGACCCCGGCGTGGGAACGACGCGTCGTGCGGTTGCGGTTTCCGTGGGGGGCGGGCGCGGGGTGTTGATCGGCCCAGACAACGGCTTGCTCTCGATGGGTACGGCACTGGCCGGAGGTGCCGAGTCGGCCGTGGTGCTCAACAATCCCGAGTACCAACTCGCCACACCCGGCACGACGTTTGCCGGGCGGGACATCTTCGCACCAGCAGCAGCGCATCTCTGCAACGGCGTGCCGCTTGCCGCACTCGGTGATGCAATCGATCCGAACGTGCTGCTGCCTGGTGTGGTTCCTCTCTCACGTGTGGAAGGTGAGGAGACGATTGCAGAAATCACGTGGGTGGATCGCTACGGAAATTGTCAACTCAACGTCGGCCCGGATGACGTTTCCTCGTACGGCAGCACGTTGAGCATCACCTTCACCACCGCGACCGGCGAGCGTTCGTCCCGATCGGCGGTGGTGGCACCGAACTTCTCTGCAATCGGTGGCGGTATCGGACTGGTCATCGATTCCTTCGGGATGTTGGCAATCTCCGTCGATCGTGGATCGGCGGCGGATGCGCTGTCGCTCGGAGTTGGTGATGCCGTGACGCTGTCGGCACTCGACGACGTTGGTGGCGTTACCACGAACGTTCGATTGCGCCGCAGCCAGTCGACGCCGGAGTGACGCTCGGTAAGGTGGTCGTCGTGCGTCCCGCTACCACGCTGGCACTGGGGTTGCTTCTCGCGGCCATCTTTGCGGCAGGTCTCGTTTCCATCTTGATGAGCTAGCGCCACGCAACTACGCCCATGAACCTCGCAACCTTGCTCGACGGCCATTCACCTTCGGCGACAGCGCTCATCAGCCGCGGCAACGCCACTACCTACGGCGAGCTTCGGGACCACATCGGGGCGGTGCGCGGTGCGCTCGATGCACTCGGCGTGGGCCGCGGTGACCGAGTGGCACTGTTGTGCGGCAACACGGTGGAATTCGTGATCACGTACTTTGCGTGCCTGGGTCGCGGAATCGTATGCGTGCCGTTGAATCCCACGGCACCTGCACCGGAGTTGCAACGTGAGCTCGGTGCCGTCGGAGCGCGCGCGGTGGTGATTGCGCCGTCGGCAGTTGCGGGCTGGTCGCACGTCGACCGGTCCTCCTTGCCACATCTTGCCCATGTCATCACCACCTCGGGAGAGGTGCCGGGGGCCCTGCACTTTGCAGACCTCCTCACCAAGACGGCTGCGCCGGTCGTGGACGTACAGGCCGACGACCTGGCCATCATGCTGTTCACCAGCGGAACCGCCGGCTCACCGAAGGCGGCGATGCTGTCGCATGGCAACCTGCAGTCGAACCTGGAGCAACTTGCCAAGGTTCGGAAACTCGACGGAACCGACGTGGTGTACGGGGTGTTGCCGCTCTTTCACATCTTCGGGCTCAACGTGGTGCTCGCGTATTCGCTGATGCGGGGCTCGACGATAGTGCTGGTGGAGCGCTTCGACCCGATGACTGCGATCGACACCATCCGCGATCGCAAGGTCACGCTCATTCCCGGAGCTCCGCCACTCTGGATGGCGTTCGAACAAATGCCGAATCTTCCCAAGGATGCATTCGTCAACGTGCGCACCGCGTTGACCGGCGCGGCAAAGATGCCCGAGCACACCACGCGCGCCCTCTACGAGCGCTTCGGCCTCCTGGTGACGGAGGGGTACGGCCTCACCGAGTGTTCCCCCGTGGTTACCACCACCACCGATGTGGACAAGGAAACGGCACTCACCAAGATCGGTTCGATCGGCCGTGTGCTCCCGGGGGTGGAAGTGCGTCTCGTGGACGAGAACGGCGAGAACACCCTGCGTGGTGATGCCGGTGAGATTTGGGTGCGCGGTCCGAACGTGTTTCGTGGCTACTTCGAGGATCCCCAGGCGACCGCGCGTGCGCTCACGCCGGAGGGATGGCTACGCACGGGCGATGTTGCGGTGATCGACGATGACGGATTCCTGTATCTCGTGGACCGCGCGAAGGACCTCATCATCGTTTCCGGCTTCAACGTGTATCCCGCCGAGGTGGAGGAGGCAATTCTCGAACATCCCGGCGTGGCTCAGACCGCGGTCGTCGGGGTGGATCATCCGCATACCGGTGAAACGGTGCGTGCGTACGTGGTGTTGCGCGGGGGATCGCAGTTGGACGAGGACGCGCTCATCGATCACTGTCGAGCACGACTGGCCCGCTACAAGTGTCCGACGAAGGTGTTGTTCGTTCCGCAGTTACCCGTTGGCTCGACGGGCAAGGTGTTGCGACGAGAACTTCGTTGATGCCGCTCTAAGGTCCGAGCCACCGCCTGCGCTCGGCGCGAGGAAACCGAGGAAAAGTATCACGACACCGATCGACAAGGTGACCGTGAAGGCACGTTCTTCACCGAGTCGGCCGGCGAGCGAACCGCTGCCGGACAGCACGACCGTGCCGATGGCGATGAGCACGTTGCTCGCCACCAATCGACGTGCCGAAACAAGATTGGTGCGACGTGCGTTGCCAACCGCAGGGGTTCGTCCCGTCAGCAGGCGAACGATCGACCACAATGCACCGATGATGATCACCGTGGCGGGGATCCCCGAGCCGATGGCAGCCATCAAGCGAGGAAGCATTCCGAAGTGATCCCGTGCTCTCGGAAATTCATCGGCCACGAACGGAGCAGTGGTCGGCGCCACCACCATAACTCCGATCGCAAAGGTGCTGAGTAGTGCCAGCGCAGCGCGGACTGGTCGCGCAATTCGATCACCGGCGAGTAGTGCGATGGAGCCGAGCGAGAGCCACGCCACGTTCAGGACCGCACCGGCGGTGAAGAACACTCGGAACGTGAGATTCGACCATCCGGCCGCCGTTGCCCACCACAAAGCGAACGACCCGAGAAAGAAGAGCGACATCGCCATCGCCCAGGCACCATGGTGCGACAGGCGACGTCGATGCCACCGATCTGCGGTCACCAGGGCAAAGATGAGAGCGACCAAACTTGCGAACGCAGCAAGCGACACGGTGAGACGGTCCACGATGAGTGCAGGCTAGGGAACGCGGGAATGTCACCGTTTGTGCTGCCCTGGATGGCTTTTGTTCGGCAGGGTGGCATTGGGCACGCACATCGACTTTGCTAGTGAAACTATGCGCAAGCACCGTACCCTTACATGCATGACTGCACCCGATACGACTCCGCTCAAGACTGCAGCCAACCAGGCCGTGCCTCAGCGACGTCGCCGGATTCCGAGTGCGGCAGTCAATCGACTGCCGGTGTATCTCCAGATTCTCACGGATTTGCAGTTGACGGAAACGTCCCAGGTGTCGAGTGACCAATTGGCAGCGCTCGCCAACGTGAACGCGGCGAAGGTTCGCAAGGATTTGTCGTATCTCGGTACGTACGGAACCCGAGGCGTGGGTTACGAAGTGGCGTTTCTCGTGTACCAAATCAAGCGTGAACTCGGATTGCTCTCGCAGTGGAAGACCATTGTGGTCGGCGCGGGCAATCTCGGATCGGCGATCACGGTCAATGGTGGATTCACGTCGCGCGGGTTTCCCGTCGTGGCCATCTTCGATGTCGACCCGCGCAAGGTGGGTACTCGGGTCGGTGATCTTCCCGTTCGCAATCTGGATGAGATGAAGGACTTCGTTCGCGCCAATGGAGTGCACATCGGAGTACTTGCGGTGCCATCGACGGCGGCGCAATCGGTGGCCGACGATCTCATCGCTGCAGGTATCGGTTCGCTGCTGAACTTCGCACCGGTGGTACTGACCACACCGAAGGGTGTGACGGTTCGCAACGTCGACCTCGGCGTGGAGTTGCAGATTCTCGGCTACCACGAACAGAGTCGTGGTCAGGGCGCATCGCAGCAAACCCGCATCACGGTGTAGTTCTCCTGTCGCCATAGTGTGACGAGTGATGCGTCAGTTGTCGTCGTGGCGTACGTGGGCGGCAATCGGAGTACTCCTGGTGCTCGCCACGGTGGTGCAATTGATCACCAGTCGTGGCCCACGCGGAGACGATGAAGTCTCTCTGCAACCGACGGAGCGCCGGGTCGAAGCGATCGCCTCGGTGATGATGATTCAATCGAGTGAAGCATTCGGAGTCATCGAGGGCATCACGGTGGGTTCGGCAACGCTCACGTTGGACGATGGGCGAGCAGTGAACATCGTGCGCGACACACCCGGTGAGGTGAACTGCGCTGATCGCACCACACCGGCAGCCTGCGTCCTTTTGGCGGATCTACTCGGTGACGGTGTCGTGTGGTACGCACTTGTGAATGCCGACGGACCAGCCGCTAGAACGCTGGCACTACCCACATTGGTGGACATGGTTGACGGGGGTGATACCGGAGTGCTGGAAAATGGTTGGCATGTGCCGCTGACGAACGGTGTGGTTCGGACCTGCGCCGGCGCACCACGATCGAGAACACTTCGCGCATTCATCGACTCGTACTCGGAAACGGGAATCACCACCGTGTTGGACCTCGACCGCGATGAGGTCGTCGAAGTAATCTGCGACGGCTGAGGTTTCCTCAGGCGTTCGGGGCAAGGCGCACGATTCGCGCGGCCATGGCATATGCAACCTCGGCGGGACCCTTTTCGTCGGGCCGTAGCAAGTTGGCCATGATGCGCAGCACCCACTCCATGAGCGTTCTGCTGTGAATGCCGACGCGCGACAATTCGCGCATGAGCGCCGGTCGGCCGATCACACGCGCGAAGAGTCGTGCCACCTTGAAGTATTGGCCGTATTCCGCATCGAGCATCGCGGGATACTGCTGCAGCGCCGATGCGTCGCCACTACGAAGAGCGTCGTGAAGCACGTTCGCGGCCATGCGAGCGGTTTCGTAGGCGTAGTCGATGCCTTCACCATTGAAGGGGTTGACGCTGCCGGCCGCATCACCGATCACCAAGTGAGTTGGGCCCATCTTCGGGAACACCGAACCACCCATCGGAATCTTTCCACTCGTTGCGCGGCATTCCGGTGAGGTCGGATCGATTTCCCAACGATCGGCGATCATGTGTGCGTAGGAGTCGAGCAGGTGCGTGGTGTTGACGTCCTTGAACTTCTTGAACGTGGACAACAGACCGACACCAACGTTGATGGTGCCGTCGCCAACCGGAAATATCCATCCGTAGCCGGGCATGGAGTTGCCGCTGCGATCCTGCACGTCGAGTGCGGATTCGATCCATGGTTCGTCGTGGCGTGGGCTCTTCCAATAGGTCCGAATCGCAGTGCCGTACGGCCAGGCCTTGGTGCGTGCCGTACCCAGCGATCTTCCAAATCGGCTGTTCGCGCCGTCGGCGACCACCACGTACGGAGCGCGGATCGCGATCCGACGGTCTTGGTCGAGGTCGTTGACGATTGCACCGCGCACGCAGCCTTTCTCCATCAGCGGCTCGACGGCTTCGTGTCCCTGCAACAACGTTGCCCCCGACTTCTCGGCATTGAACGCCACCATCGCGTCGAGTTCCCGGCGACGCACCACGTAACCATGTCGCGGGTAGGTGGGATGCGTCGGCCACTGCAGTTCGAGTGCCTTGCCATGCGCCGTGGCACGTAGACCCTCGTAACGATGGAACTGTTTGAGGTGATCACCCAATCCCATGTCGTCGAGCTGTTTGACGGCACGTGGTGTGAGACCGTCGCCGCACGTCTTTTCACGCGGAAAGTGTTTGCGTTCCACCACGGTGACCGAATTGCCGTGCTGTGACATCCAGAAACCCATGGCGGCTCCGGCTGGTCCACCGCCGATCACCAGAACGTCGGTGTCGCGAGTTGGCAACGCGCCGATGTCTTTTGTGTCCATGGTGCCTTCAGCGTAAGGAACGGAATCACCGACATTGCGACGCAGCGATGTGGCAGGTGGCTACGTGCTAGCGCCACCGTGCCGTGGCGGGTGACTACTTACTTGCTCGGGGCTGCGTGCCAATGTCGCGAGGCGGCGTTTCAAGCATGGAAAACGTCTCGGCGAGGGTGTCGAAATTGACGGCACCCGACTGCAGTGCTGCAAAAATCTCCGAATCCTCCGAGCACCATGTTGCATACTCCGCTGCCCATTGCTCACTCTTGGGGTCCGCCCCACCAATGGCGTAACGCTCGTGGCACACGACGCCAAGAATCTCGTAATTGGTGAGTCCGCCGCCCCACGTCTCTCCCTGTGAGGGCATGGCGTTGCCGTTGTATGAGAGCGGAGCATGTGCTCCACCTTCGCGTGCGGGGTCTCCATACACCGCAAGTCCTTCCGACACGAATGGCTGACTTCCGGTGTAGACGTAATTGAGCATGTCCTCAATATGGGGGAACGTCTTCAACACTTCGCCCTCGTGGAGCACGCGACCGGCACCACCCTGGCCTGCGGCACCGTGACAACTTGCGCAGGCTCCGTACACACCTTCGCCGATGGCCATCGGACCCGTTGCCTCACGTTCCTGTGGGCTCACCGCCAGCAGATAGAAGAACGCCCAGACTGGCAGCAGGCTGAGCGTGGCCATCGCCCAGAAGGGAATCTTCTTTCGGGTCTTGGCGGCAACAACATAGGCGGGATCAGGTTTCGGTGGTGGCGGTGGTGCCACTTCGGCGGCCATCGCAGGTGCCGCCGATGAAGTGGCAGTCTTTACAACTTCTTTCGACGCAGTTGGTTCGGCGGAAGGTGCTCCACCTGAGAGCACCGCACGACGATCCTTCGATCGTTTGAGGAGATAGTCGGGTACTTCCGTCAACGTGGTGCTCCGGCGATTGGGGTTACGACAAACATGCCCGTCGCAAGACTAATCGCCGCTCGATGCTCATCGATATTTGCACGAACGCACGACGTCCGAGTGCTCAAGCAGAACGACTGCAGTAGCCGTCACAGCAGGTTGCACGGGCAGGGTGAGCCCTCGGGAAGCGCGAAGACTAGGCTTCGTCGTGGTTCTTCACCACGGCAAGCAACCCGAAAGAGACCACATTCGCATGATCGCAGTCGACATCCTCCGATGGCCCGGCATGAATCAGGCGTTCCTGTTTTCCTTCTTTGTCACCAATGTGTTGGCCTACCTCGTGGTGGTCGTGGGCAAGCGCCGACCCGTCGACCGCAAGGCCACGTGGGGTGAGGCAATGTTCGGAAGCGCCTACGCATTCTTTGTCATCTTCCTTGCCTTTGGTGTGGTTCCGCACCAGTGGATCGACCATGCAGACAAAGAATTGGGGTGGCGCAAGGACAAACTCATCTTTGGACCTTTCGACGTTTTGAAGCCGCAGGAGTTTGGCGGACCGTTTCCCTTCACGATCAGTTACGAGGCGTTGCGCGACATCGTAGTCCTGGTGATTCACGGCATCTACATCGGACTCTTCATCTATCTCTTCGTGTGGTGGCAGAAGCGCGGGGAAGTCAAGCAGGTGGAGTTGCCGAGTAGCTCGTATGGTCGACCACTGGTGAAGAAGGCCTAGTTCGATGACTCGCACCGACGCCAACCCACCGATGATGCCGTTCACCGACGAGTACACCCTCGTCGAAGTCGACGCCGACTACCTGAACAAGGCGGTGAAACCGAAGCAGTTCATCCACATTGACCAGAGCGAATGCATCATGTGTGAGGGCTGCGTCGACATCTGCCCGTGGAAGTGCATCCACATGGT
>Ga0075458_10000454_pt1 | contig 13402 bp, 17 predicted proteins | sample DEB3_08_DNA_FD_77576 | JGI IMG/M metagenome (GOLD analysis project Ga0075458, IMG submission 77576) | Aqueous microbial communities from the Delaware River and Bay under freshwater to marine salinity gradient to study organic matter... | ecosystem: Environmental > Aquatic > Marine > Coastal ... | reverse complement strand
CAAGGTCCGCCTCGCACGTATCGGCTACGACAGGGTGCTTGGTGTGTTAGCCGATCCGGTGCGAGCGATGTTGGAACATCCTGAGGACGTACGAATTGCCTCGCGTGTCAGTGCGCAGCAGCTCGAATCTTTGAGTGGCTCGATGAACGATCTCACGGTTATCGACGTGCGCGGGCCCGGGGAACTTGCAGAAGGTGCGGTGGCGGGATCGAAGCACATCCAGCTTGCAAGTTTGTTGGAGCGAGTCGGCGAGCTGGATCCCACGTCGCCAACCGTGGTGTATTGCGCGGGCGGCTATCGCTCCAGCATTGCTGCCAGCACGCTGCGCTCGTTGGGCTTCTTGGACGTGTCGGACCTCATTGGTGGCTACGGTGCTTGGCGCACGCAGAGGACCATGGCGCAAGACACGGTGCGATCCGCCAACGCATCGCGCGGGTAGCGTCTCGGCGTATGTCAAAACGAATCATCGTCGTTTCGGGCAGTCTGCGTAACGCATCGTTCACCACGGCGTTGTGTCGGGCGATCGTTACCAATGCTTCCCACGATCGCGTCGCCGAGTTCGTCCTGCGCGACTACGTACGTGAATTGCCGATCTACGACGGTGATCTCGATACCGACACGCCACCCGCTGTCGTGTCAGACATGCGGCACGAGTTGAGCGAAAGTCATGCCGTGCTCATAGGTACACCTGAATACAACTACAACATTCCCGGCGGTCTGAAGAATTTCATCGATTGGGCATCACGCCCGTTCGCCAAGCACTCGTTGATCGGTCGCCGCATGGGTGTATTCGGTTGTGCGCCTGGCGAACGCGGTGGAAAGGCGTCTGTCGAGTACTTGCGAACGATGATCCCTCTGTTCGGCGCCACGTTGGTGGGGCCGGAGTTGCTGTTCCCAAAGATCAACACGCTGACTGCCGCTGATGGCACCGTCGACCCCAGCGTGATGGGGCCGCTGTCCGAGTTGGCTCGCGAACTCGCTGGCTGACGTTCAGCCTGCGCGAACCTGTCGCCTGAAGTTCGATCCGCGCGAACCTGCCGCCGTGCGGCTACGACAAACTGCTGCTGAGCAAGCGCAGAAACTCGCTGCGCGTCGGCTCGTGCTCGAAGGCTCCACAGAACGCCGACGTCGTCGTCACGGAGTTCTGCTTCTCCACGCCGCGCATCATCATGCACAGGTGCTTTGCTTCGATGACCACGGCAACGCCAAGCGGGCTGAGTGCCTCCTGAAACGCATCACGAATCTGGGTGGTGAGTCGTTCCTGTACCTGGAGGCGGCGTGCACACACGTCGACCACTCGAGCAACCTTCGACAGCCCGGTGATGTAGCCGTTGGGGATGTACGCAACGTGCGCTTTGCCGTAGAACGGAATCATGTGGTGCTCGCACAGGCTGTACATCTCCACATCCTTGACGATCACCATCTCCTGAACGCTCTCGGTGAAGATTGCGCCACGAATGATTTCGACGGGATCGTGACCCTGGCCTTGGGTGAGGAATTGCATCGCCTTGGCAACACGTTCTGGTGTTTTGAGGAGGCCTTCGCGTGACGAATCCTCGCCGATCAGGTCGAGGACGTCCTTGTACGCCGTTGCGAGTCCTTTGGTGGTCGCCTCGTCGTATGTTTCGATCTTCTTGTAGGCCATGACTGGTTCCTTCCTATGAATGCGTGACGATGTCGGCGGGGTACTGCACGATGTTGCGTGGTGTCTCGGCCAAAATCACGTGGACGTCGAGATGTGCGGGAATGTGCGGGCGAAGTAATCCGTGGATCACCACGGCAATGTTCTCGGCGGTGGGGTTCACGGTCTTGAATTCCGGGACATCGACGTTGAGAAACTTGTGGTCGAGACGATCGAGCACGTGTTGTTTGATGGTGGTCGAGAGCACACCGAGATCCATCACGTAGCCCACGACGGGGTTCACCGGTCCACAGACGCGAACCGTGAGTTCGTAGTTGTGACCGTGACCGCTCGGGTTGTTGCACTTTCCGTAGATTCGGGCGTTGTCGGCATCGCTCAGATCCGGGTTGTGGATGCGATGCGCCGCGTTGAAGTGCTCGTGTCGGTACACCGCAACACGCGGGGTGTTCGTATCCGCCATGACTACACCTCAGGCTACGAGGCGCGTGTGGCTACGAGACAATCTCGACGCCACCACCAGGGTGTTCGATGATCCACCGACGTAGCGACGACACGGCTGCAGGAGCCGGCATCGCCAACACCCATCCCGCTCGGGCGTCATGCGTGCCTTCCGCAATCGCCACAATCAGAGACGCCACATCGGTGGGTTGCAGAGTGGACGAGAGTCCCTCCACTGGTGCAATTCCCTCCGGGATCAACGAACGATGCAGGGGAGTGTCGACCACCCCCGGGGCGACAGTGAACGCTCGCACGCCGTGTGGTTCGCCTTCCGCATTCGCTACCACGGTCAGCAAATGCAACGCCGACTTCGACGATGCGTAGGCAAAGAAACCTGGAAATGGATCCAGCTGTGCAAGAGAGGAGACGTTCACAATTCGAGCATCGCCGTGTGCGGTCATCGCCGGCCACAAGGTGTGGATTGCGGTTGCAGGTGCGAGCACGTTGATGTCGTGCATCGCTCGAAATGCCTCCGGAGTGGTGTCGGCAATAGACATCACCTTGGCAGTGCCGGCATTGTTCACCAACAAATCGATGCGTCCATGGGTATCGGCGATGTGGCGCAACACCGCGGCGAACACGGTGGTGTCGGTGACATCGCACGGATGTGGTTCGAAGCGGTCGCCGAGCGCGCGTTGCAGTGCTGCAAGTTTGTCGCCATCGCGCGCGATGCCTGCCACGGTGTGACCGGCCTTCACCAGCACTTTTGCGAGTGCTGCGCCAATTCCGGTGGACGCACCTGTGACGACGGCGAACATGGGTTCACACTATTCTTCGTGGGGAGGAGAAACCCATGGCCACGAACCCACAACAACTCGAACGCATGCGTAATGGAAGGGGTTTCATCGCCGCGCTCGACCAGAGTGGTGGCAGCACGCCCAAGGCACTTGCGTTGTACGGCATTTCCGAATCCGAGTATTCGGGCGATGCGCAAATGTTCGATCTCATTCACGCCATGCGCACACGCATGATCAAGAGCCCGGCGTTCTCGGGCGATCGTGTGCTCGGTGCCATCCTGTTCGAGGGCACCATGGATCGCGATATCGACGGTGTTGGTAGCGCGCAATATCTCTGGGAGAAAAAGCAGGTGATTCCCTTCCTCAAGGTGGACAAGGGTCTCGCCGACGAAAGCAATGGCGTGCAAGTGATGAAGCCGATGCCCGAGCTTGACGCCTTGCTCACTCGTGCCGTTGCCAAGGGAATTTTCGGCACCAAGATGCGTTCGGTCATCAAACTGGCGAATCGTGATGGCATTGCGGCCGTCGTCGCGCAACAGTTTGCGGTAGGTCGCCAAATCATCGCCCACGGTTTGGTGCCGATCATCGAACCCGAGGTGGACATCAAGAGCCCGCAGAAAGCCGAAGCAGAGGCGATGCTTCGAGATGCCATCGCAGCAGAACTCGACAAACAACCCTCGTCGCAGCCGGTGATGCTCAAGCTCACGCTGCCCAACACCGCCAACTATTACGCAAATCTCATCGCTCACTCGAGTGTGTTGCGCGTGGTTGCGTTGTCTGGTGGCTATTCGCGAAATGATGCGAATCAAAAGCTGAGTGAGAACCACGGCATGATCGCCAGCTTCTCGCGTGCCCTCACCGAAGGGTTGTCGGCGAAACAATCCGATGCCGAGTTCAACGCGATGTTGGATGCCACCATCGCCGGCATCTACGCCGCCTCGATCACCTGACGCACAGCCTCCTCTTGCGTCGCTCCACTCTCACCATCGATTCCGATGGTGGCGTCGTATTGCAGTTGTCTGGTGCCGCACGTTGGCTCGGAGTGCATGTTGGTCGAACTCGAGAGTTCACTTCGGGGGAGATCGTCGGTATCTGGCGAAGCGACTCTCTGACGGTGGGGCGGCGACTGCGCTGGAAGATCGCAGGAACCGCGTTCTCGCGACAGAGAGCCATGGGTTGGTTCAGCTGGAAAGGTCACTGCGGTCGTTGGGCATGGGTGTGGCTCAGTCCAGGGCGCGACGTCATCGTGATCGAAACACGTCGTCACCGACCAGCCCTGTTGGTGGTTCCCGCCGACTGGCTGATTCCGCGGGGCATCCCCATGGTCGAGTGGGTTGTTTGCTAGGCACGAAGTATGAAACCAACCAGAATCCTGCAATTCACCACGTTGCTCGCAGCAGCGGCCAGCCTGGCAATGAGCGTTTGGCTGTTCTTCGCCAACGATGGATCCATGGACGACAAACTCAACGGCATCTTCGTCGGTACCTGGGTGCCGTCGATTCTGGCGCTCGGGGCGTTCCTCGTCGCCTCACAGCGCAACGGGAGCTGACATGAGTCAGGGGGCACTGTTCGGCTTTGGTTGTGTCATCTCGTTCATCGTTCTCACTGGAGCGTTTTTGTTCGCGATGATGTCGGTGCGTGAAGCCGCCGATCGCGATCGCGGCGTCACAGGCTGAATCAATCACTACTGGTGAGGCGCCAACGGCGCCTCCAACTGGAGCGGGTGACGGGAATCGAACCCGCATAGCCAGCTTGGAAGGCTGGAACTCTAGCCATTGAGCTACACCCGCAGGATGACGCGTCGCCGCGACACCACAAACGTGACGCCACACTGCGGTGGCATCGTCTTCAATTGTACTTAGAGCTGCAGGCTCTTGATCTCCAAGAACTCCTCGAAGCCGTACTCGCCGTACTCGCGACCATTGCCCGACTGCTTGTAGCCGCCGAACGGCGCATTCGGATTGAAGGCGCCGCCGTTGACTTCTACTTGGCCCGTGCGCATCCGCTTGGCGACCGCAGTGGCCTTGTCCTTGTCGGCGAGCCACACGCCGCCCGCGAGACCGTAGTCGGTCGCGTTGGCGATACGAACCGCATCGTCGATGTCGTTGTAGGCGATGATGCTGAGCACCGGACCAAAGATCTCCTCTTTGGCGATGGTCATGTCGGTGGTTACTTGGGAGAACACGGTGGGCTTCACGTAGTAGCCCTTCGTAACGCCCTCAGGCACTCCGACTCCACCCACGAGCAACTTGGCGCCTTCATCGATGCCTTTCTGGATGTAACTGTTCACTCGATCGCGCTGTGCCGCCGAGGCGAGCGGTCCGAGGTTGGTGCCCTCGGCGAACGGATCTCCGACCTTCATCTTCGATGCGGCAGCGGCTGCGTGTTGTTCGGCCTCCGCAAGGCGTGACTTCGGCACCAACATGCGAGTGAGTGCCGAGCAGGTCTGACCGCTGTTCAAGAAGGCCTTACCCACGCCCGACATCACTGCCTTGGCAAAGGTGGCTTCATCGAGGTCTTCGCCGATGATGTTGGCCGACTTGCCGCCAAGTTCCAGCGCAACTCGCTTGATGCTCTCGGCGCCAACTTGCATCACTCGCTTGCCGGCGCGAGTACTGCCGGTGAACGACACCATGTCAATCAGCGGATGTGCGGCGATTGCCTCGCCAACCACGGGACCGACGCCAGTGACCATGTTGAACACGCCGGCAGGCAAGCCGACTTCGTCGATGATCTCGGCCAGCATGAATGCATCGAGTGGTGCCACTTCGCTGGGTTTCAACACCACGGTGCAACCCGCAGCCATGGCGAATGCCACCTTGGCGGCAATCTGGTGCAGTGGATAGTTCCATGGGGTGATGCAACCGACGACGCCGATCGGCTCACGCACGACGAGTGAGCTGCCAACTTCCTTGCTGTAGGAGTACTTTTCGGCGATCGCTGCAGCCTGCTTGAACGAGTTGATGGGCAAACCAACTTGCACGAGTTGGCTCAACATCTTCACCATGCCGGTTTCGCGTGAAATGGCGGTCGCAATCTCATCCATGCGTCCCGCGAGTCCATCGCCGATGCGGCTGATGTACTTGGCGCGTTCCTGCACATCGAGCGCGGCCCACGACTCGAATGCGGCGTGGGCCGCCTTGGCAGCTGCGTCAACGTCGGCCGCGGTGCCAGCGGGGACGGTGGCCATCACGGATTCATCCGTGGAGTCGAACACTTGGATGGTGTCGCTGCTGGAGGATGCCACCCACTTGCCGTTGATGAAGAACTTCTGGTAATTGGTCATACCGACATACTGCCAGCAGTTGCCCTCAGTAACCTTGCTCGTGGAATCCACATCTCAGATCAGAAAAAGGTCGCCGTGCAGTCGTCAGGTTGGAATGAAATCTTGGCAAGGCGTCGATTTGGGGCGTTGATGCTCGTCCTGGCCAGCATTGGTGGTGCCTGTGCGGCCTCCGACGAGGAGGTCGGCATCTTGGCCGGCAACTGTTCCGTTACGCAGCCGATCGAAGGTCGCGCGTTGCGCGTGGTCACCACCGTGGCACCCATCACCAGCCTGGTCGCACAGGTAGCGGGAGACGTCGGAACACAAATCGTCGGATTGGTTCCTGAGGGCACCAATTCACATACGTTCGAGCCGCCTCCAAGTGCGGCTGCAGTCCTGGAACAAGCCGATGTGGTGTTCATGAACGGTCTGGTGTTGGAGGAGCCCACGAAGGACCTCGCGCTCAGCAATGTCGGTGAAGCCGCAGTCATCTGCGAGCTCGGCACGGCAATCTTGCCGAAAGAGGAGTGGATCTACGACTTCTCCTTTCCCGAAGAAGGCGGAAAGCCGAACCCTCACTTGTGGACCAATCCGCCAATGGCGCGCAATTACGCAGAAATCGTGCGTGACATTTTGAGCGAGCTCGATCCGACGCACTCCGCCACTTACTCCGCAAACTTCGACCTCCTCGCCGCGCAAATAGATGAGTTGGATGCTGCGATGTCGACATCGACGAAGTCGATTCCAGAAGACAAACGCTTGTTGCTCACGTACCACGATGCCTATGCGTACTTTGCCAAGCACTACGACTGGACCGTCGTCGGCGCAATTCAGCCTTCATCGTTCGATGAGCCGACGCCCAAGGATGTCGCCAATCTCGTCGACCAGATTCGCGAGCAGGATGTTCCTGCGATCTTCGGCAGCGAGGTGTTCCCATCACCCGTGCTCGAGCAGATCGGCGCCGAAACCGGTACCCGTTACATCGACGTCTTGCGTGACGACGACCTGCCGGGTGAATCGGGTGACCCCGACCATTCGTGGCAGGGATTGATGCGATTCAATTTCGTCACCATGGTGGAGGCGCTCGGCGGTGATGCGAGTGCATTGCGGCAGCTCAACATGTCGCCGTCGGTGGTGGATCGGGCCGAGTACACGAATTGAACCACGAAATTCTTCTGCGCTGTGATGCGCTCACCGTCGCCTACGGCGCGAGCATCGCGTTGGAGAACGTCACCATGCACGTTCGTCGCGGAGAGTTCGTCGGAATCGTCGGCCCGTCGGGTTCGGGTAAGACGTCGCTTCTTCGTGCGCTGACCGGCACCGTTCGCGCAGCGCGCGGAAGTGTGGAACTTGCAAACGGGATCCGGCTCGGTTACGTGCCCCAAGTGGAGTCGGTGGACTGGAACTTTCCCATCACGGTTCGCGAAGTGTTGGCAATGACGCGAACGAAACGACGATGGCCCACCATCACCGAAGAGGAGCGAGCAGAAGCAACCGCAGTGCTCGCCGACCTGGGGCTCGCGGGTCTCGAGGATCGCCATATTCGTGAGTTGAGCGGCGGCCAGCAGCAACGGGTGTTCGTGGCCCGTGCGATGTTCGCCAAACCCGATGTGCTCGTACTCGACGAGCCAACGTCCGGCGTCGATGTGCGCACGCGACATGAAATCCTTCATCTCCTGCGCGACCTTCACTCCAAGGGGAGCACGATTCTGCTCACCACGCACGACCTCAACGGCCTCGCCTCACATTTGCCGCGTTTGGTGTGCATCAATCGTGAGGTGGTCGCGGATGGCTCACCGCGCGAGACGCTGATTCCCGAAGTGCTCGAGCGAACCTACGGCGCACCACTGCACGTGTTGGAACACGGTGGCATGCCAATCGTGCTCGATCACGACTACGAGTCGTCGGAGTCGCTGCGCGATGCCGAGCGAGACCTTCGTCGAATCCGAGGAACGTCGTCGTGATCGTTGCTGTCGATCTTCTCGCGCCGTACGACTTCGCCTTCTTCCAGCGCGGCATGGTGGCGGCCACGTTGGCGGGTGCACTATGCGGTGTGCTCGGAGTCTTCGTGGTACTCCGCGGCATGAGCTACATCGGCCACGGGCTTTCGCACGCGGTCTTCGGTGGGGCGGCTGCCTCGGCGGTGATGTCGATCAATTTCTTCGTTGGCGCCGGCATCTGGGGAGTCGTCTCGGGAGTGTTGATCGGTCGAATCGCGCGACAGAAGATTCTCGGAGCCGATGCCGCAATCGGAATCGTTACCACCGCCAGCTTCGCTGGCGGCATCGCACTGTTGAATCGATACGGCCAGGCACGCAAGAGCATCGAAGCGGTGCTGTTCGGAAGCGTCTTGGGAGTGTCATGGTTGGACATCATCGCCATTACGGCGGTCACGCTCGCAGTGTTCGCAGTGGTCCTGCTGGCGTACCGATCATTGCTGTACGCCACGTTCGACCCTCAAGTGGCAGCGGTGTCAGGGGAGCGAGTCGCATTCATCGAGGTGATGTTGATGGTGATGCTGTCCGTCACCATCCTGGTGACCATGCGCGTCATCGGCACGTTGTTGATCTCGGCACTACTAGTGATTCCGGCTGCCACGGCAAGGATGATCACCAATTCGTTCGGACGCATGCTGCTGCTTTCTCCGGTATTCGGCGCTCTGAGTTGCTTGGTCGGAATGAACCTCTCGTATCACCTCGACACGAGCGCTGGAGCAACCATCATTCTCGTTGCTGCCGCAGGTTTCACCACCACGTATGTGCTTGCGGGTCGTCGTGCGCGACTCCGAGTCGCGTCATTGCATCACATCTAGCTGTTGTTGTTTCGCGTACTAGTGGTGCGCAACTAGGAGCGAATCACCCACTCAACTCCATCCTTGGTGTCACGAACCTCGATACCGGCCGCCAACAATTGATCGCGAACTAGGTCGGAAAGATCGAAACGCTTTTCTGCGCGCACCACCGCGCGTACGGCGAGGAATCCACTAACGAATGGCTCCGCTACCGTCCGCGGGTCGCGAAGTCCGCCAGTGGCGACTTCGCCGAGTTTGGAGATCATGAGTCGCAAGGTGGCAATGGCATGATCCCGATCGGGGCCCTGCAATGTGTCGGCTGACCACTCACGAATCTCGGACTCCAGAGCAAGTACCGCGCCAACCGCCGCGTCGGCATCCATCCGGCTGATTGCGGCATCGAACGTCGCACGATGCAGGTCGACGGCGGCACCAAGTGACGTCGGCTGTGCTGCAACCGCGACGTCTCCACGAATGTCGGCGGCGTCCTGTTGAGCGACTGATGCTGGTGGCTGCGCCGTGTGCGACCAGGACGGGCGTCGAAGTTCGGCCAGCGGAATGTTGTCGCCCTTGGCGAACGTCTTCTGTTGACCCTTCCTGCGAAGCGTGACGGTGGAGTTGCCGACGACTTCGGCAACTTCGCGATCGAGATCAATCACCAGTCCGGTGTGTTCGTCGATGCCGATGATGAACTCGTCATCGTCGAAGTGCTCCTCGAGAATTTGCAATCGACGCTCACCGAGATAGCAGAATCGCGTGTCGTGGTGCCCGCCCTCGGCGTTGTCGTAATGGGGAATCACCGTTGCGCGAATGCCAAACTCACCGAGCACATCCAAACCCTCGAGCCAATATGGATCGACTCCCGCCTTGTAGATCTCGTAAACGGGCACGGTTCGTCGGCCGAGTGTGAGTGCAGCCGCGGAGGCAAAGGTAACCACTCCGCCGTTGGTGAGTTTGCGAATCAGCATCGAGCGCAACGGCGTGTCGCTCCATTGGCGTAATGAATACGTCGGGGATCCCGGGCCGGCAAAGACGTAGTTCGCATCGTCGATCATTCGCAGACCCTTCTCGATAGCGACTGCGTCGACTGCATCACCGACGGCATTGGACTGCATTCGGGTGAGGCCTGCAATCCGCAGATCCACATTGACACTGGTGGCGAAGTAGTCGACTGCCCGCTGCGCAAGTTCTGGCGCATTCTCCTGGAATCCGTACGGCGTGTCGAGTACCACTGCGCTAACGGGAGAAGGAAGCAGAGAGGTGAGTCGGCGATGCGTGGACACCATCGTCGGAGCGGTTTCACCCGATCCCATGATGGTGAGAATTCGTGGCATGGTCATGCGAAGAACCCATCCTCGATGCACTCGTGCAGTGTCGCGGCCCACTTGTCGGGAAACTGGGCATGCACATCGTGGTGCGCCGGCGAAAACCACTCGACTCGCACGTGATCATTCTGGCTCATGGCGTGCGAATACTCCTGTCGTTTCAGCGATGACCATGCATCACCCGAATCGGCAGGCGTGAACAGCACGGGGCGACGAAGCATTGGGAGAAGTTCTTGCGGGCGGTGGCTCCAAAGGCCGCGAAGTATTTCCATGTGTCGATCGAAGGTGAGCCACGGACTGATCGTTCCATCATCGTGGTGTTGCATGTTGGCGAGCGTTCCGGCGATGGCAGTTTCCGGCCAGTTGACATAACTACCGCGGATCATGCGTTCAAAGTCGGTGGCACGCATCCCGGCCAGCCGCGGCGGCTTGAGCTGCTGGGCGCATTCATCCCACGAGCCGAAACGGTCTGCGAGTTGAATGAGACCACCGTCGACACCGCATACGCCACGCGTGGAGTCGGGATAGCGATGCGCCAATTCGATCACCACGTTGCCACCCCACGATTGACCAACCACCACGGGACGTTCGAGTTTCGTCACATCGACGAACGTTGCGAGATCATGCGCCACGGTCGGCATGTCGTAGCCATCGTCAGGCTTGCTGCTTTGTCCGTGTCCGCGTTGATCGAGCGCGATCACGTGGTAGCCGAGTCGAGCGAGTTCGTTGGCGGCGCCTTCCCATAATCGTGAATTCGACGCAAGTCCATGCACCAGCACTACCGAGGGACGCTTGTTGGGTGACAACCATTCCCGTATCGCGAGTTGGAGATGTCCAACCTGCACGTGCCGATGAGTCATGATGATGTCTCAGTCACCATACCCGTGGCAATAGCGTGGAGGTATGTCCAGTGACATTCTTGACGTTGATTTGCTTGCTTTCGAGCGGGGAAGCGACGCCCAGCGCAAAGCCGTCATCGACGGCGTGATGCGCAGCTTGGCTACCGGTTTCGTGTACACCAGTCACGACCTCTCGGAGGACATGCTCGACACCACGTATGCGATGTTGTTCGAGTTCTTCAACAAGCCGCTGGAAGAGAAACGTCGATACATCGCCGCCGGCGCCAATGGTCAAACCGGGTACACCGATGTGTTGGTGGAAACCGCGGAGATCAGCGACAAGCCCGACTGGAAAGAGATGCTCAACTGGGGCAAACAAATGGAGCCCGGGCATCCGATGCGTCGAAAGTTCCCGCAGGCGTATCCCGATCAGGTGTTGCCCGAGGCATCGGTGCCGGGCATCAGCAAGGTGTTGTATGCGTTCCACGACGCGATGATCGATTTGCAAACTCGCTTCCTGCGAATCATTGCCGTGGGACTTGGATGCAAGGACACGTTCTTCGACGAGATGGTCGACAACGGATGTGCCTTGAACCGCGCAATTCGTTATCCGAGCATGAAGCAAGTGCCCGGCGAGGGGCATGTGTGGGCAGCGGAACACGGTGACATCAACTTGATCACCGCACTACCACGTGCAACGGCCAAAGGACTGCAGGTGAAGCACGGTGGAAAGTGGATCGATGCCGTACCGCCGGCGGGACACGTGATTTTGAACACCGGAATCATGTTGGAACGACTCACCAACGGTGTGATTCCCATCGGCTGGCACCGTGTAGTTGCCGACCCAGATTTCGACGGCGAGCGCTACAGCATCGTCCAGTTCTGTCATCCACGCCCATCCACACTGTTGGCGCCCTTGCCGACCTGCGTTACAAAAGAAAATCCACTGCGCTATCCCACGGTTACCGCGGGAGATGCGCTGGATGAAGTGATCTATCGCATCAACTTGGTGGAGGATGCGCGCCGCGTCACCAGCTGAGTGCTCTTAGTCTGAATGTCATGAATATCGGCGTACTGACTGGTGGCGGTGACTGTCCTGGTCTGAATGCGGTGATTCGTGCCATCGTGCGCAAGGCGCACGGAGTAGGTGGGCATCGTGTCCTCGGCTTTTATGACGCGTGGGATGGTCTGTTGGAGAAGCGCTACGAAGTGCTCGATGTCAGCAAAGTGCGGGGCATCCTGCCCAAGGGTGGCACCATCCTTGGCACGCGTCGGGGGAGTCCCTTCGATTATCCCGATGGCGTGGAGCGCACCAAGCAAGTGTTTGCGGAGCTCGAACTCGACGCCTTGGTAGTGATTGGTGGCAACGGCTCACTCACCGTCGCCTCGATGTTGGCCGATGACCATGGCTTGCCGATCATCGGCGTTCCGAAGACCATCGACAACGACGTGGTCGGAACGGACGCCACCTTCGGATTCCAAACTGCGGTGCAGATCGCCACGGATGCAATCGATCGCCTGCACACCACCGCAGAAAGTCACGACCGCGTGATGGTGGTGGAAGTGATGGGTCGCGATGCGGGATGGATCGCGCTTCACGCGGGACTCGCCGGCGGAGCAACCGCCATCCTGGTGCCAGAGGTTCCGTTCGACATTCGTGAAGTTGCCGCCATCGTTTCCAAGCGCCACGATCGTGGACGTTACGCGTCGCTCGTGGTCGTGGCAGAAGGTGCCAAGCCCAAACCAGGAACACTCGACATTCCCGAGCCCGCACTCGACAAATATGGTCGCGAGATGCACGGCAGCATCAGCCAGGTGATCGCTCCGGCACTCTCCAAGTTGACGGGTTATGAATCGAGGGTCGTGCAATTGGGACACGTACAACGTGGCGGTACGCCCACTGCCTACGACCGCGTTTTGTCTTCGCGATTCGGGTTGGCGGCGGTCGATGCCGTCTACGCAAAGGCATTCGGACAGATGGTCGTGCTGAGTTGCGGGCGAGTCGAGCGAGTCTCCATGCAGGTCACGCGTGGACAGACGCGAACGATCGATCTCGACCTCTTCAACGACGTCGCTGCCGCCTTCTTCGGCTGATTGTCCCGCCCGCCGTTGATGGGCTGCCCGCCGTCTATTCTGTTTTCATGTCCGCTGGCCAGACGTCGTTGCAGCACACGCTCCGCGAACGGTCGGGTCATCTGTGGATTGCCAATGAGTATGTAGCCAGCACCGGCAAGCGAACCGCGGTATCGAATCCCGCCACTGACGAAATCATCGGCGAGTTTGCGCATGCGACGACCGCCGAGGT
>Ga0075458_10000450_pt1 | contig 13410 bp, 25 predicted proteins | sample DEB3_08_DNA_FD_77576 | JGI IMG/M metagenome (GOLD analysis project Ga0075458, IMG submission 77576) | Aqueous microbial communities from the Delaware River and Bay under freshwater to marine salinity gradient to study organic matter... | ecosystem: Environmental > Aquatic > Marine > Coastal ... | reverse complement strand
TCGGGCCACAAACACTGACCGTATTGGACAGCTACATAAAAACCGAAATCAGAAATCGCAAATATGTGATGCCAGTTGATGGGTTGGTTTGGCTACGCACGGATCAAATTTTCAGCAACAAATATGATGACTTTGTGGTGTGTTATAAAGCTGGTCGCGTTGTTTACGTTGCGCCTGCATCTACCACCGCAGGTGACTTTTACATTTACAATCCGTTCACCGTTGGCGGTATAACTGGCACAGCGGTTGCAGTTCCACAGCAAGTCATCGGCTCACACAGATTTGTGACAAGTTCAAACTGGAAAACCTTGTGGCTGGGTGCGCCTTACTTTATGCAGATTTTACCCATCACCATCCACCGCGACAGCAACAAAGACAGAAACGTGGACAAGATGAACAAGCAACACGGTCTTTTTGGGATAAACTTTCACAAGGGTGGTTTAGGAAACTGGGTGAACAAACACTCGGCAGGCTGCCAAACAGTGCCGGACAAAGATTGGTTTGAAATTATTAAGAGATTTAACCCCGGTCAGGTGATTGATTTCACGCTCATTGACTAACCGCAGCAATCCTATCCACAAGGGTTGCCATATCTATTTTGCACAGATAGACCAATTCACCACACACCACGCAAGTAAGTGGTTTTGATTTGGTGTTGCGCTCATCTGGCATGATTGCATCGATTTTATAAAAACAAACCAAAAACGTGGGGTCATGATAAGGGTCATCGTTGACCGATATTCCCATATCTTCCAGCATCTCGGCTTGTTCGTTTGCTGCAATTACTTCAAGACACAATGGTATCTTAAACATAGAACTGCTGACAAAATGTGAACTCAGGCGTTACTTCGCTATCTCTTAAATTGGCGGTCAACGTCAGCCACATACTTCCGAGCGGTTTGGGTGGTCTGCCACGCTCAATGTGAAAACCACCAAATCCATCCTCATACTCCTCTTTATAGGTTGATGTTCTAATTTGGTGTACGTTGCGAGCCTTTATTTTCTTTTGATGGCTATCATAAACCTCAACCGGATTGATGTGATGATATAACTCATGCACGTGGCCTTGCCAAATGCAATCATAACCTTCCATTGATGCCATAAATCGTTGGTCTTGGATGACACCTTTTGTCACCGCACCGCCACCACCAAAGCCGTGATAATATCGCAGTGTCCATTTGCGCCTATGACCATTATCTGTGAGGTTGAATTTAAAATCTACCACTCCACCATAACCGCCAGCGTAAACATTTGCCCCGTGTGTGGTGTTGAATAGGTCAACAAACCTCTGTATTGGGTCGGTTTCCAATGCTTTCAGTATTGCAGTTTCGTGGTTGCCATAACCGACCAATAAAATATGGTCTTTGTACGGTGCAAACCAATTCACAGCGTCTTGGATTACAGCATCGATGTAGTTGGCTTTGTTGTGTTCAGGCCGGATATCTTTTTTTGAGCGTCTTGGGTCATACTTACCTTGCATCATGCAGAAAGTGTCACCGTTTAAAATGATTTTGCAGCCCCTTTTGACCGCTTCGTTCATGTGGTTTTTGAGTAAATCTCTGTCACACTTGGGATTATCCCAGTGCAGGTCACTCATAAGAAGCAGGTTGATTGTTTTGTCGCAATATACAGCGTGGATATTCCGGCTGATGCGTTTGGTATCTTTCACCATCTACCTATAAAAGTAGTTTTATTCTCGATGTGTAATAAAGTCCACAAAAGCCAACACAATGGGCAGTATATATAACATTATGCCTATGTCTTTCATAAAGAAAAAAGCCTATCCCTGTTGGGATAGGCGTTCTTGTTGGTAAATGTAACACTCTCGCACCTTGTACCAATGCTCCACACTGGGCAAGTCATCAGGCATTTGGCTGTAATCGTATGGCTGTGCTTCAATGACTTCTTCCTCGCAAGGCGGCAGCCATCTTTCTATTGACTTCGGTATTTCACGTCTAATCATGGCTAATCTCCTTTAATGCAATCGTGTCACTTCCTGCCACATACACAGCAGGTTGAATAATCTCACCGCCATCGGTTATGGGTGTCACGCCTTTTTCTTCTGACTTGTAAGCCCACTTTGCCATATCTTCAACGGCAGATAGTTGGTTTTTTGCGACAACCCATTCGTCCAAGTGGTCAAACTTCCACCGCCCAGCACCTGCCCGGCATTGTATTTCAAAACCCATGTGATTGAAAGTCTTGCCGTACATCTGTGCTTCGTTTATGGCTTGGGATTGTATCTGCTCTTTGGCGGCTTTGATTTGCTTTTCTAACCGAGTGAGGTGGCAGAACGCATCCAAAGCGGATGCGTTGCCTTCCTCAACATCAAACATCAATTTAACTACATCCATCATGGCTTCAAAATTATTATTTCCTTCCAATTTCCTGCATTTATCCAATCCACCAACTTGCCGAGTTTATCGTGCGCCCAATCCGGAATGTACTTGTCCTGACATTCAATCATTACTTTTGGATAATCGTATAGGCACCTGCCCAATCCAAACTGCACAGCAGCTCGTTTCATCGCATCGCTGATGCCACCCTTTTCAGGCTCTATGTTTGTCTTGCTTGCACCATCTTCGCGGTACACTTCGCGCTTGTTTACGGTCACGGTCAGGCGACAAAGAAAACCATTGCTGATTTCCCTAAATTCCGATGTCCAATTCTCCGGCCCAAATGCAGCATCAAAGCGATGCATAACACAACGGTTGTTGATGTAAGGCACCACAATCAATTTGCCTGTGCTGGTTTGACTTTGCACACGCCATTCAATCTCATTTGGCAGAATGGGTGCGGTTAGGATATTATTCATAGCTGACACCCTCCTTTTCAAGTCCTAATTCGTACATAAATTTGGCCTCTTGCAAAAATGCAATCAGTTCATCAATCTTTTCAGCAGGAATGGCAAACCTCTCGGTCTCGTTAAGATTGCTCCATTTGGCTGTAAAGCTGACAATGTCGGTGAATGATGAGTAATAAAACTCATACTCGCAGGTCGAAACCCTGCCGTGCTTGGTTCTGTGTTCTAAATCGTGTTTCATATTTGATTGATTTGTATGGTGCAAATATAGTATAGTTTTTTATATCTGCAAACTTTTTTCAAGATTTTTTTTGGCAATGTTTACAATCAACTCTTTACTGTAAACTTCCGCATGGTATCCCTTTTTGCGATACCTTGCCAGCACTCGGTCGGCTTCATGATTTGGCACGATGTCAAAGGATAGCATCTCAGCTTTCCAATACATGATGGTTGTATACAACTCCTCTCGCACGGCTATTCACGTATTGATAAGCAACATCAATAATCTGCTGTTCTTTCTTTGATTTGTATTTTCCCGGTGTGTTGAGCGCTTTGATAATCGTGGCGTAACTGGCAATGCCGTCGCAGTATTGCACTACCGCCATCACGTCGCCTTTTTGTTTATTCTCCTGAAAATGCTGCCTTTTTTCTTCGTATGTCATTTGGTTAGTATTACGTAATTATCAATCAATTCCTTTGCCTGTGTTTCAGCATCATTATTCTTTGTGATTTTCAACAGGATAAGATAACCAATTAAATCGTTTAGCGTATCTTCATCAGTTGATTCCATTCCTGCGCCACGTGCAATCCGGCTCAACTTGTCATCAATGCGGACAAGCAACTGCTCAACATTGTCTGCCTTGCTGAAAACTCTCACCGGGTTAAGGGCGGAGTTTCCATACTTGGCATTTTTGTCCAGCAATAGTTGTTTGATGCTGTCGCATGTAGCTTCAATTTTCTCTTTCATCAGAATGGCAGGTCATTTGTTTCATACTTCGCAGGATCGTCAGCCGTTGTTTTCGGCTTTTGCTCGAAGCTATAGGCTTTACCGCTACCTACATAGGTTGGTTTTACCCCCGCTAACCTTGCCTCTTTGGTTTGGCTTAATTGTAGCGTGTGGGTTTCGCCAAACTTTCCCTCACTTTTGCGTTCATTTAGCACCAGTTTCAGGTACTTTTTTCCGTTTTTGCCCTCTGTAATCAGTTCCTTTGGAACATCAGTCAGGCAGATGTCAATTACTATCATGTTGTATTAAAATAAATTTGTTTGTTTTAAATAAGGTTCTAATCTTTTTTTTGCAATGTTGCAATAATTTTCTGATAATTCACTACCTATCCAATTCCTTTTTAATTCATGTGCTGCAATGGCAGTTGTACCGCTACCCATAAATGGGTCATAAATTAAATCATTTTCATTGCTTGCTTTTGCGATTAACCATTTACTCCATTTTATTGGTTTTGGACAAGGATGTCCATAGTTTCCCATTTTTTCAATGTTAGTGCATTGGAAATAATCATGCATTTGCAATCCTTCCTTTTTACCATAAACTAATAATGGCTCCCAGTCATTAAATCCAATATATGCAGAATGACCGGGACTTCCTTTATACCAACATATTATCCAATCGGGTGGGTGGTTTTGATAAATAAATGGCAATGCTTTTATTCTACACGAAGGAAGAATTGACATTTTTGATATACGCTTTAATTCAGGTATTAACTTCAAAAACATTTGTTCCCAATTGTCTTTCGTGTCGTGATATGTATCATATTCTAAATCTACACCATAAGGAGGGTCAGTAACAACCAAATCAACATAATTATCAGGCATTTTTGCCATTGTTTCAAAACAACTTTCGTTATATATTTTATTAACTATCATATTGCTTTTGCTTTGTTTAGTTGTTTTCTCTTATAAGTCAGGATGTCAAGGTGCATCACAGCATCGAAATGGGTGCGGAATAGCATCAGGTTGTCAACACAATCGGTGTAAGTTCCAAATTCAGTAAGGAACTGCGGAGAAAAAAGCCGATATAAGCGTATGGCATAACCACCATCGGGCAGCTCAACCACGTGGGGCTTGAAAGGATTTATGAGTTTCATTGTGCAAATATACATTTTTAAACTTCATTGACAAACAACTCAAAGTTATTTTTTATGGTTTCAACACGGGCAGCGTAACGCCTGTCAATCTCGCAAAAATTGTCCACTAAATTAACCGCATGGATGACGGTTGAATGGTCACGCCCACCGCAAATGTTGCCGATATCCCTTAACGACATTGCTGTTTTGTATCGGAGTAGCCACATAAATATCTGCCGGGGTTCCAGATACTCACGCTCACGGGTTTTGTGCGACACATGCGTTGGCAAATAGCCATGATACGCTGACCTTATTGCAAGGTGAGCGGCTTTGACTGCGGCATCCTCATTGGTGATGTTCATTTTTAGCATCCGTTCCAGTTCCTGTATGCGGATTTGCTGATGCCGGATTGTTTCTTTTAGCTGCGACACCTCACTCATGCGGAATGTGGTGCGGCTGTTTGTTTTGGGTTGTTTTATTTTTGCTCTCATGTTGTTTCTACATATAATCCTGTTGCTGTATCGTAGGTAAAATTCTGCTGGCCTACTTTTCCCCAGTGGCTAAATTTTACTTTTTGGATATGTACCTCCACCGTGTTGTTGTCAAAGTTTCGGTAAACCGTGATGCCGTTATCGGTCTTATTAAAAAAGTTTGCAGAGCCGGCAATATCATAAAGCGTGGGTATGTCATAATTTTTGCCGTCACGCTTTGCAATCTTTCGGGGGTGTGCTACCAAAAAGCAATGCACATTATACCGCTCACAGAAATTTACCAGCTTATCCAATGACTGCCCAATGTATTTTGTTTCGCTTTCGCTATACTGATGTTCCAACTTGTTCCACGCATCAATCACAAACCAATCAATGTTCCTGCGGTTCTTTAATTCAGCCACCTTTGACAAAATGCTGTCAAGCGTGAAGTCTTTTTCCGGCTTTACGAAGTAGATATTGTTTTCCAGCAGCATCAGGGCTTCATATACTTCCTCTTGGTTCATCCTATTGTGGCCCTGAAATGGTCGCTGTGTGATTTTACGCATCAACTTGCTGATGTGCAACTCTACCGGGCGGTTTTCAGGGCTGTAAAACGCACCTTTCCATCCGTGTTTTTGCAGTAACTTGATAAGGATATGGTCTAAAAAGTCCGATTTACCGTGACCGGGTACGCCAGTAATGGTTGTCAAATATCCCTTATGGAATTTCAGCAGGCTATCAAATCCGAGCATACCCGTTCCGCATCCCTCTGGCAATCCGTAATTGTAGAGATTTTCAATTTCTGGCAGGTAATCTGTAATGCTGAACACTCCGACCATCGGAAACTCGGTTGCGTTATTGGCAGCATCACGCAAGGCAAATGCACCATTAAGCAAAAGATATTCGTTTGCATCTTTGCAGTCAGGAAATACAATGTAATCGCATTTGTCTTTACCAAACCGCTCTGCAATGGCATTGCGTAATTCAATGCCGGGCGCATCGTTGTCAACTGCGATGTGTATCTTTTCAATGTGGTCAAACATCGGCATAAAGCGGTCAAAAAAAGTTAGGTTTGGCTGCGCCCCGTTTGGTACGCTGATAACATTTTCAATCCCTGCTTCAATCAGTGATAGTGCATCCATTTCTCCTTCAACTATCCAAACCTCTTTTGCGGTTGCAAGGCAGTCAATGTTATATGGGATGAGTTCCGCCCCTTTGTGCATCTTGAAATTCTTTGAGCCATCCCGATATTTTGTGTTTTTCAACACCCCACCCTCAAAGTAATTGAAGCAGATGCAATTGACTTCCTTGCTAACCTGCGGCATCCATTCGGATTGTTCGGTGATTTGCATTTTGTTGAGTGTGGCGGCTGTAATCCTGCGGCCCTCAAACCATTTCAGCACCTTGTCGGATAGCGTGGTGTTGTTTTTCCATTCTGGCACTTCATATTTTACCACCTCCGGGCGGTCAATGATTGCACCTTTCCACTGGCAGTGCTGGCAATACCATGCCTTTTTATCCAAGTTGACTGATAGGCATTTATCGGTTTTCTTTTTCCGGGTATGGCTGCATTGCGGGCAGAGTGTTTGCACTTCGCCTGATGTCTTTCCGGCAGGAATTTCGATATTGTAAAATGCGTAGTTCAAAATACTAACCTTTCGTATTGACTTACAAAGTTGGCTTCAAATCTAACCTCATACGGACAATGTTTCAACTGCGACTTGATATTTTCCAGTGCCTTTTTTGCCTGCTCTTCGGTTTCACAAATCTGCATGATGTTATCGCCATGTGCAATCAGCCATTTTGGATTGGCAGTTTTCGCCTGTTCTTTTGTCTTATTCATACCCAGCCATTTCATGGCAGTAAGGTATAGCGATTTGTAGTTTTTATTGCCCTTGTAGTTTTGAATATCTTGGTAAATTTCATGCACCTGCTGTTCTGTATAACCTGCATCAATCAGTTTCTGATGCTCGGCAGTAGAAATAGAAAGGTGGTCAAAGTGTATATATATTTCTTCTTCTTTCTTTTCTTTCTTATCATTCTTAAATTCTTTAGTTGGTGTCATCTGCGTTTCATCTGCGTTTCGTTTGCGTTTCACCTGCGTTTCGTCTGCGTGTCGCTCGTCTTGGTAACACTCATATTTACAAATAGTTAGCCGTGTCGAAACAGATATGTTTTCAAGTGTAATCATGCCGTCAGTTTCTAGCATAGTTAAAAACCTACGTACCTTGCTTTTATCCGTGTTCCAGCGTTTAGCCCATGTATCAAGTGAATACACGCTTTGACCACGTTTGCAATCGCACAAAGCACCCTTAATCAGTACCTTTTTATCCTCAAAGTTTGCAGCAAGCAGGATGTCAATCCACCAATGCAGGTAGTTGCTATCTTGATATATCCAATGCTCGGAAAGTTTGCGGTGTATTTTTATCCAACCACCACTCATTGCACCTGCCCTTTCATAAATAAACGCTTACATTCTGTGTAGTAAAGCTGCTGCAATCCTAATTTGTGCATCTCATACTTGTAAACGGGCAGATGCTCTTTAATTGTACAGTTTTGTTTTTTGAGTTCCAACTGGATGATTTGGTTTTCCAGTTCTTCCAGACACCGATTGCAAATGTCGGTCGGGATAGGTTTGGGTTTTGTGATATTCATAAATACAAAAGACCCCACGCTTTCAAAGGTAGAGCCGGCTGGAAGTGAGCCGCCTTTTACTTGCGTGAGGTCTTTCTGATTATGCTTTGTCATTTCTTCCAATTTTCGGCAGGGGCTCTATTCCTGTTAATCCGATACGCAAATATACTACTTACTTTTTACTTTGCAAAATTATTTTCAACAAATTTCTGCTGCTCTTGCTGTGCATCAGCGTAATCAATCCGGCTTTGTATGGTAAAATACCACTGCCACCCCTTTTCCCATTCGTTAAATTGATAGCATCCCTGCGGATATGGGTTGATACCGTCGTGCAAATCGGCATCAAATTCGGCTGCGGCCTTGTGGCCTTGTTCAAATACTGTGTTCATGGCTGCAAAGTAATATAATAAATTATACTTATGCAAGTGTTTTTATTAAATAGTTATCAACAAATAAAAAATTATGGTAATTATTCCACAAACTTTGCATCCGTGCAACGCCACACGAAGATTTATTTCCAGCATTTTGGATATACGCAAGGCGATTTTATCCCATGTGAGGTATGCGGTGCGGTGGCAAATGATATTCACCACATTCAAGCACGGGGCATGGGTGGCAGCAAACACGCTGACCGCATTGAAAACCTGATGGCATTGTGCCGCAAACATCACGAAATTTACGGAGATAGGAAGCAATGGAAAGATTGGTTACAAAAGGTGCATGATTTGAAAATCAAACGTGAGTGACGAAAAGCCAAATCATAACAGAGATAGCAACGAGCAAATGGCTGCCGGACTTCTGCCAAAAAGTAGGAAAGCACGTCGCAAGCGATTTACAGCAGCATCTTTTGTTATTGCTCTGCGAAATGAGCGAGGACAAGATCACCAACTTGCACCAGAACGGAACGCTGATATTTTACCTTGTCCGGGTGGGTGTAAATGCAGTAAACGGCAACCGATACACAAAGTTTTATCGTGACCACCTACGCACCAATGAAACGCTACCCGATGACTACGATGACATGGCCGAGGATTACGACGAAAGTAATTACAGGCGTATGCAGGAAGCAAGGGAAGCAATCAACTACAAAGAGGTGGCGTTACACTTTAACCGCTCCGAATGGTACGTGGAGAAACTTTGGATGCTATACAATGAAAATCGCAGCATGGCCAGCATAGCCAAAGCCACCAAAATAAACTACAGAGAAATCAGTCAAATCATAAATGCCCTGAAAACCCAAATAAAAGAACGCTACAATGAACTTGGTTAATATAATATCCGTTGCCGCATTAGCGGTACTGCTATCCCGGTACTTATTCCCCCCGGTGATTAGCTTTGTGTTGAAAGTCAGCACACCGCACAGACCGATTTACAAACCCTGGGAATGTGGGTTTTGTTTATCGTGGTGGCTCGGCCTTGCCGTATTCATTCCACTTGCCGGGTGGTGGGGATTGCCCTTTGCTGCCTTGTCTGCTGTGTGTGGCAGTTTAATTGACCGTTACCTATGATTGAAATTTTAATATTTTCATTTATTTCGTTTGGCTTTGGTTATTTAATTGCATACGTAAGACATACAAAGTGATGACACCCGAACAAAAAGAAATTTGCCTACAACTGAAAGAAACCATTGAGCGTATTAACCGCACGGGAACCTATGCCCTTTCGGCTGATTACTATGCCAAACTAAACGAAGTACACCGCCAGTTATACGGACAGCCATTGCCAGGTTGCCGCTCATGTATGTTTGATGCTTTGAAACGATTATACCGAGAAGCCAATGCCTAAAATTATACATAGCGGAAACGCAGGGGATTTGATTTACTCCTTACCTGCCATGCGGAAAGCTGCCGAGCTGAAAGGCGAAACCGTTGATTTGTACCTGCATATAAACGTACCGGGCAAATACGGCAATATGTCGCACCCGATGGGCAACGTGCAGATGAACCGCAAAATGGCTGAAATGCTGGAACCTTTGTTGTGGGGTTTGGGTTTCATCAATGACATACACATCACAGAAAATGATGAGAAAGTTGATTACAATTTTGACCTATTCCGCAAGTTTCATAATTACACAGGGCATATCTCACAGTGGTATTTTCATATCTACCCGGAACTGACCTGCGATTTATCCGTGCCGATTAACTTTGATTTAGCACCCAGCCCCGAAGCATTTGATATTGTTTTAAATCGGACAAGCCGATACCACAACCCCACATTTGATTACACTGCACTCCGTCAATATCAGGACAGAATAACATTTGTCGGCCTGCCAGATGAGTTCCGAGTAATCAGCGCCAAGTTGCCAAACATAAAACACTACCCGGTAAAAGATTTTTACGAACTCGCACAGGTAATATCGGGATGCAATCTATTTATCGGGAACCAGTCAATGGCATTTGCAATCGCAGAGCAGATGAAGCACCCCCGTATTTTAGAAATATGCCCAACCGCTCACAACGTCATCCCTACCGGGCAGAACGGATACGGGGCATGGACAATACTTAACCTTTTACAAATAATTAAAAATGGCTGAAACAAGAAAAGCACACCAACGAAGATTGGCAGCAGGATTTTATGAAAAATACATCAAAGGGCAAGGCATTGACATCGGCTGCGGCAGAATAGACACGCACGATGGCGTGGACACCATCAGCTTAACCGATTGCATCCACCACGACAAAGACGACTGCGACGCAACCACAATGGATAAATACGCTGACAATACCTTTGACTACGTTTACGCTTCGCACGTGCTGGAACACCTTGACGAACCAGTTACTGCAATCCAAAATTGGTATCGCATTTGCAAACCGGGTGGGCATATAATCATGAGCATACCGCATCGTGATTTGTATGAGCGTAAAAAGACACTGCCGAGCCGTTGGAATTTAGACCACCGATATTTCTATCTGCCGTACTCATGTGAACCACCACATACTTTTAGTGTTGAGGGAATCCTATTACAAACAGGCATAAAGGAGTATTGGGATATTGAGGTAATCGACACGGCCACCAACGCAGACAAGCCTGAGGAACACAACAACGGAGAATTTTCAATCGAAGTAATAATCAAAAAAAATGCAGTGGGTAAAACTAACAAGCGTAAGAGCAAATCCAAATAATCCCCGTGTCATCCGGGATGAGAAGTTTGCAAAGTTGAAGCAGTCAATTATTGACTTTCCTGAAATGTTGGAAAAGCGGCCATTGGTTTGCTATACCGAGGGCGAGAAATATATCGTGCTTGGTGGCAATATGCGTCTGAAAGCATTATCGGACATCGGAGCGGCGGAAGTTCCCATCATATTAGCAGACGAATGGACAGAAGAACAACGGGCGCAGTTCCTGATTAAAGACAACGTTGGCTTTGGTGAGTGGGATTGGAACACACTTGCAAACGAATGGGATGCGGAACAACTTGAAGCATGGGGTTTGGACTTGCCCGGTTTCAAAGTTAATTCGGACGAACTTGGCACGGAGTTTAGTTTGCCCGATGGGGATAAAGCACCATTTCAGCAAATGACATTCACAATGGCAGACGAACAAGCGGAGCAGATAAAAATGGCTATTTCGGATATAAAGCTAACAAATGAGTATAAATACTCCGAAACCTTTGGAAACGAAAACAGCAACGGAAATGCGCTGTATTTAATTATCATGCAATGGGCAGAGCAAAAGAAATAATCGTTAAGGTGATTCCATCATCCATTGCAAATGCGTTTGTAAAGAAATGGCATTATAGTGGTAAAGTTGTTCCGAATAGCACATTGCATTTTGGTTGTTTTTTGGATGGTGATTTGCACGGGGTAATGAGTTACGGAAATTCAATGGACAAAAACAAAGTTTCACAAACTGTTAAAAATACGGGGTGGAATGAATTTATTGAATTGAACCGAATGGCGTTTGATGATTATTTGCCAAAGTATTCCGAATCGCGGTGTATTGCCATTAGTATAAAATTAATCAAAAAGAATGCACCACACATAAAATGGATTGTGAGTTTTGCTGATGGTAGCCAATGCGGTGATGGATGTATTTATCGGGCAAGTGGATTTCTCTTAATTGGATGCAAGGTGAATAAACAAATTTTAGAATGGGATGGAAAAATTATTGCCAAAAAAACATTGGACAATGCCAATTATCCCAAAATTAACGGGAAGTATTATAGCAGACATTTATTGGAAACGGGAAAGGCAAAACCATTAGCGGGATTCCAACTAAAATACATTTACCTAATTGACAAAACTTGTCAAATCACAGTACCCGTTTTACCATTTAGCAAAATAGATGAAATGGGAGCGGGTATGTATAAGGGCAAAAAAATAACCCTGCAAGAACGCAGGGCTAATTTGAGCGGTGAGGTAGACTCGAACTCCAATTCTAAACTGGATGTTTAGCGTGTTACCAATTACACTATCACCGCTTATATGAGACAAAGATAAACAAAAAAAACAAAGAAACAACAGTGAACGAACAAAATTTGAAAAAATTTGAAAAGGGTGTCAGCGGAAACCCCAACGGCAGACCAAAAAAGTTTGTGACTTTACTGAAAGAACACGGCTACAAAGTCAGCGAGGTTAATGATACCGTGCAGGCAATGCTGGCAATGACATTGGATGAACTTAAGGAAGTGTGGAATGACCCAAAGGCCACCATCCTTGAAAAGACCATTGCCAACGCTATGCGAAAGTCGTTGGAGAAAGGTAGCTTGTACAGCATTGAAACGCTGCTATCCCGTGTGTATGGCAAACCAAAAGAAACGGCTGATGTAAACCAGACTGTAACCGGGGAGATTAAAATCACATTGGACTTAGGAGAATAAAAAAACCCACCAACTTTCGCCAGTGGGTTTCACAAATCACAACCCCTTGTTTTTTGTTGGTGCAAATATAAGCAAATGAAAAGAAAATATCACGTTTTAAAAAACAGAGCCAAAACATTAAGGAGGATACAATTTCACCTGATGCTAATCAAAAGCCGCACAATTCTTAATCTTTATCGAGAAATAAAAACCTGCAAAATATGAAAGTACTCGCATTATGGAATGGCATGGGTGGGGTTGAATACCACCGCCTGTATGTACCACTCAAACGATTGCAGATTGACCACGCTGACGAAATCGAGGTGGAAGTATCGCAGGAGTTCAACAAATCAGGATTACCAAATTTAAAGAAATATGACCTTGTACTATTCAACAGATATTTGGGTGCTGACCACTACGAGATATTGCACTTTTTGGCAAAGCACGGCATCCCGTACATTATCGACATCGACGATTTTTGGGAACTGCCGAAATACCACCCGACGTATAAGTATTTCCGTGAGCATAAATTGAAGTCAGCCATTGTGGATGCTATCCGCTACGCTGACGGAGTGACCACCACCACACCGCAACTGGCTGCTGAATTGCGAAAGTTGAACAGGA
>Ga0075458_10000449_pt1 | contig 13417 bp, 16 predicted proteins | sample DEB3_08_DNA_FD_77576 | JGI IMG/M metagenome (GOLD analysis project Ga0075458, IMG submission 77576) | Aqueous microbial communities from the Delaware River and Bay under freshwater to marine salinity gradient to study organic matter... | ecosystem: Environmental > Aquatic > Marine > Coastal ... | reverse complement strand
GCTAGGGCACGAGACTTAAGCAACGGTAAGGAACTCTCCCTAGACACCGTTAAGCGCATGGCCGCCTTTGCTCGCCACGAGAAGAATTACGCCCCAGGAGAAAACACTAAAGGTACCCAAGCATTGCTCGGATGGGGCGGAACTTCAGGCATTAATTGGGCCAAGCGGGTAGTCGAACAAGAGAAAAAGAAGGGCAATTAACGTGGCTAAGAAAAAGAAGATGACCAAAAAGGGTAAGGAAATGATGGGTAAGGAAATGAAGCACCTTATGGAGGACAAGGGAATGTCCCATAAGCAGGCTATTGCCGTTAGCCTAAATGTCCTTAAGAAAAAGGGTTACAAAACACCTAAAAAGGAGGGCAAGTAGAGCCCATTAGGTGGCCCAGGATCGTTCCAAATCAAAAATTCGATCCATAAGTGCTTGAGCACCATTTGGAACGATCCTAGAGGCTGTAATAGGTTATAGTGATGCCTAAAGGAAGCGGATGTGGCGCGTAAGGGGCTAGGAAAGCTTCGCAAATATTTGCGTGACAACAACTTAACGTACAAACAGTATTTAGACTCACCGCATTGGCACGCGACCAGGACGCGGTTTTATGCTAGTTCGCACGCCAATGGGGGCTTGTGTTTTTTGTGTGATAGCAGCGAACATTTAAATGTTCATCACAAGCGTTACGATAATTTAGGGTGTGAAGATTTAAGCGACCTTGTGCCACTTTGCGGCGCCTGTCATAGGTTGGCACACAATTATTTGGACAGGAGCGTAGATCCGACAATTAATCTTGAAAACGTAGTAGACGTACTTTTGGCTCTCGGTATTAAGTCTTTTGCAGGCAGATCTTTAGGTAAGCCAGAACCCAAAAAATCTAAAGGTAGTCGGACCACACCACCGAAGCGCGCGCTTGGCTCCCGCAGTAGACAATTGCGGGTTAAGAAGTTGTGGCGCCTAATGGAGCGCGAATCACTTACTGCGGGTATTACTAGGCGCGACTTATCGCTCTATTTCCAACACTTAGGCATCCGAGGCGCGACAATAATGAAGCGCGCTCGTGGACCAGTGCCTTTACCGGAGTCTGACGAATTTATTAATTTTTTGTCAGATCTACGGCGTTTTATCAAAGGCAATCAGCTTCCTGGCTCCTCAACCGAGTGACCAGTAAGATATAAGCAGAAGAAAAGAGGCAGAAAGATGTACCGGTACTCGGTACGGGGCGCATATTGCAGACTGCTTCCGGTAAGTCATGCATGAAGTCAAAAACTGCGTCTTTTGGTCGCACAATGCCAACTGCGCACAATAATCACACTAGCGGCCCTGACCACCACTTGCTAGTATGCGGCCATGAACAAGACGACAATTGCCATTTCGGCCGCTTTCATTGCGCTATCTGGTTATTTGGCAGTGGGTTGCGGAAGTAAGCACCGGCCGACCTTTCCACCACCAGAGGCCGCTCCTGCCCCTGTCAATACCCAAGCGGCTCCAAAGGCAGTTCATAACCCTTTTGAAGCTAAGGGTGGCCGCCTATTCGACCCTGACAATATCAGGGAGCCTTGGGCGCCTCCTGGCCGTTGGCGGGAGGTAACTCCTGGCCGTGTAAAGGTTTGGATCCCACACTTCCTGAATGGCTTTGGAGGGCTAGAAGACGGCGCCATTCAAGAAATTTTGAACGTCACTCCCCAAGAGGATTTCCGTATCCCTAGTAATTACAAGGGGGTAGATCCTGAGCCGACCGGCTATCTGCCTGTACTGGTTGTCATCATGGATCCGGGCGGTTATAGTCTGATTTCCACGATCAACGGCGATCAGGCCAACTTGGTAGCCGGGCATTGGCTAGTGGAATCGTGGGTTGACGCACAAGGCAATTTGCAGGAGTGGGATGTGCTCTACGTCTCTTGGCGGTACAAGCCTTACAAGGAATACCCACTCCTACCGGCGTTGGATCACGAAATTAGGCATAGGCTGACTAGGGACCCTTTGGCTGGGCATTAAGAACACAAAACAAGGGCCTGTAGCAGAATTGGCAAATGCGGCCGGTTCAAGCCCGGCGTCTCTTGTGGGTTCGACTCCCACCAGGCCCATCGAAACGGAGGAGTTGAAAAACAAATGAACAACACAGTATTGGGAACTTGTAGTCTCTGTGGTGGGCCTGTGCAGGTTCCAACCGCATGGTGGAGTATTATCCCGCCGACGCCTACCTGTGGGCAGTGCGGAGCGGTTCCTGCCAATCGGCACGGGCCAACCATTGAAATGACAAAGGGAAGCACAATTCCCTCATCCGACAGTTGCACGATTCACCGTTGTGCGCGCTGCGGGAAGAAATGTACTCCCGCGCTCATTGGGCCTGGTAAAGTTTGGTGCAGTACGGCGTGCGCCTACGCGCCGCCATCGCGGACGCGGAGTCGGAACTAAATATATGTCTCAATCTGTTAACCATCGGCAACTTGGCCAAGAGCTAGATCCTGCCACCTGTCCGTATTGCCAACCGTAGGAGGCCGCCATGATTCCTTCATTCCCCAAGATCTTTACGGTAGGCACTAAGTACATCACTGAACTATTCAACGCGCCAGTTGAGGTTACGGAAAAGGTAGACGGTAGCCAGTTCGCCTTTGGACGTATCAACGGGCAGTTGTATTACCGCTCCAAAGGTGCCCAAATCTTCCCAGAATCCGTTGACGCCATGTTCAAGGTGGCCGTTGAAAACGTGACTGGTATGGAAGTTCCTGATAACACCGTCTATTACTGTGAATACCTGAGGAAGAACAAGCATAATATCCTCACTTACGGCCGAACTCCAATTCAAAACCTTATGCTGTTTGGAGTTATGACGGCTGACGGAACCTTTGTAACGGAGCACCAACAACTAGCTCAACACGCACAACGCCTTGGCATTGAGGCTATTCCTTTGCTGTATTCCGGCCTGGTGGAAAACCCGGATCAACTTAAGGCACTATTGGATACTGAGTCTGTTCTAGGCGGCCCAAAGATAGAAGGGGTTGTGGTTAAGAACTACTCTCGCCCTATGCTTATCGGCGGGCAGGTATTGCCATTGACCGCTGGAAAACTTGTTCGAGAAGATTTCAAAGAGGTTCTAAAGACCGATTGGGCCAAGGAACACACCGGTAAGGGTAAGTGGGAAACATTCCTAGAAGGTTTCCGCACTGAGGCGCGCTGGGAAAAGGCTGTACAGCATCTCCGTGATGGTGGAACCCTAACAGAAAGCCCAAAAGACATTGGAAATCTGATGACTGAGGTTAAGGCAGATATCACGCAGGAATGCAAAGAGGACATTAAAGAGTTCCTATGGAAGGTTTTCGGGCACGAGCTACTTAGGAAGTCTGTGGCCGGACTTCCCGAGTGGTATAAGGAACGACTAATGCAGGAGTCGTTTAAGTAGTGTGTACTCCGTACTTTATTGACGGAGAAGAAATCCTTCGGGCAGACGGCACTTGTTGGTGTCCATTAGGCGAAAATAGTCCTGTTGGTCGTGAAGCCGCCCTTGAATTCACAGCACTAGTATTGGCCGCCTTGGCTAGAACTTCCCCTGATAATCAAAAAGCTGAAATTAGGTTGTCTTTGGACCGCTGGTAGCAACTATTGGAAGGGCCTCCTCTTGTGTAGAATATTGGGGAGGCCCACATGGCAGAACCTAATTCAGATTGGGGCGGTCAATATGCTGATATGTATGTCAGCGTAACTAACGCCACTTCGCTGCTTTCCACCACAGTAATTGATTACGGCGCCTGGACTAGTTCAACCACAGTCACTCAGGCAGCAGCCCTAGTTCAGGCCACTAGGGACATTGACGCGCTGCAATATATTGGCGTAAGGCGCTATGGCGGCACTCAGCGGCTAGAGTTCCCAAGGATGCTTGAATCTGCATTCCCTTGGAACTACACGACTAATATCGGAACCGTCATTCAGGACGACGAGCAGGTGCGGATGCAGTACAAGGTAGAACAAGCCTGTGCCATCCAAGCACTTAAACTACTAAGAGAAGGCGGTAGGAACGTTCACCAAGAGCGCCAAGCGTCAGGTATCTCCAATTGGTCTGAATCGCTAGGGCCTATGTCCCAATCGGTTACTTATGGCAGAGGCAGTCCAAGCAGTAAGGCGGGATCAGTAGGTAAACTGGCCCCTGAGGCGTTAGCACTGCTGTCTGATTACCGCACCTCCAAAAGGATCTATAGGGCCTAATGGCGTTCCCAGAGCCAGGATTTCTTGATTTGACCAGGTTTATGACGCACCTTGGGCAGTTGCGTCACGTAACCTACGATATGTATGGCGAAACTGCTGTAACTTCAGTATTCACAATCAGTTGTGGTGTTTACCAATTAGATATCTTCGGAACTAACACGATTCCAATGCGCACGGACAGGGAATCGCACATGGCGGTTATCTCAACTCCCAGCGCCCAACCGGACTATTACCTGACAACAGTAATTGATTCTGGCGGAAACACCGTATTGGCAGACGCGAGAATCACTAGGGTCATTGACTATGCCCATCCGCAATATGGGCAGCGTGCAAAACTGCTCTATTTGGAGATCACTGACAACCCTGGAAGTGCGTAATGGCGGATACAACTAGCACCCTCGTTGAAATCTATGAGGACGCCGCCGCTGGCATTTTGCTTTCTCTTGAGCGGCTTGCCTCATCTGAGGACTTTGCTAGGAAAGCCACCATCTACAACCAAATTCTCCGGCAATTGGCAGCCTTAACCAACAAGAGTAGTGCTTGGGTAGGCTCGGAGGTTGCTAACTTCTTTGAAGAGGCGCTTAGAAAGCAAGCGAGAGACCTGTATCTACCGATTACGCCTCCGATAGGGTCTGTTATTAATCAGGTAGCTATTCAAGCCCTTGCTGAAGACCTATCGGCACCATTAGCCAACGTCACGGAAAGCGTTGCTAGGGAAGCATTTACGATCTACAACTCCCCTAATCTCGCTAGGGCCTACCCTGAATTTGATAGGGAGGCTAGGCGGCTAGTGGCCGTAGGTATGGCCCAAGGGCAGGCCACCGTCTCAATCAAGAAAGAGATTCAGAAACTACTTAAGAAGCGATTTGCTGATGGAATCGTGGCGGTTCCTGGTAGAGACGGCAGGACATATCGGTTTTCAATACCTAATTACGCCCAGATGGTTGCCCACAATATTCGGCGGCGAGCAATGTCAGAGGCAACAATAGCACTTGCCAGGCAGCAAGGAAACGACTTGGTGCGTATTAGTCCCCAACCTAGCAGCGTTGGTGATTGGTGCAATCTGTACGCCGGAACTGTATGGTCAATATCAGGAACCCACCCCACCTATCCTCCGCTCAGTCAGTGTCCAAACGGAGGGTGCCCACTCCATCCTCGCTGCAAGCACAGTCTTAGTGTATTTGAGCCAGACTTTTACACAGCACAGCAGCGTAAGTCCTTTGTAGTAGACACAAAATGGCGTGTGACCCCCCAACGCCCTGTAAAGGACATTGTTAAGGACTATTGGAAGACCCAAGGGAAGCGTAAAAAGCGGTAGCGGTTTAGGATGTCTGTATGGCCGGACCTAGAACCAGACAGACACTCAACATAAACGTCACCGGTAATCCACAACTCCAAGCAGCAATTGCCAATCTGGGCCCCAATATCAAAGCTGGACTTAAGGCTACGCTTCAAAAGATTGGCAACCATATTGTGGAGCGCAGCAAAGAGACTGCGCCTATCCTAACTGGCGACCTTAGGGCCTCTATTACAGCCCATCCTATTCAGGAGCAGGGTGACAAGATGCTCCTGACAGTCAGTACTGACATTCCTTACGCACATGAAATGCACCAATACTTGATTAAAACCTTGGTAGGACGCCCCCATTACCAATTGGGCCCCATTTCAAGCCAAATGGATCGGATTTTCTCTGGTAACGAAGGCGGGGTAGGCGGCAGCTACTTCACCCGCGTATTGCAGGCCCATTTTCAGACCTACCTTATACTGCTTCAGAACTCAGTGCAGCAATCAGCAGCCGGCGCCGGGTTTCAAATCCAAGGCAAACTAAGAATCTAAAACGCCGGATCTTATCTCGTGTAACATTCCTATAGCCAAGCACTGGCAGGAGAATGTTACATGCGTATTTGTATTGTCACTGAGGGAACCAAACTAGAGCACGACTCACTAGAAACTGGCAGCCTAGGCGGCTCTGAGACCGCAGTTGCCTGCATGGCCCGCGAACTGAGTAAACGCGGCCATAAGGTGGCCGTCTTTGCGAAAACTGAGCAGGAAGGGGAATTCGACGGAATCGAGTGGTATAACGTCGGCAAATTCCCCGTAGTTAGTCTTTTTGCTCAGTGGGATGTATTAGTTGTCAGTCGGTATGCTCAATACCTAGCCGCGCCTACTAATGCTGGAATGCGCGTTCTTTGGCTACATGACGTAATTCAGGACGCAGGCGGTCTCGCGCAGTGCCTATTTCAAACCGACGAGATCTTTGCGCTAACTGATTGGCATATCGCCAATTACACTGATGGCACCCCTGAACAGAACAAGATGCCACATTTCAAAAAGCACTTTTGGAAGACTTCCAACGGCGTAGACATCGACCTGATTAAGGCCAACCTGCGGCCCAAAGAGCCCAAGAAACTGCTTTACACCAGTCGTCCAGAACGCGGCCTGCTCTTTTTACTCCGCGATGTTATGCCCAAACTAGTTGAGGCGGATCCTGAAATCACCCTAAGTTATTGTGCCTACGACCTGCCCGGCTTTCCGCTCTCCCAAGAGGTGCAGGAGATCAGTAAGGCGTGTGATGATTTTGCCAAGCGATTGCCCAAAAACGTTAAGAAGCTGGGAGCACTGAGTAAGGCGCAACTCTATCAAGAAATGAGTTCCAGTCAGATTTGGGCCTATGTCTCCCGGTTCGAGGAGACGTTCTGCTTGGGGGCAATTGAGGCGGCGGCTTGTGGCACAGCGGTTGTTTCAACCAAACTTGCTGCATTAAACGAGGTGGTATCGAATTCCAAAAACGGGATTTTGATTCCTGGGCTGCCCGGGAATGAGGAATACACCAAGCGGTATGTGGAGACGGTGCTGTATCTCCTGAATAAGAAGCCGGAGCGCCTTAAGCAGTTTCAGGAGTATGGCCCTAAGTGGGTGCAACAGAAGGGCTACACTTGGGCCAAGGTTGCTGAGCGGTGGGAAAAGCACTTTGTGGAGGTATTTGAAAACCGCATTAAGGCCCAAGGTGACAAGATTGTTACGGAGATGCTTCGGCATAACGATTTGATTCCTGCTAAGCGCCTCTCTGAATCGCTAGGGCTAGATAACGCTCAGGTGGACGCGGCATTTGCAGAGCTAACTCCAGCAGGACCAAAGAATTACAACGACGTTCAACGCCTCCTGAGCCGCTATGACGGCGTTCTGGCCCGCCTACATAGCCGCCAAATCAAACCTAAGAAGGTGTTGGACTTGCACTGCGGTCCGGCGGCCTTTGGGCTGAACCTGGTAAAGCGCAATTCGACCGTTGAAGTCGTAATGGCCGATTCCAACCCAGAAATCCGCGCGCAGATTACCAAGTCACTTGCTAACCTTCCTGAGCAGGCGCAAAATCGCGTCCGCGTAATGTCAGAGGAGGAGATTCAACCTGAGAAGGGCACCTTTGATTTCCTCTTCTCTGGCGACCAACTGGAGCAATCGGAGGATCCGGCCGCCTTTTTGCGTGGTCTAGCTGCTTGGGTAACCGAGGATGGTCATGTGGCGGTTACCAGCGGCTTTGGCGCCCCGACTGCCACAATCCGCGATACCAAGTACACACGGAAATGGAACCTTGGGTATTACGACTTTGAGCAAATGTTCGCCAATGAAAACTTCGTCGCAACGGTGCTAGACGACGGTATTGGCACCGGAGGCGACCTATTAGGGCACTGGCTGTGCATCTTTACTAAGCCCCAAGCCGCCAATACCAAACCGTTTGATATCAACCATCGTGCCCGTATTTATCGCCCCTATGTAAGCCTAGGCGTCGCCATGATTGCCAAAGACGCCGAGGAGTGGATTATCAAGTGCCTGAACCACCTAAAGGACCAGGCCGACTATATCCAAATCGCCCTAGACGACCGCACCAAAGATCACACAATGTCTTTGGCCTATGAACACGGGGCTGATAACGTATTCCCGGTTAAGTTTGAAGACTTTTCCCAAATGCGGAATAAGAGCTTGGAGGGCCTAGACCAGGATTGGATCTTCTGGGTTGATACCGACGAAATGTTGGTGGACGGCGCCAAACTGCGCCGATATCTGCGCAGTCCGATTTATGAGGGCTACGGATGCAAGCAAGCGCACCTAATGCTTGATGTCCACGGCACTTACGATTTACCGGTTAGGTTTTTCAGGAACCGGCCCCACGTCAAGTTTTCAGGGTATATCCATGAAATGGCGCTAGATCAGAGCAAGAGTCTCTACGATGACGCCATTCAACCGTCAATTTTGATTCCAGATTGTCAATTGGCCCATTACGGCTACATGAACGAGGTGCAGCGGCGGAACAAGTGCTCTAACCGGAACATGGAACTCCTAATTAAGGACGCCAAAGAAAACGGCAATAAGGGCCGCATGATTTCTTGGGTATTGGTGATTCGGGACTACCTGAATGTGGCTAAATGGCGGCTAGAGCGGTCAAAGATGGTGGTTCAGCATAAGAGCATTGAGCACCTAATGCTCCAAGCCGCCGTACGCACCTACCTCAAGTATTTCACAGACCCGAAGTGCAAGTACCACGCCTTAGCGTTCCCCATGTATCAAGAGGCTCTTGCGCTGCTAGGTATGAGCGGGGTTCCATTTGAAGACCGGCCCACTCCACCCTTTGAGGTTCGTTGCGCGCTGTGGGGGGCAGTCGGCGGTTGTCAGACGGAAAACGTGGAACCTAAAAAGGTGTGGTTTATCGACTTCCAGCAGTTCCTAGCCTACATGACGGCGCAGACAGGTGAACTCGGCGCTAGGGCGGGAGTTGTTCCTGTGCAGGCGGTCGAGCCCATGTTGCGTGCAAACCAGGGCACCAAATACACTTGGAACGAAAACGACCTTGATCTACTATTACTTGGGACTAACAATATCGACGCCACTACCGGTAGGCTAATCAAGGCGTAGTCATGCTAGACCCACAAAAGCAACTGGATCGCGTAATTAGACTTCTAACGGAATTGCAGGCCGCCAGGTTTTATGGGACTATTGATATTGATATGCGGGACGGCACCATTCATCGTGTCGTTAAGCACGAAAGTATCAAATTGGAGCATCCCAAACCATGAAAGTCCCAGGCAGCTACAAGAAGGCGGATTCTGGCATTAAGAAGCGCCAACGCAACCGCAATAAGCGCACCAAACTTCGCAAGATCAATCCGGTCCCCAAGAAAAAGTAGATGGCAAAAGACCCCCAACTGCTGCTAGTTGAATTAGGTACCTACCTCCAAACGTCGGGGGTAGGTACCTTGGGTATTAATTTGTTCCTAGAAACCATGCCAGGATCGCCACAGACTGGTACGGTCATTGTTCATACCGGAGGATTTCATCAGCCTGGAAACCCCACTCGGTTCCCTAGTTTTACCGTGCAGCACAGGAATACTAGGGTCAATTCAGGGTTAGCAACAGTAAAAACTATCCACGGCCTGCTAGATAATGTGTGGAACGTATTACCAACAATCACAGGCCGCATAGTGGCCGCATCGGAGCCCGGAGCTAGTTTTAATGACGCTAACGGGCATTCTGTATTTCCGCTGAATTACAACTTAGTCACCACCGCACCTTAATTGTGGTTAGTTGCGGGAAAAGGTGGGAAAGGGTATTCTTCAAATTAAGACCTGTCCCCCAATTGCGGCGGGATGACACCTTTGTTTAGGAGGATACCTTGGTCGGAGCGACTTTTTCAAACCAGATAGTTCCCGCGGAGGTGTCTCTGGCCATTGAGCAGGTGCTCATTGCGCCTGAGGGCACTTCCTGGACTATTGGTCGCATTGATCCCGCCGCCCCACCTGCTGGGTTTATTAACCTAGGTGCGGTTGTCGAGGATAGTCCCAGCCTTACCATTACCCGAGAGAAATACGAACTCGACACTGGCATCCCCAAGATTCGCCAGTTCGAGGTTGTAACCGGTATGAATGGCAGCCTGGCTATTGAACTGCACAGTTATTCGTGGCGCAAATTGCAATACGCGCTCGGTAACTTCACGGCGGTCTCAAGCGCCACTGCGGTAACTTCAATTGCCTCGGTAACCAACCGCAGCGTAATCACCCTCACAACCACAACCGGCTCGCTGCCTGTTGGCCGAAAGATCGTATTGGCCGCTCCAGGCAACCAGGACAGCGCCCAAGAGACTCTGGCTATTGAGTGCAAGATCGCCTCAATCCACTCGGACGGCCTTACTTACTTCCTAAGCGATCCAAGTCCTGCGCACACGCCCACTACAGCGATGAACGCCTATTTTTATAATGTTTGCTCACAAGCTGTTGGTACGGCGAAGAATACGTATTACACCCTGCTAGGCGTTGCTGACCTGCTCAACGGAGACCAGATCATCCACCAGTTCCATAAGGCCGCCCCGGCCGGCGAATTGAACCTCGCTATCACTCCAGAGCAGAACGTGCGCATTCCAATTACCTTCAACGCCCTGGGAGTTTCGGTGACCAAGGCGATTTACGGCGGCACTGCTCAACTCGTTGTGGCTGAAATCCACCAAATCCCCTCAGGCGCCTAATCTCACCCTGAGGTTTAGTTCCTACCGAAGTACTCGGAGGATAAGCATGAATACAAGCCCTCGTCAATCAAAAGACCATCAGGAAACCCCTGGTGGTCTTTTCGTTTACAATTCGAGCGGAGGACACTAATGGACGCCGACACGCACTCTAATAACGCCATTGATTACCTGTACAACACCCTCACCCAAGATGAGAAGGACAATCTATCGAAGGTGCTATTTCCAAATACCCATACCAAGCAACTCAATATCTTAGGCAAGGTGCGTGATTTGGAGCCCCTTACCGTCAAATGGTCTAAGCAACTGCGGTCTGCCATGCAACCTTATGCCAAAGCGCTTGAGACCGCTATTAAGGACCCTAACAAGGTCGAAGACCAGGATATGCAATTGCTAGACGGCATTTCACACTGTTGCCGCATTTTGTGCGCCAAATACGGTTGGGACGACATTCGGCAGGCGTTAGACGATGATGAATTGACTACTTCTGATTTGCAAGCCATTGCAGTTGCTCAACTTAACTTGCAAGGGGAAAACGATTTTTTAGCAACACCCTTGCGCGTCGCCTGCATGGTAATGCGGACAGCGGAGATTCAAAGCCTGAGACTCCAGACCATATTTTCTGGCGGAATGCCAGCAAAGCACTAGGAGAAACATTCAAGGAATTACAGGAGAATTACACGGAGGGGCAGATTGCAATGCTGATTTACGCAGAAAATGCAACTTCGACCCCAACGGAATCACAACCAAAAAAGCCGGCTAAGAAAAAGGTCAATTGGAAATCTATGTCGGCAGAGGAGTACAAGGCTTATTTGGGCGGTTTGGGAGGCGCCATTAGGTAATGGCTATCACAGTCGGCGGTATTGCAATCAACGTAAACCTAAATGCCGCTGGCTTGGCCGCAGGGGCCAACACCGTACGCAACAATATTAAGCAGGTCAACAACGTCATCGTCAAACTTCAGCAGCAATCTGCACAAACAAGTGACGCTGTTGATAGGTTGGCCGCTGGGATTGCAGCGCTTTCGGCAGCTTTTGCCAGCAGCTTGGCTACCGATAAGATTCAGGAATACACCTTACTTGCCGCCCGTGCCGAGGTATTAGGCACGATCCTAAACAACGTAGGGCAGATCGCCGGAAAGAACGTAGCCCAATTAGGCGTCCTAGAGGAGAAGGTCAAATCTCTTGGCATTACGACAATTAAGGCGCGGCAAAGTCTTACTTTGCTGGCTCAATCCGAATTGGACCTGTCAAACTCGACTAGACTTGCCCGGGTGGCCCAGGACGCCGCTGTAATCGCTGGTATCAACTCCTCGGAGGCGTTCGGGCGCCTTCTGACGGCCATTCAGCGCGGTAACTCTGTAATGCTTCGTAACTTAGGCATTATCGTAAACCTGAACCAGCTTTACCAAAGCTACGCGGTGTCGGTGGGACGCACGGTTAACACACTGACCCCACTTGAAAAGCGGCAGTTGATCCTGAATGAGGTGTTCCGAAAAGGTGCATTAATTGCTGGTACGTATGAGGCATCCCTAAATGACGTATACAAGCGGTTCACATCATTGGACCGTTTCGCAGAAGAGGCCCAGCGCAGTATTGGTGAGGGGCTATTGCCAATCTTCCGCTCTTTGGTGACTAGCGCGGAAGATTTCTACAAATCAATTTCTGACAACCCTGACCGCGCTAGGTTTATTGCGTCTCTATTGGCTATGGGAACCGCCATGGGTGGATTAACTGCCGCCATGGCTACTGCTGTGGTTGGATTTAAGGCATTTACTGCGGTCACAGGAACGGCGGCGCTGGCCGCTGGAAGCGTGACTATCGCGTTAGGCGCCTTAGCGTTTGCTTTTACGTCTGCTAAGGCGGCTGGTGAGCAAGCTAAGATCGAAATGCAGGGTTTCGCTGCGGCCAGTAGGCAGTTGGTTCAGACCCAATCCGAAGCTACTACGCAAATCGACAAACTCAACCGCGCGTTAGCCCTAACTCAAGGGAATCGCACCGAAAAGGAGTTGGAGTTAATCCAAACTAGGATTGAAAATATTGCAACTGTAGCTCCAGAGTTGGGCCGGTCGTTGAAATACGCATTTGAGCAGGGAACTAAGGCTGGAGGAAACCTAGACGCTGAGATTTCAAAGGCGCTGAAATCCTTCCAAAACTTCGCTAAAGGTAAAGATGTCGCTGCCCAGCAAAAGGCATTGAACCAGAACGTAGAAGAACTGGCTAAGATTTACGCGGGCCAATTCAACGTCTCTGTGCAGGAAGCCAATAGGATCCTGAACGAGCAGCTTAAAGAGACCGGGAACCTGGATGACGCCGTGCAAAACTTGCAACAACGCCTACAGGGTGGCGCCTACGTTGCTGGTCTTATTGATTTCGTAACCCTAAACGGCACTGCTGCTACAAATGCCGCTGACGGCGTTGAAACACTGTCTGAACAGCAACAGCAGTTGATTGACCGCACCAAGGTGCTTTCTGGCGTCATTGCCGGACTAAATGCAGACCTAGAACAGACCAAGGTTGTCACCAGGGAACTTGGATTTGAAGACCTAAGGAAGCAGGCGCAGGCCGCAGAACAGGCCGCGGAAGCCGCGCGCAACCAAATCAAAATCGTTTCCACAGAGCGTCGGAAGATCTTCAAAGACACAAATGTCCAAATATTGGACGACTTTGCAGATTTCCTTTCTAAGGCCGGCACTGCGCAAAGACTACAATTGGCGCA
>Ga0075458_10000448_pt1 | contig 13422 bp, 19 predicted proteins | sample DEB3_08_DNA_FD_77576 | JGI IMG/M metagenome (GOLD analysis project Ga0075458, IMG submission 77576) | Aqueous microbial communities from the Delaware River and Bay under freshwater to marine salinity gradient to study organic matter... | ecosystem: Environmental > Aquatic > Marine > Coastal ... | reverse complement strand
TTGCAACATTGATTCCGCCGCCGATCCGGGCTTCGTGTCCGTGAATGAAGTGAAGGCCGCTAGATTTGATAGTCGTCCCCGATTCCAGATACTTCACTTTGTATCTCACACATTCAAGAAGATTTTCAAGTTTCAAAACATCAAGCCCCTCAAGGGCGGTTGCATTTTTCCATATGTAATCTCTAAGTCGAATGTCATGATTCCCTTCAAGAAAAATTATTCTTGCATTAGAAAACTTAGCCCGAAGATATTCAAGGAATAACTTGGCCGTTGCTATTTCCTCCTTCATTCGTGAATAACCCGGCTGTTTATTAAACTTCGATCCGTCATACATATCCAGCATATCACCGCCGATAATTACAGTATCAATGCCCTTAACTGAATTAACAGCCGTTTCAATTGCCCGCCTATCGTGGAAATTGAAATGAAGGTCACTAATGAAAAGAATTCTTTTTGCGGAAATCTTGTAAATCGGATCGGGAATTTCAATGATTCCCTCGGGAATATTCAATTCAATTTTCTTCACGGGAGAATGTTAAAATTCCGATAGTCCTTGATGTACCGCCAGCATGAACTTAAATGTCTGTTAATTTTATGCCGAAGCCGCTGAGCCACAAACTGCGTAGTTTCTTCAGGAAACATTTTACAAAGTCTTTTAATTTCAGCATGGAATGATTTTTGTATCGGCGTTGCATACGGCAAATCCCGGTCTAATCTTTCCTGATCAATCTGTCTGCGAAGTGTGGAAATACTTTGGGGGAATATTTCCGGCAAATTTGCCTTAAGAATTATTGCTAACTCACTTGATGATTCAGTCTTTCTTTTCTTTAGCGCCTGAACTATTATTTTTTTCCTTGCCGTTACTTTCTGCCGGGCCGGCAAAGACTGAAATGATAAGTTTGACCGCCTGATCTTCTGAAATGGTAACAAGTCGGACTGCGTTGATAATTCGCCTGATCGTTTCATATTGTGGATGCAATTTTCAAACAGCCCCTTCCAGGTTCAATTTTAAAATCTTCCCTTCATCGTCTTTGCAGAAGGTTTTATGCTCATTCCAAAAGATCCATAGATTTGCACTTGATTCAATACGGGCTGAAATGGTCATTAACAATTCGCCGGACCATTGAGGATCGACCACACAAGCCCCGCATTGATCCGCCGCCATATCTACAATCAAAGCAACCGGACTTGATTCAACTACCGGAGCATTAAACTTGCCTGATGAATACTTAACAGCCGGTTTGACTTCAACATTGCTTAACGCAAACGGCGAAACTCTGAATTGGAATACTCCTCGCTGAAGAGTTACATTAGCTTTCTGAGCGTATGCCACAACATCAAATGACAACTTCGGGACTCCGGCATCGTCGTATATATGAACATTCGTAATTACAAAATTGACATCTTTCATAGACATTCGATTATTTGATTATAGTAACCCTGAATTAAACCGGCCTTATCTCTGCCGTTAATAATCTTCCGGGCGTTGTATGCGTCTGAAATTTCATTATTGAAGTAGTCGGAAAGTTTCTTTCCGGTGAATGTTCCTTCACTCATGCCAACAATCATAATCTTCAACCTGAGATTGAGAGAAGCCGCCGAACTTCGCCCGGTAACAATCAAAGAAAGCCTTAATGTTTGTACCGGTCAAGCTCTACGGCCTCAGTTTTTGAAATGCGGGTGAAGTACCCTATGAGATATATTACTACCCCGCTTATTACAATTTCCAAAGCTCCGGTAATTTCAGGACTGAAGAAGTCAGGAATCAATGGCTTAACGAAGTACAAAATCAAGCCGATCAATATCATTGTTATTGCCTTCGGGTATTGCGTCAAAATTTCCATTGTCATTATTGAATTATTTTATAGCCGATCCCAAGATCAAGCCAGGTTTCTTTATCCTTCAGCTCATAGCCTGCATTGCCGAACAGAACTACCTTCCCGTCAAGTAACATCTGAGCGCCGCCGCCGATCAATTGCTTTCCCGTGTTGCCGTACATAGTCCGGGCCGTGACCGAGTACACATCAAACACATTATAACCCACTTCAACACCCGCAAGAAATCCCGTTTCCTTCTGAGTTGTATAAGACAAACTTGAAAGCCCTACACTGAGTTTCTCAAGCGTGAAGGAAGGCGTTACCTGAATTGTTCCTATGAACAAATCACCTTCAAAATCTCTGTTAATAATAGCTCCCTGAGTTGTTGCCGTGAGCAATTCAAATGACTGAGCTTTCACATTTGCAGAGAAGATTAGAGATATGATAATTGCAATTGCTATTTTCATTTCCTTTGTCGTTTGATTTGAAATTTACTTTATGTACGTAAGAAGAAAATATAGACTGTCGCCCCTTGTCGCCGTTGCCGCAACCGGAAACCTTGCCCAACAGTATGTTCCATCAAAACCCCCGTAATACAATATAGTCGGATCGTAGCTTGCACCGGGCTGAACATACCAATTTGCGGCCGTGTGATATGCACTTGTTGCCGTTGTATCATGCCTCAGCCAAATATTGGCAGAAAGAATCTTCCCGTCCGTGATGCCGTGCGCAAATGTAACCGTACTGTTTCCCGTTGGCGCAACCCCGCGGATAAGTTTTTGCCCTACTCTGCTTGTCCCGCTCCATATTCCGCCCATGTTTTCGATTCTGTATTCAATGCCCGTAGTTGAGTCAATAGAAAGTAAATTAGTTCCCGAACCTGTGTATATTGCGTGAGTGCTACTACCTCTTACAACCAATGCACCCGCTTCACCCGATACAACAAGGTCATTAGCCCCGTCCCATGTGATACCGGAATAGTCAGTAAGGATAACACCGTCAGCAGTCAGGCTGTCACCGGTCCGCAAAGCTCCGTTCACCTTCAGCCCCTTGTTCATTGTAACGAGCGAAGAGGTTGAATCATTCAGCGTTGCATCACCGAACCTTATACGGCCCGCCCCGAGATCAAAGCCCGCAACAATGAGAAGACAAGCCAGCAGGCTTAATAGAATTGTTTTCATTAATTTTTCAGCAATATTAAATTTGAAAATGATTTTAACAAGTTACAAATTTCATCAAACGAAGCCTGCGCCGTGATAGGGTTATCATCTGCAATCGTGTAAATGCCCAAAGTCTTGTCATCCATTTCATAGATGCCGGTAATTTCAGAAATTTTAATCAGGCCCCGCGTCAATGAAGTTTTCCCCTCAATCCCTAAAACATCATCTTGAACATCTGCAATGAGTATTCTAACCTTCAGCCATTCGCCTATTATCTCTGCTTTCATCCGAAAACAATTATTAAAGAGATCAGGAAGTATAAGAAAATTAATCCCTCTAATATGAATTCACTCCGTGCCATGTTTTTTTGTTGTCAATTGCAATTCCTGAATCATCAACTCAATCTTTCCTAATCTCTGATTCAGGTTTTCAAATCTGCTCAAATAGTTGTGTTCAATATCACTCATACGCTCATCTGTCTTTGATCTCCAATCCCTCAGTTCATCCAAATATCTTTTTGAAAAATACATGATCAAGCTCAACAGTCCCGCGTTGATCCATTGTAAAAAACTATGCTCCATTTTTCAGCCGCCCCAATTCGGCTCAAATAGAAGTTAATGAATCGTAATAATAATTCACGCCGCCCCCGTCTGTTGTATTATTACGCTGATTGAGAAAATTATTGTTATAAAATGAAAGCACCTGATTGCTTCGGTAAAATTCATCCGTTTCGCAATTGAAAAAATGAGCGTACATATTCGCTGAAGCTCCCGCATATGTTGAATCAAAGAACAGCGCAGAGCCTTCATCCCTTGCGTTCACATAGTGATAATCAAAGATTGCAAGCGCAATAGTGTCTATTGCCCTACCGCCTGAATTTGTAATTGTTGCATTTCGGATTATTGCCGTAGGATCTTCGGCCGAAACATCCGAACCGGGAAAAAATGAACAATAACTCACATCAGCGCTTAATGTATCAAGATCGCACACACTCGCAAGGTAGTCATTGTCAATAAGCCTCTGGACCTGAGGGACGTTTTTGATTCGTGCTGTCTGCGTCCCCTGAAACGAATATAATACTGCTCCATTTGTGTTGGTATGTCTAAGGCTTGCCGCCTCAATGAATAAATTTGAATCATAGTAATTTCGGATAATAGGCATGAATTCATTAGACGGGCAATCATTTATTTCAATGACCGCCCTGCCGAAGATCCTGGCAGTTATTTTCTTTGTTGTATCCGCTATTTCTGCCCTTTTGTCATTATCCAGGCTTGCAAACGGCTCCGCGTGATCCGTGAAGGCACAAAGCCCGATAGAAGTATCAGCGTCATAATTGACCCGAAGCGTTGGATTTTCCCGGAATTCAATATCAACACCATTTGCAAACTGAAAAAATTCGTTCATGGTATGAGTCCCGGCAGTTGCTATCACATAATCACCGGGCATGATTGCACTTTGTAAACTTGCAAAGTCAGGAAATATAGAATCTGTCTGAGTTGCTCCGGGAACAACAAATTTTACATTGCGCCCCTTCCTCACTCTGTCAAGATTGTTTGCGTCAATGATGAATTTCAAATATCTTTCATCCTGTCCACCGCGTGCGGCAGTTACGGAAGTAAATACCAAAATATCTCCGCTATCAAATGTAACTCCGATCCGCAAAGTATCTTCGTCAAATTCTGTATAAGTTACATTACACGCATTGATCAGATACAAATTTCCGGCATCATCCGAAAGCGTACCAACTTCATAATAATATTCATTCAGGATCCGCATTATTTCAGCCCTGCACCCGTTCCAAGTAACACCATTGAACTCTGAAGAAGTGCCGTCTGGAAAGTATGTAGTTAGCTTATAATTCCTTACCCTGATGTAATCAAAGCCGGGATTCATAGAGCTTTGTAATTTATATCCACATCGCAAAGCCCGTCTGAATTGAAAGTAAGGTATTGCCCCGCCGAAAGAATAATATTGGTCAGAGTCAGCATCTCACCGCCTGCAATTGATGTATTATACGCAATGATCCTCGAGCTTGCACCTGTGGGCAAATTCTTGAAAAGATTAACAAGTATCTGCGTATCCGAAGTTTCCGTGTTCGCAATTGTAAGCCGGACAATTTCGAGGTCATAATTTGCCGTCAATATCTCGGCTGTTTGCGTATCGAATGAATGAAATACAGATCCCATGATTAGCTTCCCAAATTTGGCGCAGTCGGCATTGACGGCGAAGTGTTGTATGAATCATGGTAGTATGCATCACCCGTATATGAGTCCTCCGTTACCGCCTGAGCGAATACGGTATTGAAACATTTCCCGCCCGAACTCAGATAAGGCGTATATGAAGAAGCATGAACTACATCGCAATTGTGAAGCTCAGAGTTTGCAAAGTAAGTTGAACGGTACCCGTATATCGTGCAGTTAATGAACTTCACTGATCCGTAAGTCCGCGTGCCGCTTATCTCCGTAGTCAAATAGATGGTCATATTTTCAAATGAAACTATTCGCGTAAGGCTTGCAGTATCACCCGTGCCGCCTAAGATCAAATGCGTTCCGTTTCGTGACTTGCCCACAAATGAGATGTAATCCTTTGAACAATTCGCATGAAGCAATTGGAACACATTGGCATAGTTTGAATCAGCTTGCCCCTGCTCAAGTTCAATTATGTATCTTGCCGTTGTAGAAGTCGTACCTACGGAAGTTATCGCCCCCGCTATTGTGGTATATACTTTGCCAGAGTCCTCAGTTGCTCCGGCAATTACCCGCCTGCGCCCGGTTCCCTGCTGATATTCCTGAACATTTACCGAAGCGACCTGAGCATCTACATAAGTTTTATTGCAGAGGTCATCGCCCACAGTCGGAGCGTTTGAATTCTGAGCCGTTCCGGTAAACTCAACATTCCCGATTGTAGAATCCTTGATCAGCAGTCCATCAATTGTAACACCACTCCCGGAAGTGTTCTCTGCAATCGTGTTAGTTTTGAAACCCGAAGAAAAAACAGACTGAGCCGAAAAAGTCTTTGTGCCGCCGATTGTTTCGTTTCCCGTAGTATGAACGGCACCTCCTTCACCTACCTGAATATCCCCGAAACTTGTGAGTTGCGTTCCCGCTGAAGTGTCATACACCCGGTAAATCCCGCTGATCACTCCGGGGAAGGAATATACACCGTTCCCGATATGCGTTCCCGTTACATATGTCGAGGCATATGAATCGGACTCACTCCGTAGTTCAACATCCGCCGTTTCATCAGTCTTGACAAAATCAGATCCGTCAATTTGCGCAATCTGAAGTCTTAGTGTTATTGCCATGATATGTTAAAATTTTGCTTTATACGTTGAAAAAACACTCAATAAATCGGGATCGGTGAACATCTTACTGCCGGGCCGGACCGTCACAAACTTAATAACTGCAAGCCTGTTTCCCGGCGTATGTGCCCCGCCCTTTAAAATTCCAAGTTCGTATTCCGGTTCAAGCCTCACTTCAAATTCCCGCACCTGAACATCAGCTCTTGGCCTTAAAAATATCCTGTAACTTTCAGGCTGAGAGCTGAAAATAAAGATCTTTTCAATTTTAACGAGGTTAGATTTTTTCACATACTCAGAATAATCCAGAGTAAAGCGAATAGTCGTACCCTTGAAATCATAGTCAACAATCGCCCCGCTCTCAAGTTTGTTCCGCTTGAATTCATCTTCATAACTTTCCACAAGTCCGCCAACTCCACAGAGATCAAGATTTAACTGCTCAACTATTGCATGAGTTGAATAGTCCTTGATTATGACTACCGGATATGAATAGCCATTGATATAATTAGCCATAGTAATTCGCTGTTATCTTCGTTGAATTATTCAGCAGATCAATTTCGCAATGCGTGCAAATGAATTCCTTATCCCCGATCTGAGCATAAGGATAATCAATGAAAGTCAATTTCTTTCCTATGTGATTTACAACACCGGAAACAGTTGCCTGCATTTCGATTCCGTACGCATTGCCCGTAAGCGTTCTCATGTTGTCCCGCCATTCCTGACTATTGGTATAATAGTCATAGTCTTCATACTTCAGATCTTCCGTCAATCTCAGCATTGCATAGCCAATGCAACCCCTCATGTAAATTCCGTTATTGCCGGGATACTGCGCAACATTGAAAGCATTTCCATTCCCGTAAAATTGATTGTTAGAAGTCCGGGCCTGCGAAATATCAAGATGCGCCGAACTGTTGCCCGTTGGCAATGTAGGCTTAATCACAATCGTATTGCTTGCCGGGAAAGATGAATAACTAAGTTCATCCAATGCCTGCCAGCTTATCGGCACAACATCATTTATTATTTTCCTCGAATAAAAATTTTCTATCTCATTATCACCTTTCAAAGCCACATCAAGATTAGTAAATATCCTGTCATACACGGCTCCGCCAATTATGAACCTGAGCGCCAATGAACTAAATGGAATGTTACTATTACTCGGCGAATTAGTTGAACCATCATAGATTTTGTAATTCGTTCCGCCTAAATAGTAATAACTTGTCTGCGGGACTCCGATATTTGTCCCAAAAAATAAGGCATTCATTGCAGTACTTACCGTATCAATGACCGCGTTTCTTGCCCCGTAGAATTCGCCTGACTCAACTATTACCGTATTGACAGCATTCCTGGAGGCTACTGAATAGCCATGACTGATGAAATCAGCAAAGTCTATTTCTTCAGAATCACCGCCTGACAGTTTCGTTATCGTCAATACATCATTATCAAAGTACCATTGCCAGCCCATTGACAAGCAAACACTTTGCAGAAAATCATATTTGCTTTGTTTGTCAAGCTCAAAACATTCATAGCCTGAAGGCAGGCAAAGAAAAGACTTGCCTACTACCGTATTGCTTACCGGACTATATATATACGGCCGCCTCGCAATGAAGTATCTGAATGCGAAGTGATCTGAATTAAGATTAGTCGCAACACCCGGAAACATCGCCGCAATGACCGCCGTTAATCGTGTGTACTCCTGCCCTGTCTGAGTTATCGCCGCACTTAGCGGAAATGTGGGCAGTTCTGAGAATGCCGGAATAGTTTCATTTGCGTAATAATCAGCAAAAGCCTTATCAATGCTTATTGCCGTGATCTCAAGCGTTTCATTGCTTCGTGAATTGAAACTTATACCCTGCCGTTCAATGACACCTGTCCAGATCGGATTACTCCTTTCATCTTCGGAAATTTGTAAGATGAATAGAAATGACTCCGAGAAATTAAAGACTTCAAAAAACTCTTGCAAAGAATCTAAAGGAACATCATTTGAACTGTTGAGCCTGCTATACCCTTTCAGAATGTTACTGCATTTCAGATTAACCGAGCCCGCTTCCCTGAATAGTTTATTATTTTCGTCTATCTGATATGAACTGAAGCTCACCGGAGAAAGCCCGTTCTGAATCAAATAATCGTCAAGATCAATTGATTCAATGAAAGTTTTCGTGTCAGGATTGAAATAATTATTATTCAGCCCTGATTGAAAGTCTTGCCATTGATATTTATAGCATCTTAATATCAATTGATCCGTGTATAATTTCGTTTGTCAAAATACTTCGGCAGTTCTGTCTTATGGTACGATGCAAGCCCTGAGGCGTTAATATACACATTCACGGGCGCAGGGGCCGCCATCATACTTGACATCATTCGCCTGGAATCAGCATTATTATAAACCCTTGACCCGCCGGGCAGAGATACAAGCTCCGGCCCTCTTTCACCCACTACCGCAAGCCCTGTATTCATCATAGTTCCGCCCGTTGCAAGAAACGGAATGATGCTTAATATTGAATTGACAGCCTTAACAGATTCCATAATCGTTAAGACTGTGTTGAATCCGTTTATCAATGTGCTTACAAAATTATCTGTTGCAAGCCCTAATGAATTGAGTATGTTCGTGATATTGTCATACACTATTTTTGAATCTTCAGCCAATGTGGAAGCCTGCACCTGCGGGCTTACCGGGAATAAATCAAACCCTGCCCGGCCTTCGCCAATGATATTTTGAGCCGTTGCCGTTACCGCCAATGTGGATAGCGGCAATTGCAAACCCGCTAACTTTTGGGAAGTTTCATAAATTCTGTTAAGAAGATTGTAATAAGCCAGCGTGTTATCATAACCTTCAGCAATCAATTGTGATCTTTCCGCCTCAAGCCTTGTTTGATCCGCTAAGACTTTTGCAATTTCTGTCTGAATGACCTTAGTTTCTTTGGCTGTTGTGTTTGCGTTTGATCCCGTTGTATTTTGGGGCAAAGTATCACGGCCCCGCTTCTTCAGGGCTTCCCGCTGTTCGTCAGTAATAAACGGCCCGTATTGATTTTCTTCAATTGATTTTTTTTCAAGTTCTGCAATTCTCAAATCAACTCGCCTTTGTTGCTTTAGCTCTTCACTCATTGTAGCTTCAAACAAGTCAGCTAAAACATTTGATGCTTGATCCGCAAGCCAATTAATATCTCTCCAAACATCTTTCACAAATGTTCCAATGTCTGACCCAATATCTTTTGCAACTTCACCGAGCATTTCTAAATCTTTGCTAAAATCTTGTGCCGCCTGCCCGCTTTCGGTCATACCATTAACAAAACCCTCACCAAGACCCGTAGTAAATATTTCAAAAGCCCTGCCGAGTTGCTCCATTGAATCAGCAACATCAACAGTTTTATTCTTCACCGTATCAAGACTTGTGCCCGTCAATTCAAATATTGCCTGAAGTCTCAACTGCAATTGAGCTTCAGCAGATAGCTGATCTATCTTAACATTTTCCGCCTTCTGAAGTTCAAGTAACTTTTCATTATACTCCTTTACAGCAATTCCAAGTTTACGAAGTCCCCCGGCCCGGCCATCTGTTGCCGCAACTATCTTCTGAAAATTTTCCTCAATGCTTCCGCCGTATTTATCGCCTGCATCTTCGGCGAGCGCAAATAACTTAGCTTGTTCAGTCAAGGACAATCCGAGATCAGAAGCCTGATTAGAAAGAGCTATCAGATCCCCCTCATTGACTGTATTCGCCGTTGCCTTGCGGAGCATTTCAAGATCAAAAGCCGTGCCCTGAAAGCCTTCGCGCAATACGGATAACTTTGCACCCTGCTGAATGGCTTCAGTTAATTGTCTTGCAACAACAACAAGCCCGGCAGTTGCAAGCCCAAACTTTGTAATCGTATCGGAAAGACTTGTCCTTGTTTGCTCAAGGCCCTTTGCGGCCTGCTTGCCGGACTGCTCAAGTTTCTTCAGCTCGGAACTCAGCGCATTGATATATTTCTGCTGATCTCTGTACTCTTTAGAATTTTTCTTACCCTGAAGATCAAGCCGTGCAAGTTCCTCCTTCGCCTTGCGAATTTCTTCTTTGAAATCCTTCAGCGGCTGAGTGCCTACCTTGATTTTTATATTAAGCTCTTTGTCCACTCTTTGACTTTATTTTGATCGCCTCGTTAAGTGAGCGTGCAACCCGTTTCAATCCCTGCTGAGAAATTCCGAAAGCCCGGCGGGGCCCGGCAAGCGGAGATTTACCCGCCTGGAGATAGCCCATAATATCAGAATTGTTATTGCCAACATAAACCTCATACTCATAATCATTAATCTTTCTGAGCATTATAGAGTCCATCAATTTGTTTTCTTGCCTGAATCCGTCAAAAATCCGGGCATGACCTAAAACTTTTTTCTTACGGTCCGCATAACTTTTTTTCAATGGCGTAATCTTTGATCCGTCATAACTTCGCACAGTCTGAAGATTGTCCGTAATATCCGTTTGAATTGCTTCTGCAAGTGTTTTCATATCGAAATCAATTTCAACATCAAAAGACTCCATGCCTTCAATATCAATTTCCATCTGTTGCCTCCGTAGTTGCCGCCGCTTCTTCAACTCTGCGAATTGAAACGATCTGCCCGATCCTGTTCTCAATCCTGATAATTTGCTTTGCCGTTACCTTTGCCGTCTTAACCCTCCGCGGCGTTATGTATTGGCTTACCAATTTCCCAAATTGATTCTGTGTTATCCCGAAGAAAGGCCTTGCAACCATCTTAGCTGTTCCCGTGTTTAAGTATGTTGCAACTTCCATAACCGTTTTCTTGCTCTTCGGATAACTCAGCCGCTTGAATGTTACAGAGTAACCCGCACCGATCGGGATAAGCCTCAGCGAGGTGAACAATAAACCGGAATCAAGGAATACCCTTGACGGCTCAGCCCTGCCCTTTGCTTTCTTCCTTGCAATTGTTGAGGGCCTGAGCTTTGCAACCTTTCCGCTTCCATCGTACTTCAATCCGAGTTTCAAGTTTTTGTCAATCTGCATTTGAATTGCCTGCGCAACTTTCTTAACATCTGAATTCTTGACCTCACCCAAAACCCTTTCCTGAAATCTTTTGATCCTCTTACCCTCGCTAATAACATCACATGTAACAAGTGAGGCAAAAGTTTTTGAAGAACGGGCGTAAACATATATGGCGAGTTCACTCATTGCCGGACTTCATCAATGCTTTTTGCACCGCCGCCTCATTCGATTCAAAGACTTGCATTAGCCAAAAATCATACTCCGTAAAATCTGCCGCCTGACCTTTTGTTATTCCGTATGTTTTGCAAACCCCGTGAATCATTCTCTCGTATTTTAAAAATCCCGGCAATTCAAGATCAACCGGGATAACTTTTGAAAGATCGAAACTTGAAATACAACTTTGCGTTAAGTCTTCAACTCGTTTCTGTTCGCTGAAATCCTGAAAAAAAAATCCGCCAATGCCTGAGAAAGGAACTCAATTGCACCTTCCTCATTCAAATCAATTTCGCATTTCGGCTCAAGTGCATTTTCAAGAAAAGTTTTCATCAGGTCTTCATTGCAAATTAACTTCATATCTACTAACTGCAATTGTCTTGTTTTTAAATCCTCCATTGCAAGGTAAGCCGTATCGGTCAGCATTTGCTCCCTGAGTAATTCCAATTCTCTTTTAGGCTGTTCCGGATCTTTGCCGCCCGCTTCACATTGCGCAATCCTGCCCTCAAGCCGTTTGATTTTCAAATTGTATTCATGTTCTTTTTTCAAATCAAGTTTACTGACCGCATCAAATACAAGCCTGTTGCGTTCCTCAAGCAATTCAACGAGAATAGAACGAAGCCCTAAGGTCAGGGGCCTAACAGTATATTCAACCCCGTTATACTTCGGCATTCTTCTTTTCTTTCTTTGGCTTGTCTTCCACGATCACACCCTTTGCCAAGAGATCGGCGTATTCGTCCTCTCTTACTTCAAGCACTTCACCTGCCCGGTAAAACTTGCCCCGATAGTATGCCTTTCCCGTTAGCGTCACAATTCTCATACTTCAACGATCAAATAATTCTTGCTGCTTGAAATCGTGTAAGTTGTGGCCGCCGGGAAGAATGAGCTTGTAGAGAGTCCCAAAGTTGCCGCTATTGCCGAAAGTGCCGCCGTGCTGAGCGTGAAGTCTGAAGTCAAGTTTTGTCTTGTAAATTCATAAGGCATCGAGTTTGCGCCATTAGGCCGCGTGATCTTAAATTGCGGCGTAACCTGACCAACTTCAAAGATCCATTGATCAGCCCCGTTTACCACTCCGGTATATTTGATTTGCAACACCTGAGCGCCCTTCACCGTATCGCCGAGATAATCAATTAGGTCTTTGTCCCCCTGCATGAGCGTGCCTGTTGTAATGCCTTCATACTCAAACGAAGTTACCTGAACCTCGCCATCTTCACTTTTGGAACTTGTCTTGCTTGCGTTCTGATCAACTGAGCTTTGACTCAAATGCCCGAGATCAAAAGTATTTGTTCCTGATGTTGGCGTTGTCGGCAAAGCCCCGGCAGTTAGCAGAACATTGATTAAAATATTCCCGCCTTTGTCCGTGATCTTTGCGTTTGATTTTCCTACTGCCATTGTAATTTTGTTTTAGTTCTGTAAAAATTCTTTCTTGAGAAAAAAATCAACGGGCATGGAAGAAAAGCCCCTGCCCTGAACTTCGCTTATTGAATTCTTCAGCTTTGCAATCTGAAGCGGGTCAAGACTGTTATCAATCATGTAACGGAGCAATGCATACCTTGAACATACCTGATTAGGTTCATGAATCAAACTCGCCTGAAAGTAATTCAAAGCATCTGCCATTAATCCCTGACCAATTAAGTTCATACCGAGCCAATAGCAAACCTGCGCTTTCAGGCTTAGAGAAATTAACTTATCCGCCAAAACTTTCGAGGAATGATAGATCAGTTTTTCAAAGTCGTTAGCCAAAGCGAAGCATTGGCAAAGCAAGTAATCATTCATTGGATTTGCTGAGTCCTCAAGGCAAATTTCAGCATTGCGCTTTATTTTTTCGCGTGCCTGACCCTCAGTTATTGGATACTGCCTTATCGCTATTGCACCTCTTGCAATCTTTGAACCCACCGGAATAGAGGGCTGTTCGTGTATCTTGCCCGTGTATTGAATGCCCCGCTTAAAAATTCTGAACTCTG
>Ga0075458_10000444_pt1 | contig 13468 bp, 16 predicted proteins | sample DEB3_08_DNA_FD_77576 | JGI IMG/M metagenome (GOLD analysis project Ga0075458, IMG submission 77576) | Aqueous microbial communities from the Delaware River and Bay under freshwater to marine salinity gradient to study organic matter... | ecosystem: Environmental > Aquatic > Marine > Coastal ... | reverse complement strand
TCGTCCAGCTTGGCATTGGCGATACTCATGCGAAGCACATCCATCGGTGAGCCTTCGTCAGTCGCCACCCCGGATGAGGCGTACCCTGCTAACAGCGTCCCATGCACCATCTGCGCTTCTTGCTGTTGGCGAGCCACCTGATTAGCGACTTGCCCCCTAATGGTCATGGCGTTGCGTTCGCTGAGTTGGGCGTTATAACGAGCAGCACTAGCTTGCGCTTCGCCTTGCGAGATCGCGCCTGCGGCGGCGACTCCTGCCCCTGCTATCATCACCCAGCTAATCGGGTCAGCCACGTTGGAGCCTCACATACAGTGCTTGATCGTTCCCGTGCATGTCATACGCTTGCATGGTGCCTTCGTAAGTAAATCCTAAGTGCTTCGCCCATCTGACTGCCGCCTCGTGGCGTGGGTCCACAATACACTCCAACCGTCTGACGCGATATGCCCGTAGGTAGTTCCGTACTGCACGATGTATGTCTCGCGCATAGACGGGCATCTGATCGGAGAGCAAGGACCACACTTGCGCCCGTCCAGGCCACATCTGAATGATTCCTGCACAGGCAATCACTTCGTACCCCACAAACGCGGTATAGGCCGGTCCTGCTTTGTGAATCGCTGCGCCGTGAGCATCCGTCAACAACTCCTTCAAATGCGCCTGCGTGGGTTGTAACGTGAGCCAGTGCAGGTGCCACGGTTCAAAGGGCACTATGTCTGGTCTTGGGTGTTCATGTGTGGCATCACCGCCAAGATCGTGCCGGGTAATGCCCCGCTCCATCGCCAACATATCGTCGCCTCCGTACTTGAGCCGCCTTCCCAGGGCACCACTTTATCGCCGGTAAACAAGGGTGTTGCGTTGCCGAGTAAGTCGGCAGAAGTTCTAAATGTGAGCGGCGTGAGATCGTCAAAGGACGGTCCTACCGACAACCCTAAACTGTCATGCAGCCGGAATATCACCCGATGAATGCGCTGCTTTTTCCCTTGTGCCGTGCCGGTGGCTGATCCCGTTTCCATGCGAAGGGTTTGCCCGTCGCTGTCGTAGGGGAATCCGATATGAATTACAGTCCCTCGATCTTCGATCCGCAACGTCACCGCTCCATTCAATCCCACCACCAGCGTTGTTTCGTCAGAAATTTGTCGTCCATCGGATACAATCGCCATAGAGGTTTCGCCAGCCAAATGATGCAACCCTCGCACGGTCTGCGCTAGTGATCCGTCATAGGTCAGTGAGCAATCGGCATAGTAGCCGTCCTCTTGGGCGTTGCCCTGCTCCCAAATGTCTTTCATAAACTCAATGTATTGGACTGAACGGCCATTGATATAGCGTTGCACCACCAGCCACAGTTCATCGTAGGCCCCATCTGAGGAGGGCACCACGCAACAGGATTTCACCTTGGCCCGTGCGGTATGGCCCGCATTGCTGTAGCCTCCAAGAATATGCCGCTGCCAGCCTGACACCTTATCGTCCTTGCTGTAGCACTGACTCAGCAACACGCCATCTTTCCTCACCGCCCATAGCATCGGGATCTTCTTCTTCTGATAGGCGATTTCCACGAGGCCAGAGAGCGCATTGGTGGAGGTGCCTGCATCGGGATTCGCAGGGTCATAGTTTCCGCGTGTGATGTGATCGGCAAGCACGGTAGCGTCAATGGATTGCAGGGTATTTTCGTAGTAGAGATAGTTCATCTCCCGCACACGCCGTCCGCTGGCTTCCACAAAGAGAATCGCGGACCCCGCCCGTACCGCCTGAATGTCGTCGCTGCCCCATCCTGTCGATTGCTTCGCGCTAATGTTCGTCGGCGTGATGGTTTCGTTGTTAGTCGAGGGCGTCGCCAGCCATTCACCTTCAAACGTCCCTATGGCGATGCCGTTGCTGGTGCCATCCATCCAGCGAATCGTTTGCACATCGTTGGAGTTCAAGCGAAACGATGGCGCACTCGCATCTGTCACCGTGCCATCTACGCCAGATGGGGCCATGTTGTCGTAGTCGCCCACTTTAGAGCCGTCAAATCGTTCAGGAATGGCGGGACAGCCTCCACGATAGAGTCGGTCCCCATAGAACGTCCCGCAGGCAGGATAGCCGGTGGTGTCAGAATACAACCCCATGCGCCAAGCAGTTTTCGCCGCCGTGCTGGTTAAGGTGTTAATGACCGTGACCGTGACAACGGTAGTCGAGGTCCATCCGGTGACCCGAACATAGCCCCAGGTCCCGCCTTGATTCAGGCGAATGAGTCGGCCTACATCCGTGCTCTGAAAGCCGGTATCGCTGTTAATGCCAGTGACAGCCGAGGCCGTGAGTGTCACGCCTGCCCCTGTTGCCGCACTTGGGGTCAGAGTGGTACTGGTCGTGTTCTCAGCCATATACGGCCCATCCAGAAAGGTCGTACTGGTGAGCGTCCAGCTTGAATCGGTGACGCGAGACAACTTGCGTTCAGGATAGTCAGGATGCCAGATGTACAGCACATCGGCTGACTGCGTGAACTTGAGTTGGAACAAGTCGGCTTCCAGATAGGTGCTGGTCAGGGTATAAACTCGTTTGGCCGTTCCTGCGCTGGAATACGTTCCAAAGGCCGTCGTATCGACATTGCCACCACCGACGTAGGTCATTTCAAACGTATTGCCAATCGTATTGACGTTTGCCACCACTACTCGCAAACCGTTCACGATGGTCATGCCGAGCACGCCGCTAATATCGAGATGATCTCCGTTCGATGGATCGGTGCCGGTGTACGTCACCACCCCAGGAGACGCATTGGAAATGCCGGTAATCGTTAGTGTCAGGTCATAGATCGGCGCACGGTTCTTCTTGAATCGTATGTACTGATCGCCAAATTCCAGCACAAAGGAGGAGACGGTGGAATACTTGAACTTCACCAGTCTTGTTGACTTGGTAGAGTCCTTCACTTCATCACAAAAGTACGTCGGCGGTCTGCGAGTCACCCCACCTTGGAGATAGGCGACTTGATTCGTGCAGACCTTCAGTGCGGATTTGTAGCGTTCAAAGTCCACCCGTCCAGCCATGAGGCCAGAGAACTCACCAGAGTTGAAGTTGTTTTGTATCGGGGAAGAATTAGGCATCTAGTACCGTCCTCGTACCGCCCGAAAGGGTGAATCCGTCCCCATCGCATCGAGTCCTTGATGCCGCTGGATACGTCCTCTCGTGTTGTAGTTGACCTTCGGCGGTTGAATGGGATAGTCAGGGAACGTCTCCGGTGGCACCACCACCACTGTTCCCCACGATGAACCCCATACTGTCCCCCAACTTTGCGCCCACGATGATGCCATTTATGGACCCCACGGCGTACTGACAGATCCATTCCCTGTGACTGTCGTATCATTGACACTTTGGATATTCGCATCGACTTGACCGGCAACCGTATAGGTCAAACTGTCGGTCTTGGCTTTAATGCTCGTGACATTTGATGAGGAATCTCCTAGCAATTTCCCTGCGGTCCCTGCGCCATACGCTCCCGGTAACTCCGTGGACCATGGATCACCAGCCGATCCCGCATCTATTAAGGCTTTCCCTGTCGTGCCTGCGGTGGCATGTCCTGCGGTCGGTTCATCCCATATCAAATCCACGGCGGCAGCGGTAATGCCCACCGATGCTGTCACACTCGCAACTGACCCAACCACATTCCCACCAACATTCCCTGTCACAGACCCCACTGCGCCAGTCACACTGCCGACTGATCCCGTTACGTTCCCACTTACCGTCGTGATCGTTCCTGCGGTGATGTTGGTGGTACTCGCCACCGTCGCGGGGAATGTTGCCGCTAAGAATCCTGTCGGCTGCGTATAGGTCGCCATGCGGCTACTGATGAGTGCATCGAGATTCGTGACAATCAGTTTCCCGATGCTGCCAACAGTGGTAAGTGCTGAAGTTAACGCATCCCATACCGCCTGTACTGCCGCTGCACTCAACCCGTATCCCGTCTTGTCGTTGTTCGTAGTCACGGTCACGCCTGCTGTCACACTACCCACCGCACCTGTCACGCTACCTACTGCCCCCGTGACCGATCCCACCGCGCCAGTGACGCTTCCGACAGACCCGCTCAGATTGCCGGTAAAGTTGACGGTGGTTGCCGCATTGGACCCAGCAATGAACAGGCCATTTGCGGCCCCAGGCACCGCCCCGCTGGTGTACAGACTTTTCCCAATGCTGCTCGCCGTCGTGAAGTCGCCTGCCGTCGCATCCTGCCATACCCCCGTGGCTATTTGTGCCGCCGTGAGTTGGTTCGTGACGGTGGTCACCGTTGGAATAACCGCGCCCGCATGCGTGACTCCTGACAGCACAATTCCTGTGGCTGCGGTGATGTTCGTTGGTGAAGCCACCGAGGAGGGGAATGTCACCCCTGCTGCTGCCGTCACGGTTTGCCCTGCTAACTGCGTGGTGTTCGCCGTGAGTGTATCGCCTAAAATCTGCGTGGTGACTTGATCGCAAAAATCCGTATCGTCGGCACCAGCCGCCGTGATGTAGTAGGCGAGATCGCCTAAGGTATTGGTGTCTGTGGTGGTGAGTGACACGCTATACCAGCCGTTGGCAATCTCAGCCACCGCGCCACCCGCCGCGCCAAACGCCCCGCCGTTCTTGCTCAAGTTCACGGCGCACGTGAGGCCTGTCTTTTTACTAAAATGATCGGCGCTGTCGATCATCTTGAAGACGCGGACCCTGGCGGTACTTTGTTTCAGTTCAGCCACAGCGCCCCCTAGTTAATGGCGAACACGCGGTACTGTTGAATCTGAAAACCGTTCCCCGCGTTACTGACCGACTGCGCCACAAAGAGATCGAGTGTGTTTGACACCGTGGAATCAAACCCCGTGCCGACAGCAGGCGCGGTATTGGGAGCCATCGCGCCACCTGTGCCGCCCGCGTTATCGGCAAGCCCTGAGGCTTGCGCCACCATCTGCCCCCGCAAGTAGGCTTGCCCCATCAGAGTAGCAAGTGTGCCATTGCCCACCGTGCGAGCGGTGAGCATGATGTCAAACCACATGGGGATGGTCGTGTGCGCCGTGGTCGTTAAGTTGACTGCGCCTGTGGTAAAGGCAATCACCGCCCCCACCATAATTTGCATGGTGAAGGTATCCGGCCCCGTCACGCGGTTGCTCACGCCTGCCTGCCCCATGATATGCAGCCCCTTTCCAGGCCTATCAAAGAAGTTCGGCGGCAACGTAATCAGACCCGCTGATGCCCCGGCAAGCGCCGTGGAGGAGGTAAACATCGACTTCGCCGTGGTATAGGTGTTGTACAACTGCCCAGCGGCGGTGAGATTGACCAAGCATTCATTCCAGCCCTGTGACGACATAAGAACCCCCTTCTACGTTTGATGGACTTGGCGTGATCCTGTGCGACTGCCAATGGATGAAAGCGTTTTGCGAAACACTACACTGCGGCGTGTGGTGCCGGTGGGTGATTTATAAAATCGCACCATGGGCGATTTAGGCCCCGCGCCGGGATAATCCGCTTGCGACATATTGAGAAAGCTGCCCTCTCGCTGTGTCGGTTCAAACCCGGCATCAGCGAGCGTGCCGTTCACCGTCATATCGTTGCCATACCCGCTGATGTCGGTATCAGAACTGCACTCCACGCAATGCAAGCGTCCCTCTGAGACAGACCGCGCATCGTTGTAATCAACGAGGGCTTCCGTTGAGGAGAGTTGGCGATTCCACACGCACACCCAGGCGAGAGAACCCGACAATGGTACGCCGTGCGTATTGGCCTGCACGCCGTAGGTCAGTTCACTCGTGTTTTCTGCTATTACAAATGCCCCTGTATAGCCGCCAGCGGTATAGGATGTACTCTGCGCCACCCCATTAATATAGATCACGCCGTCGGCAGCGGTGATCGCATTCCGTTTCCAAGTAAAGAGCATTCGCACCCATACCCCAGTCCCAATCCCTGCCGATAATTGCCATGACGGGGATTGAGATAAGGAGAAATTTTCAACCGCACATACCAGCGCGGTGGTGCCTGAGGCAATCGCCGTCAGGATCGTATTCCACCCAGTAGAATTTTCCTTAGACACCACGCGCTGATTGAACGCCTGTGTTGAGGAAATGTTGACCCAACAGGCAAAGGAGCATTCCGTTAATCCATCGAGCCCCAGGTTGACAGATCCACGACTCATGTAGTTCGCGGCGTTGTTGTTGAAGAGGCGTGACATTATTCTTCGTCAAATTCCGTGTTGACTAACTGCCCGTGCCACCGCGCCGTGAGCCATTCATCGACTGGCACCGGCTGCGTGTTCACTTCAAACGCATTGACCTTGCGGGCTTCCATCCGAGCATCCTGATACTCCTGCATCGCCGCCATCTTCTTACTGTTGGATTGCGTTAATCCTTCGGCGCAATGCCACGCCATCTTGCAGGCCAGCATTTCCACAAACATCGGATCAAACAGCGTGGGGTCGGTGATCTTGGCGATGTACCGGATTTCCAGCGCATTACCGTCGTTCGTGAGAATCGCCAAGACGCCTTCGTGATATTCCAAGTGCCAGTCGAGGCCGACACGCGCCGGTTTAATCAAACGGAGAAAGTCGGTGGGGACAGGGAAGGCGTAGCCAAAGGTAAAATCAGGTTCAGTGGCGTGAGCTGCTAACGTGGCTCGCCGCTTCGCAAACTTCCACAGGTTCGCCCGTAACTCACGATCCCGTAGCGCCTCGTAACAGGCGTTCATCGCACGAGCTCCTGCACTGTTCTCCGTCAGAGAGACAATCGGCGGCTCGCCAAGTTTTTGTAGGGCCAGGTTCGCAATCGACACATAACTGGTCGCCATCGGTTAACCCGCCTTCTGTGTGTGCTTTTGACGGTGACAACGGATGCACAGTGTTTGTCCGTTATCAATGGCAAATCGGAGTTCAGGGAATTGAGCAAATGGCTTTACGTGATGTGCGTGAAGATCGCCGCCTTGCACGAAACAGTTTTGGCATGTCCAGTTATCTCTGCTGAATACCGATTCACGCCACAGTTTCATTTCGAGACTTGTTCTGATCTTTTTGGTTTCAGGGCTAACCCCACCCCTCCAGAAATGACATTTCTCCCCAGCGACTTGTGGGTAATGCTGGCCTTTTCTTGGGCTGATCTGTCCCTTCTTGAATTGCGTAGCCGGAGAACTATGCTGGCCTTTATGTGCGAGACTAATTTTCTCGATATACGCTGGATCGTCACGCTTTTTACCTGCCCAATATCCAACGCGGCCAATGTTCTTTATACGGACCTTTTCGCTAACTTCCTTCCGCTTCATCCAATGGTTTTCACCAAGGGACTTATGCGCTTTAGAGATTTTCGCCTTATGCTCCTCAGTCATTTTTTGACCGCGTAATGGCATACAGTCAGTATAGGAAATCGCCTATGTGAAAAATTCCCAAGTTCGGGTAGCACCATGTTTCGATGCCTGCCTTCGCCGCTTGTTCGCAGAACCACACATCATCGGTCTTAGACAGTGCGCCCCGTGCGTCCCACTCCAACGCAAACCACGGCTGCGGGATACGCTTCAGGGCAGAGACTTTCACGAGTTTGCAGCCGGACCCAATGGCGTGACAGATGAACGGTTCAGGGGGAAACTGCGCTTCATCGGCAAACGTGATGTTCCCTTCATCGTCCAATTGTTTGACCACCGTTTGTCGCGGCCATTTGCGGTAGTTGTAGTCGGCCCCGATCAGATCCTTGTCAGCCGCTATCAGCATCGGCAAGGCCGTTGGCGGGATGGACATATCGTTATCCACCAACCACAGATAATCGGCTTCGGCTTCCACGGCTTGCATCGCCGCCAGCCAACGGTTGTGCGGGCCGAGCGTGCCTTCCGTTTCTGCCCATAAGAAGCTGATTTGATCGCGCACCGAAAAGAGAGCGGCCACCAAGTCCGTCATGAGACGGGACTTGATGGTGCCCCCGTTCGGGATCGCCACACAGACGCGGACTGCGTTAAGCAATCGGTTCCGTTTCCTTTGTCTGCAAGTATGTTTCAATGGCTTCCAGCGCATTCAGCACCAAGAGCTTGCTGTTATACGCGGTGTCACTGATTCGCAATTCGACTGCGGCACTCGTGGTCGTGGCTTGTTCGGTGACATCCTGGGGAAGTCTCCCGCCAATCGCCACGCCGTAGAAACGATCAGCCATTTACGGCTCCTTTCGGTTACTGCACATACTTGACGCGGAGCGAGATCGCCCCTGTGCCGGTCGTCACATCCGTTGCCGCCACCGTGCAAGCGATGTCCAGTTGCGACTTGGGATCACTGGTCATGCCAGCGGCTTGCCAGATCGGTTGCGCTTGCTTGGCAATCGTGTAGGTGCCGGACTCGTTGGTGACATCCGTGGTCACAACGGCTGACGCACAATCCACGGCGGTTGCGAAGAAGTCTTGATCGACCACCGCGCCTCCGTCGCCGTTCGTGCGCCACAGGCCCACATCGAACTTCCCTGCGGTCTGCGCGGCACTCTGAATTTCCACCTTCGTCACAATCGCGTTGGACGGGACGGACACTAACCGAATGACAGAGGTGATGGACAGCGAAGCCGTCACACTCGCCAAATACCCGTAGGCGCACTTCTCAACTGCCCCTTCGCCCAATCCCGGTGCATTCAGCACACGAGGGGTCGCTTCCCGATTCGTAATCGCCGTACCTTTGAGGGTCAAATCAACAGCCATGTGAACTCTCCTTTTGCTTTATGTAAAGGCTACAACGCATTGGTTTCACTTAAGAACTATGCTCTATAACTCTCGATGTTGTAGACCTTGTTTTCTTCCAACCGGGTCGCGCCGAAGGTCGCCATGATGTAGGACTCCCACGGCTCACCCCGAAGCTGCATGTTCTTGTAGATCGAGGTCGTGACATCGTTCCAAATGCCCAAGTGCATGCCGCTCTTGGCCCACACCGGCACGTTGACCTCGTTGGTGCCTGCGGCGGCGGACTCGATCAGTTCGCAGTGCATGAACTCCATGCCCAAGAACCGATCCACGCGGCCATCCTTCAGCACGGGTTTGTCCATGCCGTTAAAGTCCGAACTGATGATCTGAATTTCCTTGAGCAGATTCGCTTCGTCCTTGGCAGTCAGGCCGACGTAGACCTGTTCCGTATCGAAGTCCACGTACTGCCGTTGCATTAACTCTTTCACATCCAAGAGCTTCTGCACGTTCAAACGGCTGTTGCTGCCGCCAATGGCTACGTCGATTTCGTTGCCAGCGGTAAAGCTGGTGCTGGTCGCGCCCTGCTCGCCGGTTTTCGCCGTGCCCATAAAGGCGGCGATAATCAGGCGGTCAATCTTGCGGCCTGCGGCAAATACCGCGTTCTGCGTGTAGCTGGATTCAGGGTCGGTGATGAGCCGGAGCTTGTCGAAGGTATCAATCGACTGCGTGAGATCGAAGTCGCTGGGCGTCACCCACCGACGATCCACGTTGGCATCCGTCCGCACCTTGGGCTGGAAGCGGCCCGTCACATCCTGCATTTCGACGGACCCGATCTGATCGACGGGAGACGCCTGTTTGCCGGTGTAGGTACCTTCGGTGACACAGCCGCGCAATTTGCTGCCCTTGATTTGCAGGAGCAGCATAACATTGGTGGAAAAACTGATCGTATAATGATCGGGAATGTTGACAGACATAAGACCCCTCTCTAGTGAACCGTGTGGTTGAACCGAGTAGGGTTGTCTGTCTCACGATGAAACAGGCCCTCGTTAATGCTGGGTCGCATCGGCCCCAACGAGGAGGTTGTCGATGCTGCGTGTATCTCTTCAGATACAGGTACGTTCGCTATACGCTGTTATCGCAATGGTGTCAAGTCCTGCCCCACAGTTGTATGCGAGGCAGGACAAAAAAGAAGTTAGCGGCGAATCTCTTGTGCCGAGGTCATGCCGGGATAGGCAATCTGATGCAACCGTTCTAGTTCGCGGCGGGCGTCCATTTTAGCCTTCGGATCACTCCCTGTCATCACCCGCGCAAAGTCCCGATCACCTTTGATCCGGTTAATCTCAGCCTTTGCCATGTCCGGCGTCATGTTGTTGAAGATCGGTGTTGAGCCTCCCATCCCTGGCACCGTCTTATCTTCCACGCCGATCTTCGCGCCGATGTTGTGAATGAACTCCATCGCGCTTTTCGGTCCCATGACCTGCTTCAATGCGGTGAGTTGATCCTGCGTCATGCCAAACGTCTCAGCGGCTTTATCCACGAGTTGTGCGTTGGTGTCATACTGAGATCCCCACGCCATCTTCAATTCCTGAACCTGCGTGGCGTCCCGCTGTTCCTGTTGCGCTTTCATCGCATTGGCCTGCGCTTCCTGAAAGCTGTTCCACTTTTCGGCAAGTTTCGTGGCCCCTGCCTGCGTGACCCCCGCTTCATGCAGCCACGGCTTGAGCGTATTGGCGAACGTGCCGTCATCGCCTTTCGGCACCGGCAATACATACTTATCGGCGGTTTCAGGACGCCCTAACTTGTTGTAGATCGAATCCCACGCCTTCGGGTCGGCAGCTTCCTTGGGAGAGGGCAGTTTCACGAGCCGATCTACCGGCACACCATGGAGTTTTTCAAACTCTCCATAGGACTTGACCACCATCGACGGGTCGCTGAACTGATGCCGGTCTACCACGTTCTGTAAGTCCGGTGGCAGGTTCAGGCTTTTCCAGTCAAACGTACTCTGTGTCGTTGTGGCCGGTGCCGTCTCATTTGCGGTAGCAGCCGTGGTCGTGGTCGCTTGTGCAGGAGCGGTTGTCTCTGTTGAGGCCGCAGTCTCAGTAGCCATGGGTTACTCCTCTGGTTGGCGCTCTGGCGGTAGGGCGTGATTGCCATACAAGCTCCAAAGCTGTTCATCGGTTAAATGCAGGTGGTGGCACAGTCGAATCCAGACTTCCCTTCTCCCGTCGAGACGGTCTGACACACTATGATCGACATGAAAGGTGGATTCGTTGGCGCGGCAGAACTTGGCGAGATCGGCAAGAACGGCATCGGTATTGGTGCCATGCCCTAAGAAAAGTTGCTGATATGCCAGTTGCCTGCGCTTCAACGCAGACTGGGCTTTTTCGCGCATTATTTCCCTTGTGCTTTGCGCTTCACGGAATAGGCGATAGCGAGAGCTTGTTTCTGCGACTTGCCCGCATGGAGTTCAGCCTTCAGATTCGTGAGAAACGCTGAGGCGCTGGCTGATTTCTTGAGCGGCATGTTACGCCACCGGCTGCGCTGGTTTCGGCATCACGGTTTTCATCATGGCGGCTCCCGCTGGTGCGGCTTCCAACATCTGCTTCTGTTGCGCTTGCTTCGCACGGTCTGCCCGAATCTGTTGGACGGTAGCGAGATCGTTACGCCAACTCACCGGCATGGCGTTAATGTCCATGGTGTTTGGCATAATCTCATCCATATTGAAGTAGTCGAGTGGCGAGGGGTCTTGCGTCACTTCGATCACCCGCAACGCCGTATCGAGGGTCCGCATGAATCCCGCCACTTCTTCAGCCCGCGCCATACGAGACAACGGCGAATCGTACTGCACGGTGTAGTCGCCCTTGGCATCAATCAATCGCTGGGGCATCGGTGGCAAGAGTTTCAAGTCGCGTAGGACATCCAATTCCCGGTCAATCATGGGGCCAAGGGATTCGCTTTGCTGCCGTCCCATCGTGGGGGACAGCAACGCCCCTTTTTCCCGCGCCCGTTCCACCACTTCCGTTGCCGTCATCTGCGGGGTATCGACCAAGATTTGAAACAGCGTGACTAAGAAGAAGTCGTTAATGACGAGCTTTTCCGCTTCCATGAGCTTATCGCCCACGGCGAGATTGCCCACCGGCAGTGCATGCACTAAGGGACGACCTTCGGCATTGACGCCCCCGGCATTGATCGCGCCTGGTCGCATGGAGAAGTTATCGACCACGCCATCATCATGCGCCAGTAAGACGGGATCGACGGTGCGATGCCCTTGTTTGAGCATCGTCTTTTTCATTTCGTTGAGGGAGCGAATCGTGGGCAGCGCCATCATCGCGGGACTGCGGCCATACAGTTCGCCAGGGGTCGTTACATAGCGACTGATCGCGTAGGGGAAGGTCGAATACCCACCGTGCCGCACCGTCTTTTTTCCGGTGGTGGACACATAGACCGATTCGTATTCCATGCCCAGGAGATCGACGCGGCCTGGGTCATAGTCGCGGCGTGGTGCCACCTTATGCACAAACCAATGAATCGTTTGGGCGCGTTTGGGATCGCTCGCTTGCTTGGCAATGACTTCGGGGACTTCGACGCCAAACTGTTCAACGGCTTGTCTCGCCGTGAGCGGGAACTTGCGATAGTTGGAGTCGATAATGCCTTGGTGATTCTCTTGGAAATAACATTGGCCGAGGTGGACGGCACGATAGCGCAACCCTTTCTCCGTGCGGGATTGCAAGGCATCAATGAATAGATTGCCGGTACCGAACGCCCCCAGCATCAAATAATCTTCGTGCTTCTGCGATTGGAAGTTGGCCGAGGCTGCATAGCGATATTGAAAGAGAATCCGCGTGACATCTTCAAACCACAAGCGGACTTCCCGCGCTTGGAGTAAGGAGCGGTCTGAGGGCATCAACGAATGCCACTTGCTATTGCGTGGCGTGAGCATGGATTCCATGGCAGCGGCAAAGCGGCCTAGGGCCAATGCTGCCGTGCTATCCACCATCTCATGCAGGAGTTGTTGGCCGTCCGTCAGTTCAATGCGGTTCTGGCCGGTGAAGTGGGCGCTGTAATTGGGTAGGACGCGGCGGGCAATATCTTCCCAGGTCTTTTCCCAATAGGCCCGCTTCCCTGAGGCTTGTTCTAACTCTTGAATCACACTGACGGCGAGGGCATCGGACTGATCCATTTAGGCTCCCGTCAAGTAGGTTTGATTCGACGCACTCGCCCGTTGGGTTTGGGGATTCGTGAGCAAGGTAGACGCACGGCCCTGGCGGTTCTTCATCGCTTCGGCTGCGGCCTTCTGCACCGTGTCATCGGCTAACGACGGGGCCGGAGGAGCTGCGCCCATCGTCGGGGCTTTCGGGCTAAACAGACCCGCCATTACATCGCCTCACGCGGTTGACCGGACAGCGTATAGTCCGAAGCGGTCAGCGTTTGCGAGGCTTTCCGTCGTCGTCCCCCACCGAGAATATCGCTCGCCATCTGTGCCCGTTGGCGCGAGGCTTGTTCTTCTTGTCCGGTTTGCGGGCGCGGGATCAGCGCAATGCGTTCCTGTTCCGCTTGCTGCGCGGCTTGCGCCTGCTTCTGTTGATCGTCCATCTTGTCATCACGAATATCGTTCTTGGACGCAGGCATGTCGATCTTGGCGCGGGGATCAATTTGCTGTGCAGCGGCATTGTAGGCGGTATGCGCGAGGGCTACCGGAGGATAGATCCATTCAAGCGGACTGACACCACCACCCATCTGACACCTCCGTTGTATCGCTTTCGATACACTGTTGTATCACAGGTGTCAAGTCCCGAACAAGGAGTAGTCTACATCGCGGGCGATATGCTGTTGTCCCACTGGCCCT
>Ga0075458_10000443_pt1 | contig 13469 bp, 15 predicted proteins | sample DEB3_08_DNA_FD_77576 | JGI IMG/M metagenome (GOLD analysis project Ga0075458, IMG submission 77576) | Aqueous microbial communities from the Delaware River and Bay under freshwater to marine salinity gradient to study organic matter... | ecosystem: Environmental > Aquatic > Marine > Coastal ... | reverse complement strand
ACGTGCGCCATTCCATGAGCGGAACACAGCCTCGATCGCACCACGCAGTTGCTTGGCGGGATCCTGTGGAAAGTCCTTCCCTGTTTCACGCTTGACAACGGTCTTGTACTGAGTGCAGAGATCACGAAGCGTGGCCGCCGGGAGCGCCGCATCGCTCGCTACTCCGAGCGTGGCCTTGGCGTGTTCCAGCGGATGTTCAAAGTGCTGTCCGTCGACCCCCAGCACGATGCGACCGTACATGGCAATGAACCGTCGGTAACTGTCGTAGGCAAACCGCTCGTCATTGGTGGAGTGTGCGAGTGCAACCACGCTGGCGTCGTTGAGCCCAAGATTGAGCACCGTGTCCATCATCCCGGGCATGGAGAACTTGGCACCCGAGCGCACCGACACCAACAGCGGATTGGTGGCGTCGCCGAGCTTGCGAGCCATCTTTTTTTCCAGCGTTGCGATGTGGGCGGCAATCTCCTTGTCGAGGGATGCCGGCCAGCCACTGCGCATGTAGTGACGACACGCGTCGGTTGTGACCGTGAAGCCGTGCGGCACGGGCAGCTTGAGCACCGTCATCATTTCGGCGAGGTTGGCACCCTTGCCACCCAGCAAATCCTTCATGCTCATGGGCGCTTTGCGATGCTTGTGGTCAAAGTCAAAGACGAACACCATGACTCGCGAATCCTATATTGTTTGGCGACCGGACTCCGGTAGACGCATGTCGGCCTGCATGGCAGCCACCCGCGGCTTTTGCGACTTGGCCTACAGGGCAGCTACTCGTGGCAAATGCGACCGTGAAACAAGGACGAGTGCGTAGTCACCGGCCACGGAAGTGCAAATGCCGACGTCGATGCTGCCGTGGTGGTCGGCATCCGTTGTGACAGCGGCGACGCGGTACGGTTGTCCCGCCTCGGCACGGGCTGCTCCCATCGAAGCAGGTAGGCGCATCAACATTCGTGGTGCAGTGCTCCCACGGCTATCCATGCGCTCCACGAGTTCTTGCCCTGGATAACACCCTTTGGTGAACGACACTGCTACATCCACCAATCCGGTTTCGGCCGGGAGCGACGTATCGGTGATGTCGATCCCGAAGATCGGCCATGTGCAACGCACCCGCTCCGCGTGATACTCGTCGTGAGTGCCCATGCGAATCGCAGCGATGCCAGCGGTGGGTGCATCAGGATGCGCTGCAAAGATGTCGACTGCCCCATCGCCGCTACGCCAGGCGGGCACGGCGCCGGGTAGCGCGAGCACCGCAGCGTTGGAATCGGCGTCCGGCGTGGTGCCTGGCGCGGCGCTGGATACTGCGGCCAGCCCTCGGACCGCAACGACCACCTCGGTGCTGAGGGCAAAGTCGCACTGCACGCGGATTTTGAACTTGTTGAGGCGCGCCAGTGCAGCGGCACCACAACCAGCATCGACATCCAGCACGAAGTGATCGTCAGCCGTGCAGCGAACACGAAAGAATGCGTTCAACTTTCCACTCGGATCGAGGATGAATGCATGGGTAACTGCGCCGGGCTTCAATCCAGCGATGTCGTTGCTGAGTTGCGAGTGCAGGAACGTGCGTGCGTCCTTGCCGGTGGCCGTGATGACGTCGCGGGTGATTTCGACGCGAAATGCGGTGGTGCTCATGACTGATGCTCGCGTCGAGTGGTCATCGGGAACGCTTGCGTTGAGCAGTCATTCGGCGTGCGGTGGGCAACGCGGCAATCAGTGCCGCTGCCTTGTTCTGACACTCGAGGTGCTCGTCGTCGGGGTCGCTATCGGCAACGATGCCGGCACCGGCTTGGAACCACGCGGTGTTGCCCTTGGCAAACATCGTGCGAATCGCAATTGCTGCATCCAAATTGCCGTTGAAGTCCACGTAACCAACGATGCCCGCATACGGGCCGCGTCGCACGGGCTCGAGTGCATCGATGATCTCCATGGCGCGCACCTTTGGTGCTCCGCTCACCGTGCCGGCCGGCAGCGTGGCACGTAATACGTCGATGGGCCCTAAACCGTCGCGCAACTCCCCCGACACCTGCGATGTGAGGTGCATGACGTGGCTGTAGCGCTCCAAGGTCATGAGTTCGTCCACCTTCACGGTGCCGAACTTGGCCACTCGACCTACGTCGTTTCGCGCGAGGTCCACCAGCATCACATGCTCGGCTCGCTCCTTGGGGTTTTCGCGGAGTTCCCCTGCGAGTTTGCGATCGTGCTCGTCATCGCGGCCACGCTTGCGTGTTCCGGCAATCGGTCGGCTCACCACTTTGCCGTCGCGCACTTGCACCAGCGGCTCGGGCGAACTTCCGGCGATGGTGAGGGCCTCGTGCTTGACGTAATACATGTACGGGCTCGGGTTCACTTGCCGGAGCACTCGATAAAAGTCGAACGGATCGGCATCAAGCTGCGTTTCGAAACGTTGCGAGAGCACCACCTGGAAGATGTCGCCGGCGAGGATGTGCTCCTTGGCAACACGCACGGCATCTTGGTACCGGCCGTCAGGCAGAGACGACGTCAGAGAACTCGGGGTTTCTCCTGCAACGGGAGGCTCAACCACGTCGCTGGTGGTGGCGCGGGACAAGTCATCCGCCATACGTTGCACCGACACCACCGCTGCGTCGTAGGCAGCATCGATCTGATCGACAGTGAGCCCCAAGGTTGGCACGCTCTCGATGAGGAATGCGCGCTGTCGCCAGTGATCGAACGCGGCCAACGAGCCGATCATGCTCATGACTGCATCGGGAATGTTGCGGTCGTCGTGTGGAGCGTTGGGGAGATGTTCGATCTCACGCACCATGTCGTAGCCAACGTGGCCGATCATGCCGCCTTGCAGCGGTGGCAATTCGGGCATCACGGGTGCGTGATGGGCCGCAAGCATCGCCTCGAGTGCAGCGAGGAATCCCTTGTCGCGGGGCACCGACGCCGGCACCGAGCCCGACACACGCACTTCCCCATTGACGGTCGCAATCTCGGCGCGTGGGCGACATCCAACGAAACTGAACCGCGCCCATCGTTCGCCGTGTTCGACGGACTCCAGCAGAAATCCGGGTTCGTCACCCACCAGCGCAAGGAAGACTCCGACGGGCGTATGACGGTCGGCGAGCACCTCGGTCCATACGGGCACCACGCCGTAGGTAGTCGCTAGTACTCGGAACTCGTCGCGACTCGGTGAGATGCGCACGCCAAGCCCTAGAGGTACAAGCCGGTGCTGGCCTCGATGCGCGAAGCAGCAACAGCGTGGAGATCGCGCTCGCGCAACATGATGTAGTCAATGCCGCCAACTTCGACCTCGTAGCGGTCGTCGGGGCTGAACAACACTCGATCTCCAACTTCGGCAGCGCGCACGCTTTGGCCGAGCGCCACCACCTCCGCCCAGACGAGACGCTTGGCAACTTGTGCGGTGGCTGGAATGAGGATTCCGCCGCCCGAGCGTCGTTCGCCGTCGCTGCTGGGAATCTTCACCAACAGCCGATCGTTCAGCATTTTGATCGGCAGTTTTTCGTCGCCCGACATTTGGGTCAGGCTACTGACGCATTGTCGCGCCGGCTCGGTGACTGACGCACCGTCGAGTCGGCTCGGCTACCGACGCACGATGACGCCGCGGGCTGCCATCGCCGCCTTCGCCTGCGCCACGGTGAATTCACCGAAGTGGAAGATCGAAGCCGCCAACACGGCATCCGCCCCACCCTCCAGCACACCTTGCGCGAGGTGCTCGAGTGTGCCGACACCACCGCTTGCAATCACCGGAACGTCGACGGCATCCACGATGGCGCGGGTGAGGGCGATGTCGAATCCTTCGCGAGTGCCGTCGCGATCCATCGAGGTAAGCAAGATCTCTCCCGCGCCGAGCGATACCGCTCGCTGTGCCCAATCAAGGGCGTCGATGCCGGTTGCCGTGCGACCACCGTGCACGAACACCTCGTAGTGGTCACCCACACGTTTGGCGTCGATCGCACACACCACGCACTGATTACCGAAGTCATGCGCAATGTCGCTGATCAACTCCGGGCGTTGCACGGCGGCGGTGTTCACGCTCACCTTGTCGGCCCCGGCACGCAACAACGAACGTGCGGCGTCGACATCGCGGACTCCTCCACCCACCGTGAGTGGAATGAAGAGCTGCTCGGCCGCACGCGACACCACATCGACCATGGTCACGCGCTGATCGCTGGATGCCGTGATGTCGAGGAACACCACTTCGTCGGCCCCCTCGGCGTCGTACCGGGTTGCGAGTTCCACCGGATCACCGGCGTCGCGCAAGCCAACGAAGTTGACGCCTTTCACCACGCGGCCATCGGTCACGTCCAAACACGGAATCACGCGTGCAACACGAGTCATGATCGGCAATCCCGCAGAGTGGAAATCATGCCTGCAACGCTCGCAGTGCCTCGCGCACGCTGAAGCGACCCTCGTAAATTGCCTTACCCACGATGACGCCCGCAAGTCTGCGTACATCGCGCAACTCGCGAAGATCGGTGAGCTCGGCAACACCACCACTGGCAATCACTGGCGTGGTGGTCAACGATGCAATGTTGCGTAAGCCGTCGACATCCGGTCCGGCCAACATGCCGTCCCGTGAGATGTCGGTGATCACGAACGCCGATGCTGCGGGGTATCGGGTTACCGCATCCGTCAACGTGAGGGCGGAACCTTGCAGCCAGCCGTCGGTGGCAACTTCACCATTGCGGTGGTCCAAACCCACGGCGACATCCACGACGCGTACCACGACGTCCACCAACTGCGGCTCGCGGACGGCCGCCGAACCCATCACAACTCGGGACACTCCGGCGTCGGCAAGTTGTTGTGCATCTTCGACGCTGCGCACTCCGCCACCGGTTTGTATGCGAATGCTGTTTCCCAGTTCCGTGGCGATGCGCTGCACTACGTTCCGGTTGTTGCCGTCACCCTTGGCAGCATCCAAGTCCACGATGTGCAGCCAAGTTGCCCCATCGGCCGCGAATTGGCGTGCAACATCCAGCGGATCGGTGCCGTAGTCGCGCTCGCGAGCAAAATCCCCTTGCTCGAGACGCACGACACGACCACCGCGAAGATCGATGGCGGGATACAGGTCCACGGTCTCGTTACACCTTCACGAGACGTGCAGCATCAACGAAGTTCTGCAGCATTCCCAGCCCATCGACTGCCGATTTTTCGGGATGAAACTGCACCGCAAACACGTTGCCAACGCGAACCGCAGCAGTCACTTCGCAGCCATAGTCGACGGTGGCAACGATGCACGACTCGTCGTTGGGCACTCCATGTAACGAGTGGACGAAGTACATCCATGGTTCGGCAGGAAGCGATGCAAACATCGGGTCGCGTTCAGCGGGGTTTCCGTTGCGGCCGACGGCACTCGCGCCTCGCACTTGCAAACGATTCCACTGCATTTGTGGTCGCTTCACCGTGTCGGGCAGGTATCGCACCACGCCGGGCACCACGTTGAGGCCCGCCACGCCGGGGCTCTCTTCGCTTTCGGTGAACAGCATCTGCATTCCCACACAGATGCCAAGGAACGGCGCACCACCAGTGATGCGCTCGTGAACGAGATCTTCCAAGCCGGCAGCGCGCACCGCCGACATGCATGCACCGAAGTTTCCGACGCCGGGTAGCACGGCTGCGTGTGCATCGCGAATCAGTTTCGGATCGTTGGTGAGTCGCGCATCGGCGCCAACCTTCTGTAACGCCTTCTGCGCCGAGCGAAGGTTGCCGATGCCGTAGTCGAGTACCGCGATGAGCGGCGCGTTCACTACAGCGTGCCCTTGGTGGACGGCACTCCTGACGACTCCACTCGCACGGCGTCTCGCAGGCATCGTGCCAAACCTTTGAACGTGGCCTCGATGATGTGGTGCACGTTGGTTCCTGCTCGCTTGTTGACGTGCAGTGTGATTGCAGCTGCCGTGGCGAACGATGACACTGCGTGCTCGGCGAGTTGCGGGTCGAACGGTGGATTACCGAGAGGCAGGCACTCGGGGAGTTCTACGTTCCAGGCAACGAACGGGCGACCGCTGAGGTCGAGCGCCACGTCGATGAGTGCTTCATCGAGCGGAAACGAGCCGCTTGCGAAACGACGAATCCCCGCCTTGTCGCCGAGGGCTTCGCGAAATGCCTCACCCAACGTGATCGAAACATCCTCGATGGTGTGGTGCGTGTCGATGTGGAGATCACCCTTTGCTTGGACGTCCAATCGGAAGCCGCCGTGCTTTCCCAACTGATCGAGCATGTGATCGAAGAACGGAATACCGGTGGACACATTCGTGGATGCCGGGCCGTCGAGGTCGATGAATACATCGATTGACGTTTCCTTGGTGGATCGGGAGCGTCGTGCGGATCGGGCCATGGCTTCTAGTCTCGCGCCGACAGGGCGTTGCGCAACACTGAGAGGAATGCATCGTTTTCCTCTGGTGTTCCGACGGTGACGCGAAGGCAATCGGTGAGACCTTCCCACGACGAGCAATCACGCACCAAGACTCCCCCGTCGAGCAACGATTGCCATACGGCGCGGCCTGTGTCGTTCGGCCGGAACAAAATGAAGTTCGCCTGGCTCGGCCACACTGTGACTGGCATCGCACGCATGACGCCCAGCAGTCGTTCGCGCTCGGCAACCACGTCGGCCACGCCGCGCTCCATCTCCGACAAGTACTTCAGTGCGATGGTGCCGGCAACTTGTTTGAGTGCGTCGAGATGGTACGGCAATGTCACGATCTCCAGGTCTTCGATCATCCACGTTGGTGCAATCAGATAGCCGAGACGTGCCGCCGCCATCGACCATGTTTTGGAGAACGTGCGGCTCACCGCGACTCGCGAGTCTTCGTTCACGTATTGAAGTGCCGAATGCGGAGAGAACTGGGCGTATGCCTCGTCGACCACCACCACACCCGGTGCGTTCTTGATGGTGCTGGCGATGATCGCCGGATCTTCGGCCATGCCCGTGGGGTTGTTCGGCGAGCAGAGAAACGTGACGCTCGGTTGATGTTCGGCGAGCACACGCTGCACTTCGCCTTCGCTCAGGGTGAAGTCGGCGTTTCGCTTGCCGTTCACCACGGTTGCACCAGCGATTCGCGCAATATGCGAGTGTAATTGATACGTCGGTTCGAACGTGACCACGGTGCGTCCCGCGCCGCTGTACGCCAGCAGCACGCTCTGCAACACTTCGTTGCTGCCGTTGGCTACGAACACATTGTCGGGGCTCACCTTGTGCATGGCGGCAATCGCGCCACGAAGTTCGCGTGCGGCGCGATCGGGGTATCGATTCCAGCGAACCCCACTTACGGCTTCGGCAAGCTCGCGAACGAACTCAGCGGGCGGCTCGATGGGCGATTCGTTGGTGTTGAGTCGCACCTTCACCGACACTTGTGGCGAGTGATAACCCGACATCGCGCGCAGATCGTCGCGTTTTGGGTAGCGATTCACACAGTAAGGCTACTGAAGCAGTTATCTCGCAGTTCGCACTGCGCGCTGCAACAACCGAATGGCGGTCGACAATCCACGCTCCGCTTCATAGATCGACACCAGCAACGAGTCCGAGTCGTCATCCGAGTTGCGGACCGCTGCATTTCGTCGCTCGGCTAAGGCCGTGAGACGCGAACGACAAGCTTCGACCGCATCCACCAGCGCCGAGAGTTCGGCTGCGGCCGATGCATCGTTGCGGTCGCTGGCCATGTCGCGCAAGGCTAGATGTTGCGCGATGGACAGATCTTGGCGAGACGACATTCCGCACAATTCGGTTTGCGCGCATCACAAATACGTCGCCCATGCAGGATCATTCGCAAGCTGAATTCGCCCCACTCCTTGGGTGGCAACAACGCGTTCAGTTGATGTTCTACCTTGACGGGGTCGTCATCTTTGGTGATGCCGAGCCGCTTCGACAGTCGGAGCACGTGAGTGTCCACCGGGAGTCCCGGCAAACCAAACGCCACACTGCGCAAAACGTTCGCCGTTTTTCGACCAACCCCGGGCAGCGTGACCAGGTCTTCTATCGCGGTAGGCACTTCGCCACCGAACCGCGTCATGACTGCATTGGCCATTCCGATGAGATTCTTTGCCTTGGTGCCGTAGAAGCCGGTTGAACGAACCAGGTTCTCGACGTGCGAGATGTCGGCTACGGCCAAGGCTGCGGCAGTGGGATAGGCAGCGAACAGGTTTGGTGTCACCATGTTCACTCGCGCGTCGGTGCACTGTGCCGAGAGAATCGTTGCTGCGAGCAGCTGAAACGGTGATTCATGCGTGAGCTCGCAAATGGCCACGGGGTAGTCCTTTTTCAGCTCACGAAGAATCGTTCGTGCGTGCGATGGCAACTCGGCTTTTGTGGGACGCTTCGGCTTCGCAGACTTCGGCTTCGCGGGTTTCTTCGTCGGCACGGCTCAACCGTAATCGGCGCATCGGTACATCGGTAGCCTTCTGCCGTGTCGCACGTTCACCTTTCGCGAGTGAATCGTGGTTGGGTGATGAGAAGTCATGATCACGTCTCACCCGTCGAATTTGATTCGGCGATCGCCAGCATTCGTTCTGCGGGCGGTGGGTCGGTTCGCTGGTTCGTCAACGATCCAACCGACATTGAACGCGATTGCGCGGCACGACACGATCTTCGCATCGACGTACCGCTGCTACTCATGCGCTGCGCCCTGCCCCTCGATGCGCGCCATCGCACGCCTGACGGGTTCGTCACCCGCGCATTTCGCCCGGGTGTCGACAACGACGAATGGCTCGAGGTGAACGCTCGTGCATTTGCCGGCCATCCCGAGCAAGGTGACTGGAACCACGATGTGCTCGCCCAACGTCTTGCCGAGCCGTGGTTCGATCCACATGGTTTCCTCGTGCACGAAGTTGATGGACGTATTGCTGGTTTTTGCTGGACGCAGGTACACCGCGACGCGGACATGCACCATCACCACGACCACAGCGGAGCGCACCACCATGACCAAACGGAACCAGCCGGCGAGATCTACGTGATTGGTGTCGACCCTGCCCACCACGGCAAGGGGCTGGGTCGTGCACTCACCATCGCAGGGTTTGGCTATTTGGCCGCGCAGGGCTTGCGGCGCGGCATGTTGTACGTAGCCGGGGACAACACCGCAGCGATTGGTTTGTATTCGTCGCTCGGGATGACCGTGGCCCATCACGACGAGGTGTTCGTCGGCGTCATCGCCTAGCGGCACTCACCGTCATCGTCCGGCGACACGTACCAGATAGTTTCGCAGCATGCCCGAAACACCTGCTTTGCCCCGTTGGAGTGTTGCCGATGTCCACGAGTCGTTCGATTCGCGTTCGTTCACCGATGCCATGGAGCGTCTCGGCGCCGACGTGGGTCGCCTGAGCTCACTGTTCGACGAGCACAACGTCCGCGGTGTCACGCCACGCAAGCCCACCGCCGAGGATGGGCACGCCGCGGACGCGGTGATTACGGCGTTCAACTCCGTAGCCGAAGCCAACAACGTGCTGGGTGCCTACGTGTACGCCACGGTGAGTACCGATTCGCGTCACGAGCGTGCGCAAGGTTTGTTGTCCGAACTCGAAGTGATCGACAGCAAGATGTCTCCGCTGGTGGCCCGATTGGCCGAGTGGGTGAAGTCGCTCAACGCCGACGACTTGGCCAAACTCAGCGAACAAGCGCGTGAACATCTCGGACCGTTGCGTCGTTTGCAGGCGCGCGCCGAACACCAGATGAGCGAGGCCGAGGAGAATCTCTATGCAGAGTTGTCCACCACCGGATCGTCGTCGTGGGGACGTTTGCAAGGCGACCTCACTTCGCAGCTGAAGACCACGGTGGAACTCCCCGATGGCGCCAAGGAACTTCCGATGGCTGCCGTTCGCGGGTTGGCAAGCAACCCCGATGTTCGCGTTCGCAAGGCTGCTTACGAAGCCGAGATGCGCGCCTGGCCAACCATCGGCACGGCATGCGCGGCTGCGATGAACGCCATCAAGGGCGAGGCCAACACGGTGAACCGTCGTCGCGATTGGGCGTCTCCGCTCGATGCATCGTTGTACGCCAACAGCGTGAGCCGAGCGACGTTCGATGCGATGCAATCCGCGGTGCATGCCTCGCTCCCCGACTTCCGCCGTTGGCTACGCGTGAAGGGCAGGTTGAATGGCGATCAGAACGGCGTTTCGTGGTGGAACCTGCTGGCGCCACTGTCGTTTGCACCGAGCAACATTTCGTGGGACGAAGGCGTCAAGTTGGTGCGCGGTGCGTTCAGCGCCTACAGCGACCGCCTTGCCGGTTTGGTCGATCGATCTCTGAACGAGAAGTGGATCGATGCCGAGCCACGTGAAGGCAAGGTGGGCGGCGCGTTCTGCATGTCGTTCGTCAACGATCGTTCGCTGGTGCTGCTCAACTGGAGCGGCAGCGTGGACTCCGCGCAGACCACGGCACACGAATTGGGTCACGCGTACCACAACACGCAATTGGCGCATCGCACACCGATGCAGCGCGGTTTGCCGATGGCGCTCGCGGAGACCGCGAGCATCTTCTGTGAAACCCTGGTGGTGGAAGAAGGCCTCTCGCGATTGCAGGGTGACGAGCGCTTGGCGTTGCTCGATGTGGACCTCCAAGGTGCAGCCCAAGTGGTGGTGGACATCCACAGCCGATTCCTGTTCGAGTCGGAGGTATTCGCTCGTCGTCAACGCCGCACCCTCGGCGTGAGCGAACTGAACGAAATGATGGGCGATGCGCAAAACCGCGCCTACGGCGATGGCATCGACCAGACCACCGCCCACCCGTACATGTGGATTCTGAAGCCCCACTACTACGGCAGCCACTTCTACAACTGGCCGTACACCTATGGATTGTTGTTCGGCTTGGGTCTCTATGCGCAGTATCAGCGCGACCCCGAGCGTTTCCGCAACGGCTACGACGATTTGTTGTCGCGAGCCGGCATGGACTCCGCCGAGCAACTTGGTCAGTCATTCGGCCTGGATGTGACGAAGGAAGACTTCTGGACGGCCTCGCTGGATGTACTGCGTGCACGTATGCGCGACTACGAGCAGCTCGCCACGCCATACCTCAAATAGACCGGAACAGATCCTCCAACAACAAGCGCGAACGACTACTGAGTGGTTCGTCTGGGAAGTATCTCGTCACGATGGCAACAACGGCGGCGACACTTCGCAGCTCGAGGTGTTCGACGAGCACCCGCACGTCGTCAACGTCGCGGGTGGCACGAGCGGCACGCACCTTCATCGCCAGTAGGTGCTCTGGCGATGTCACCATGACGCGAAGGTTGGGGTGATCGAACACTGGCGTGCCACGTCCGGCACGACCGGAGACATACACCGACGCTTGATTGTTGAGCCACGACTTCGGTAGACGCAATTCGTCGGCAACCTCGTGGGCTGCTTCGAGTACATGACTGTCGGGTTTGAACACTGCGTCGACATCACGGGTAGCGGCGCGCGAATTGAAGGCCAGCACCATTGCCGCACCGCCGAATATGTGCACTTCGCCAACCACTCCGCGGCGCGACAGCTTTTCTGCAAGTACTCCGAATGCAGCGCGCAGAAGCTTGCGATCGAGGAGCGGCTGGGTCATGCCGCACCACCCGTGTGCAGGTTGCTCGTCATGCGCTCTGCAAGTCTCGGCGATCGATCATGACGCCACGTCGACGCAACGACGCTGGCGTGTGCACCAGCGCCGCAGCTTTCGCGGACGCAAGCTCACTCACCCACCACGCGCGTTCGAGGAAACGAGATGGCTCGAACACCCACGTCGGTGGATCGATATTGGCGTGCACACAAAGATGCTCGGCGAGTGCGGCAAGAAGCGCGTCGAATCGCTCGTCGCCTGTGAACTCGGGTGCAACTGCCACCAACAATGCAAGGGGTTGCTCGTCGTCTTGGGTGGCGCGCAAGAACTCGAACACCAACCGCAGTCGACGTTTCTCGTCCGACACCTTTACTGCCGCAATGTCTCGCGCAAGATCACACATGCGATACAGCGACCGATCCGGCGCAATGTCGAGCTCCAACCGCATGCCGGCAGCAGCGAGCATTCGCGTGAGCACCGGCAACGTGGGCTCGCGGGTTCCGGCCTCGTAGGCAGCGATGGCTGACTGTGCCGTGTCGGCGAGTTCCGCCAGGCGGGTCTGGGTGAGCCCCGCCTCGCGACGAGCTCGACGCAACAAGGCTGCAGCGGCGCCACGAGCCGAACCTTGTGGGGCGCCATGCACCGCACCAGAACGCCGTGGTGTGGTATCTCGCATCGTAGATAGTGTACGCGCGGGGTATCCCACACTTTGCGTGGTTTGGCCACACACTTGACGGAGTGAACGCGACGCCCCAACCCCACGCAGCCGACGGCGGTGAAGTTGCCGACGGCGCCGAAGTGTCCGACGCTGCCGATGCCGAGGTGACACCCCCTCGTTCGCTGTACGACGCCACGGGAGCACAACTCGCCGCGGTGCTGGCTGGCGAACCGGCGTACCGCGTGAAGCAGTTGTGGGCCGGTCTGTACGAGCAGTGCAAATCGCTGGATGACATCACCACGTTGTCGGCGCCACTGCGCGCAAAGTTGAATTCCGAGCTTCCCACCAGTTTGGTGCTGGTTCGCGAGAGCGTGAGCGACAAAGGTGACACGATCAAGTTCTTGTGGCGACTGGCCGACGGCAATCACCCGATCGAAACCGTGCTCATGCACTACGCGGATCGTGTCACGGTGTGCGTGAGCACCCAGGCGGGCTGTGCCATGGCGTGCGGATTCTGCGCAACGGGCCAAGCGGGCTTCAGTCGTCAACTCACCGTGGGTGAAATTGTGGAGCAAGTGGTTCGTGCGTCGCGCCACGCCAAGAAGCGCAAACAACGCGTGGCCAACATCGTGTTCATGGGCATGGGTGAGCCACTTGCCAACGAGCCGGCGGTGTGGGGTGCGATCGAACGATTCCATGGCGACATGGGAATCTCTGCGCGACACCTCACGGTCTCCACCGTTGGCATCGTGCCGGGAATTCGTACGTTGGCCACTCGCCCGCTACCGGTGAATCTCGCGGTGTCGTTGCATGCCGCGCGAAACGACTTGCGCGACGATCTCGTACCGATCAACAAGCGGTACCCGTTGGAAGAGTTGATGACCGCCTGCCGCGACTACCTGCGCGTGAAGAACCGTCGCATCAGCTTCGAATGGGCGATGATCGCCGGTGTGAATGACTCTGCCCGCGATGCAAACGAGCTCGCCAAGCTGGCACTCTCGCTGAAGCCAACCGCACATGTAAACCTGATTCCACTCAACCCAACGCCGGGTTTCCCCACACGCGGCACTGATGCAGCGGGTGTGCGACGATTTGCTGATCGTCTCGCTGACCGCGGAGTGAACGCCACGATTCGACGCAACCGCGGTACCGATATCGATGCTGCGTGCGGTCAATTGGCCGCCGGACAACCGGTGGTGCTCACCGCTCGCCGCAGCGTGTAGCGAGCAGCCCGCTCAGGCGCTTGCGGCGAGGAGTTCGCTCAGGCGCTTTCGGCCAGCGTCGATGTTCTGCTGCAATATTGACTCCACCACACCG
>Ga0075458_10000441_pt1 | contig 13548 bp, 12 predicted proteins | sample DEB3_08_DNA_FD_77576 | JGI IMG/M metagenome (GOLD analysis project Ga0075458, IMG submission 77576) | Aqueous microbial communities from the Delaware River and Bay under freshwater to marine salinity gradient to study organic matter... | ecosystem: Environmental > Aquatic > Marine > Coastal ... | reverse complement strand
TAGCCGGACCGGCTGCCCATGCTCTGAAATGATGCGCGGGTGCGGGCTCATTGCGAGGCGCTCTTGATGACGTGCCGTAGACGCCAAATCACATAGACGGCCACAAGCGACCAGAAGAGGCACTCGATCACTTCCGCCCCCAAGGGAACATTTCCTTAATGAGTGTGATCCAACCGCGCGGATCTTCCTTCGCCCCCCGAAGGACGGCGGCGGCCAGACCGACGATGTCGTAGGCGAGCGTCGGCACGATTGCCGCGACAGCAAGCCCGCTCCAGTCCGACCAATTCCATTCGGAGATCACGACGCGCCCGCAGACCGGCCCGAGAATGAGGCAAAACAGGCCCGCAATTCCGCGCTGCCGTCGTGTCAGCACATCCCGGCGGATGGCGTCGCCAAACACCGCGCCGACAAGCGAGAACGGAACGAACACAAGAAGCGCGTCCGCGATAAACCAAAGGTCACGGCGCTCGCTCATGGACTTACGCTCCTCTTCCTGCCTACGCTCTCTTCAGCCATAGCCGGCCCCCTTCTAAGGTCGGTTTGTGGTCAGGCTCCGGGGTAGATGGCCGTCTGCTCCGGGGCCGCTGCTTGAACTCAAATCACGGCCATGCGCCCGTCGCTGTAGCCAGGGCCTCCATCGCATCCGCCAACGTCGCCATTTGCAACGTCGTCAGCGGGCGCAGGAGCCCGGTGGCGAAGACAAGATTGTCGGTCGGCTGCGTCAAACCGCTGCCGCTGTTGTGGCCCAACACCCACAAATTATTGTTCGGGGCGTCGTTGTTGAGGTTGGTCACTGTAATGTCGGCAATAGCCGTGCCGGGCTTGTAAGCGGACATCTGGTCCGTAACGTCGCGCTGCAGCAACGTGAAGCCCTTGGTCGAGGTAACAGTCTCCGCGAAGGTCCCAAGCTGGCTCTGTATCTGGCCGTAAATGCGGTCGCCCGCGGTGCGCAACTGAAGGCGCGAGGCCGAAGGGCCGCCAGCCGCGCCCATGATGGTTTTGGCTCCACCCGCCACATCATCAAGGACAAAAGCGCACAGCGTCCCGCTGCTGTCGTTGTCCATGATGTCTTTCATGTTGATCTGGGTATCCAGCGCGCCATCGACGCCATTCCCCTGGTAGCCCTGCAGGGGCACATGGGTTGCGCCGCTGGTCCCGGTGCAGAGCGCGCGGAACTTGAGCGATATCCGCGAGGCTATGGGATCGGTCGATGGACCCCATAACTGGAAGTCATAGGCGCGATCCCAGATGTCACCGATGGCGTAGATGAAGTCGGAACGCCACTCCAACTCGGTGTCGTTCGTCGCGCCGCCCGCCATGATGACGGCGTGCGCCCACAGGTACACCTCGGGATGGTACGGCAGCGACGGAATGAAAATCGAGGCGGTACCGGCGTCGATGACCTTGATGTCGGCTGAAACACCTTGCCAGTCACAGACAGTCGTGTTGGTCACGTCAGGATAGACATGCACTCCGATCGTAAGGCCGGTTCCCTTTACGCTGCCGATCGAATGGTCGCTACCGAGATACACGGCAGCCGCCGTTGTCGTGTCCTCTGCCGCTATTGCATTGATTTTGTTTCTGTTGCCCCGGAACACAGCGCCAGCAGCACACTCGAAAGCCTGCGCCAATCCAACTGTGTTGTCGTGAGATGTCGTTCCGAAGAACACGCCCTCTTGGCAGTTGTGCGCGATAACCGATGGCACGTTGCACTGCCAGGCCTCGACAGACACACCAAGCGCGTTCGTCTTGAACTCGCTGGTGTTCTTGGTGATGACAGTCGTCATGGTGGACAGCCCGGCCCCAAGCCCTTGCGGATTTGTCGGATAGGTGGTGCCACCCCGGAAGCGAGGCCCGGAGCGCATGAACAGCGCGCCTTCGTACCGGATCTCGCCGCCCTGCCAATCCTCGCCGCGCAGGTCGATTACGGCGTCGCCCTGAGCCACTAGAGCAGGCTGCTCAATCAGCCCGGTTCCACCGCCGGTCCCGCTGCTCGTGGCCGTTTGTTCCGTCTCCACCGAATAACCGCCGACGACGCGGCCAACGATGGTGAAGGTTCCGCCCATGTCGATGCCGTTCAGCGTACCGGCGTTCGGATATGTCACTCGGGAGTGAATGCCGTAATAGGCTTGCGCATCCACGTTGGGGGCGACTTCGGCCGTCCACGCCACGGTAACGATCGACGACCCGCTCACCGTCGTAAACGGATCGGCGTTGAAGTTGTATTCCGGGCCGTCAACGCCGACCCAGAGCAGACCGCAATTCCGGCCCCTGATGTTGATGTTGTTGCCGCTGTTGGAGTTCATGCGGTTCTTGATGTCGAAGTTGTCGGCGTCGCTCTCATCGACCTCGACATCCAGAACGCAGCGCGTGTATTTGGCATCGTCCTGGTAAGCGATGCCATAACCGGCGGAGCCTTTGACGCCGACGTCAATGATCCGGAAATTGAACGTCTCCAGCCCATCGGCACCCGCCCGGATGGCATGGCGCGCGCCAAAAACGTTCTTCCGCTGGCGCATGCCCCAGACGGTGAACCCCTGGCCGCCGTGATTGCGCATGCCGTACTCGCGCAGGGGATGCGTCTCGTTCCCGTCGATAGAGACGAAGTTGGTGACGTCCTTTCCTTTGCCCAGGAAGAAGACGTTGCTGCGGAACCAAAGCTGCGTTTCAAGGCCAATGAACCCGCCCGGAAACTCGATGAAGCCGCCGCCGGCCTCCTCGACCTGCAGGCTTAGTTCATTCAAGGTCGCGGCGTAGCCGGTGGTGTTGTCTCCCGTGCGCCAGAGAAGGCCGTGCCAGAACGCGGAGTTGACGGCGGCCACGGTGCCGGTGAGCGACAGCCAATAGTCATCAATGCGCTCGACTTCCGTGTCGGTCACATTGCCGGGGTGCGCGCGCCAGGTGGTGCCGTGATAGCCGCCGAGGCAGGCATTGACCGATGCCCCTGTCTGCAGGCCGTGCTTGCCCTGCGTCTTGACCTTGACCCGCCCGCTCCCGTCCGTGCCTACCTCAACGATCCGCAGATACGGCGACACGATAGGACCAACCGACCACGTGTCTCCCGTAACCGTTGTGGCGGTGACACAGCCCGGACGGTCCGTCGTGTAGTGGGCGCGGGAGCGCAGCACGATCCTAGATCCTCGCGTTGAAGTAGGCGAACATCTGCGTGACTTGATCGGTCGTGAGCGGTGGCATGATCCAGAGCGCGGAGAAGCCGCCAGCCCAAAAGCCAACGGCCGACGCGGACACCGGGTTTGCAAACAAACGAATTCGATCAGTCCCGATGGCCGAGACACGCGCGGTCGTCGCGGACAGCCCGTTTGCCTGAAATCCTATTTCCGTTCCCGTTGCCCAGGTTCGGACAACGATCCGTCCGCCAAAGTCCGCGGCAACACCGGAAAGATCGCTGGCGGAGCTGTCTCGCAAGCGTGGGCGATTGACGGTTCCGTTTGAAAAGCGGATAAGGCGACGCGAGGTGGTTTCGGCTGACCCGCCCATGCCGCCAACGGAGAGCGCCGTTGTATTTGCTGCGGGAACCTGCTGATCGACAACCCACCACATTTCAATTGGGCTGGCGCCCGTGGGAATGCCGCTGGGGATTCCTGTAAGCGTCAGCTCATCATCCACCCCGTCGCCCGTGACAACTGGAGAGCCATTGAACCCCGTCGCGCTGTAGATCGGCTGAGCAGCCCCCGTAGCCTGCATCAGATCGTATCCCGCAACGATGTCCTTCCACGAAGAAACGGCGTTTCCGCCTCCCACCGTAATCAAGTCCGGGCGTAGCAGCGCGTCCCATCCGGCATAGGGATGCAGCAGCAACGGGTTCCAGGGTGCAGGCGTCACCGCCCCGGCCTTGAACCCCAGCTTCCGGCGAAGGCTCACTGGTAGGAGACCGTGTACTTGCCGGCGGTGGTGCCGCCGGTCACGATGCAGAGCCCGACCGTGAACTTGTAGAGTTCGCAGAACTTCATGCCGAGCGTCGGGGACGCAATGGTGGCGATGGGCGTGCCGGTGGCCGTAAGCGCGTCGTACACGGTGATCGTGTCGGTAGAGCCCACGGTGTTGATCGTGATGTCGCCGATGATTCCCGCGCCGCTCTTCACCAGCGTCGTGGTCTTGCTGGTGATCTCCACGGGCGTGAAACCGGTGGTGCCGACTTGGACGACGCCGGTTGCGTCAACCGCGATCTGCACATCCGAGCCATCCGGATAGGTGACTGGGCTTTCCTGATACTTGCCCGCAACAAAGCCGCTCATGCTGCCTCCTAGACCCCGAAGCCTCGGGTGATTTGAATGGTGGTACTGCCCGCCGCCGTGATTCCGGCGACATGGGTCCATTCGGTGGTGCCGCGATCGGGAGCCACCAAAGAGAGCGTGACCGACGTGCCGGGCGGGACGCCAAAATAGGCCGTGGTGGCGACGACGGTGCTGTCACCGAAGGCGATGTGAGCCCACGCATCGCCCGTGTTGCTGATGACAAAGGTATTGCCCTGCCCGACAAGCGCCGTGCGGCTGCTGGTGCCGCTGGTGGTGGTGCAGGACAAAGACACACCGAGCCCGCCGCCTGACGGCTCGAACGGATACGGCGAAATCCAGTAGGCGCGGGCCTGTCCGGGGGAGTTTGCTCCGTCCATTTTACGGCCCGTACTCGGTGACGGAGATGAAGGACTGGCACAGGCTGTTCATGACTGCGCCGACGCCATTGACGCCGTTAACCAAAAGCGTGTTGGTGTTGCAGCCAGCGCGGACCTTGAAGGTGCGCGCCGCCGTCGATCCGCTCGTGACCTCGTAGCGTAGCGTTTTGGGGTCGCCATAGCCGTCGACGCCGCAGCAGTTCGCCGCAATGGCGCTTGTTCCGGAGTCCTGGAACAAAGCGAGCGCTGCGGTATCCGGCGCAGTCGTGCAGGCCATGATAAGCGTTACCTCGACTACCAGCTTGCTCGTGGCGCTCTTCGGCGTAATCGCCTGCGTCAGGATTTCCGTGCCCTCGCTGCTCTGAGGCGTCGTGTTGTCAATCGGGATCGTGGTGGCGTTCGACGAATACGCGCCGCTCGTGGTGATGACCCTTTGCAGGATGCCGAGAGAGGCCAGCGCCCGGCCATCGGCACGCTGATAACTCGTGCATTTCCAGTTTCCGGAGCCGAGCGAGACCATGACAGCCACGTCGCCCGCCGCCGTCGTGATGTTCGCTGCCGTCGGCAGGATTAGGGACGTGCCGTTGTGCGTGAGCGTCAGCGCGCCCGTGAACTCGACGATGCGCCGGGTTCCCGCTTGGACGGTGCCGAGCGCGGTGATCGTCGTCGTGCCCGTGACCTTGACGTAGTTCCCGGTAGCCGCGGCGATGTCGGTTGTGCTGGCGCTGGCAATGTCCGCGCCTTGCGCTTCGTTGATAGCCGCGCCGGACATGGCAACCGTGCCCGTGACCGTTCCGCCCGTGCGGGGCAGCGCCGGCTTGGTCGCGCTCTGCAGGTGGAACGTAGGCGTTCCTGTCGTGACCGTGGCCACCTGCACCACGATTTGGGCACTGGCCGGGATTTCACCGGCAATGAGCGAGGCCCCGTTTGGCCAGTAGATGATACCCGCCGTCAGGCTGTTGACTGCGAGCGTCGGGTCCGCGCCCGAATTGGCATTGGTCGCCTTAAAGGCAAACCGCTGGCCCACGACGTAGGCCGAAATCCCCGGCGACGGCGCGATGGCGTAGGCCGTGGCCGTGCCGGTATCCGCCGCATAGTCCAGAACCGATCCGATGACCTGATCCGCGCGGGCGTAGTGCGTGAGCGCAGAGGCCGCCGCGACGCCCGTATGCTTGAAGCCCCCCATGGGAAGGTTGGCCGTCGGGACCGTCTGGCCGTCCTTGGCAATGGACGCCGTAAGAGCCGTCGCGATGTCGGAATTGTTCGCGTCAACCTTCGCGCTTTCAATGGTCGTCCCGGCCACAAAGTCGGGGTACGGGTTGCTGTAGTTTCCGGCGCCGTCCCTAGCCATTGGCGGCCTCCTCGCTGTAAGATGGGGCGGTGTACGCCCTACAATTTGCTGTCTCGGTGCTGGCCGCGTGGGTCTTTGACCGGACCATCGGGCAAGACCCGCTGCTGACGCCGCAGGCATGGTTCCTTGGCGTGATCCTGTCCGGCGTTGGCGCTGCGTATGCCTGCACGGTCGTCATCGTGAGGCTCCGGCCCGTCGTTCGTTGGCTTGCATCAATGCGCGCGCAAGGGCGTTAGTGCCGCCATCCCCGCGCCCGGATTCGATCATCTGGCGCATGGCCTCGGCGCCATACAAGCCGCGAAGGTTGGTTGTGCCTGCTACCTGGTTTGTGAGGTAGGCGCGGCCCGCTGGTGAGTTGTAGGCCAGAGACCCCAACCAAGGGGCCGCGGCCGTGGCCGCAGCCGTCCCCATGGAGGCGCCGAGACCACCGGCTCCTGCCGCGAGCGCGCCGCCACTCAGGAGATTGGCCGTCACGCCGCGCGTTGCCGTGCCGCTGTCGGGGATTTTGGGTGCGAGAAAGTCGGCCAGCTTGGACAATTCGCCATACTGGCCACGAGCCCGCGCAAATCCTTCCCTGTCGCCCGCGCGCACCGCACTGGAGAAGGCCCCCAGCGGAACGTCACCCGTCACGCGATCGGCCTGCCGTCCCGAGGCCATCGCCTTGTCTACGGTCTTGTAAGCCGCGTACTGCCCGCGAAGCGTCTTCCACTCTTTGAGCAGTTCCGGCGAGGCACTTCGCTCTACGGCATCGTCGAGAGCCGTTCCCAACGCCGACAGAGCCTGCTTCAGTTCGCCGTTGCTGGTCGAGCGCGTCCGACGCGCCAAGTCGCTCCTGATAGCCTTGTAGGTTTCTCCCGCGATGCTGGGGCTCTGCCCTGTAGCGACCGCGTCGATAACCGGCTGCAGGTCGTCCATGTAGGACTTGAAGACGGGGGCCACGTCCGTCTCCAGGCGGCGGCCGTAGTTGGTCGCGACCTTGAGAACGTCGTCAGCAAACTGCTGGTCCGGCTTGAGCGTGGTCCGTGCCGCGAGGTCGTCAAACTGGCCGCCCAGCGTCTTGGCAACCTTGGTCAGCGTCTCCGGGGAGGCGTCCTTTGCCGCCGTGCCCGTGCGCGCCATGATGGCCTCGTTGAGGGCCGCCCGCTGTGTGTCATAGGTGCGGTTCATGGGGCCGCCCGACAGCGGCAGCTTTGCCATGGTTTCCTCCAGGGTGCGGAGCGTCTTGCTGCCGGTCTCCTGCGAGGGGGTGAGCGGGATGCCCTCTCGACGCGCGGTTTCGACAATGCGCTTTTCGGCGTCCGTCAAAACGTTGGTTGTGGGCGAGATGGCGCCACGAACGCCGGCCGCTCCAATAGGCACAGCCAGGCTTGCCGCAAGACCCGCCAAAGGGCTGTCGGTCGCTCCCGTGGTAGCGCCGCCCGCGATGCCTGAGGCAAGCTGCGTTGCGGGTTGGGTCGCCAGCGCCTGTGCAACGCCCTGCGTCACGGTGCCGGGGCGGGCCGCATTGGCGACTGCGCCTGCGGGCAGGAGGGTTGCCGCCACGGTGCCAACACCCTGCCCCACACCGGCCGCGATCTTCTCCGCGCGGTTCTGCGGCTCAAAGCGCGAGGTGCGATCCTCGGTCAGCGGACCCATACTGCGCTGCGACACGGCGTCAGAGACGCGGCCCGGCAGGGTGGCCACGTAGTCGATTCCGCTCTTGATGCTTTCCGAGCCGCCAATGGGACGATCAACCGGCACGCCGACTTGGCGCAGGCCAGCGGCCACAAGGTCAACCGGCGCCCCCATCGTTGAGGCGATGGCGTCGTTGGTGTTCTGGGCGACCTGCCCCACAAGCCGTGGCGCCGAGGTGGGCGGCTCTGCGGGCGTGCTGTACTTTGCCCACGGTCCGGATTCTGGCGCGGCGTAGCGTTCCCAGGGTCCACTCACTGGACGCGCTCCCAACTGTTCCTGTCGGCCGGGTTGCCGCCCTTGAAGCGGTAGCCGTCCTCGATGGCACCGGGTGCGATCGGGCCGCCCGTGGGCTGCTGCGTCGGGCCGCCAGGCATGGTGGCTCGGATGTCGTTTGCCAGGCCGCGCACGTCGGTCACAGGCAGGCCCAACTGCTTCTCACGCGAGGCAAGGCGCGTTTGCAGGAGGTCGACGACCTTGCCGACGGCGACGCTCATATTGGCCGTGGAGGTCATCGCGCCCTTGGGCGTCGAGGGGTCCGGCAGCGTGCGGCGGATGATGTCGAGGTCGGGGCCGTTCAAAACGCCAAGGTTGAACAGTTGCTCGCCCTTCGCCAGCAGGGCCGCCGTGTTGTAGGCCGTGTTGACGGGGGTGTTCGCACCAGCCACCGACTTGACGGCATCCCACGTCCCGGCCTTCTCAAACTCGCGGCGGAAGTCCTCCAGGGCAGACACGATGGTTGCCGCTTCCGAGCGGGCCGTCTGTAGCTTCTCGATCTCTTGCCGCGAAGGCTGCGAGCGATTCCGTTCGTCTTTCTCCATTTCGCGCTGCGTGCGGCGCTGGTCGGCATAGTCCGTCGTCTGCTGGCCAAACTGCATTTTGGCGCGGTCGCGCTGGACGCCCCAATCGCGGTCAAGCTCGGCCTCTAGAGCGGCGCGCGCACGATTGACGGCGCCCTGATCGTTGCCAAACTCGCCGGTCGCCAAGCGCTGCTGATACTGCTGGATCTGCTGCGGGCTGGGCTGCGGGCGCGGCACGTCAGGAATGGCCGGAGCCTGCGGCGGCGCTTGGGCCATCATGGTTGGCCCCTGCACACCCTGCGGCGAGGGCTGAGGCGGCATACCGACGCTCTCGGCCGAGCCCTGCGGAACGCCACCGGGGCCGCCCATGTTGATGGTGAGCGGCTGCGGTTGGCCGGGCGGTGTCGCACGGACATTGACCGGCGGCGCGGCGGGCGGCTGCGGCCCACCAGCGCCCGGCCCGTAAGCCTGCGCGAACTTGTTGCCGTAGCCTTGAACGGTCATGCCGTTCACATCGGCCGCGCCAGGGTTGTTCATCCCGCCTTCGCCCGCAAACCACGCGCGAGACGCGGCTTCCGGGCTGCCGTACTTCTGGACGTACTGGCCGAATTTGGCTTGGAACACAGCCTCTTGTGCCTGCGGGCTGGCAAGGAACTCCTGTGGCGACATCGGCTTGCCCAGAACTTCCTGCGTCCAAGCCGGGATGTTGCTGTCCAGCACCTGATACTTGCCGTAAGCGCGGTTTCCCTTGGGATTCGCGACAGGGCCAACAGCGTCGTATTTGCCGCCAGACTCGATACCGGCGATTGCCTGTCCGGCGTTTCCAGTGCCACCCGGAGGAGCCAGCGGAGCAGACTGGACGCCACCACCGCCGACGCCATAGCTTGCGCCAAAACTACCGGCGGCTGTCTGTAGCCCCTCGCGCTGCCGGGCAACCTTGTCCTGCTCAATCGCCATCTGCCCGGACAGGCGAATACCAAGCTCCGGGTCGAGGGCCGAAATCAACCCGATGCGCTTGGTCGGGTCCTTCTCGCCCATCGCTTCCGAAAGCTTGGTGTTGCGGTCCTCGGTTGCCTTCTTCTCGTCCCGGTCGACGGTGTAGTTGCTGTATGCGCCCACGAGAGCCTGTGCGAGGCGCGCGGCGCCCTGCCACGGGGATTGGATCGGACTGGAGTCCATACCCTGCGCCATGAGGCGCTGCGCCATCGTTCGGCGCTCTGAATACGGGTCCTTTCTACGACCTACTCCGGCGAGGGTGTACGCGAGGTCGTTCTCGGGCATGAAGCTCATCAGCCCACCGATCGGCCGAGCTGGCCGCCCAACTGGCCTCCGACCATCATCCCCATCGGGCCAAACGCTGCGCCGCCCAATGTGCCAGCCAGGCCAAACAGCCCGCCCATTGCAGCATTGCCCTGCTGCCTCTGCTGGTTCTGCTGGGCCACCTGCGCGGAATAAGCGTTCCAGTAGTTACCGGACACGTCCGTCGGTGCGATCTGGTAATTGTTCGTCGGGACAAAGGACGGACCCTGCACGCCCTGCCCGGTGCCCAGAAGCGACGCCACCTCGTTGATCGGCTGCGAGCGCATGTTGGCGCGCTCCTGGATCGACCTGTCGCGCGTCTGTGCCTCAAGCCCAAACTGCTGCGCCGCGGCGTTGCCCGCCTGCGTATCCGCTCCAAGCCGGAAGTCGTTTACGGAGCGCCCATACTGGTCCAGCGCCGTCCGATAGGCCGGGTCCTGCATGGTGACGCCCTGGTCCGCCAGGCGCTGCTCGAGCTGCGCGCGGTCGCGATCCATCTGCGGCTGGTTGCGCTGCATGATGGTGTCGAGTTGCTGGCGCCGGTAATCCTCGTTATAGGTCGGCGCGTTCGGCAGGCCCTCATAGTTGAAGGGCTGGGCCGTCGCCTCGCCAATGCGGCCGGTGTACTGGTCCGCGAGGTCATACGCGCCCTGCGTGACGCGGGTCTGCGTGTCGTAAAGCTTCTGCTGCTCGGGCGAGAGCTTGGTCGTGGCCGTCCAGCGCGGTATCCAATTGCCGTTCGCGTCCCGGTGTTCGCCGGTAACGTCGTATGACAGCGAGCCCTGCGGCGTGACCTGATTTACGTTGTTCAGAAACGCATTTGAGACCGTCGTCCCGATATTGGACGCGGTCTGCTGGTTCGACACCATGCCCGGATTAGGGACTTGCGCTGAGGAGCCCGACTTGCTGCCCATGTACCTGCGTTCCGGGTGTGCGCCGGATCGACGGAGCCGGATCTAACCAGCGCTTGTCGAACTCGGAGCGAAGCATTCCAGAAATGCAGGCATGAACGCCCTTGGCGTAGTGGTGCCGAAGCGTCCCTTCCGGCTTCAGGCCAATCCCTTCGTTGAAGCGAAGCGCTCGCTTGTTCGTGGAGGGAGTGACCGTCGTGACCTTCCGGCAATGATACTGCAGGAATGGTATTCTAAGCAAGTTGGATATCGTGCGACGGGTTGCCCATTTCGGGCTGGAAGCCGCAAATGAAATCTCACAGAGGCCATACCACGTCTTGCCGTCGATCTGCTGCGGCGCGACGTAGCCGTGATAGATGCACACCGCGAGAAGAGGATGTGAGAGATCCGGCCCCTCGACCACGCCCAGCGCCTGCATGGCGGCATGCGGCTGCATCCAGGGGATGCGCTTTGCCGCCCACTCCAGAAGCACTTGGTTCTCTTCCTTGTTCGGGAAATAGATAGTGTGGCTCACAGGGCAATCCCCTTGGTCACTTCGTACTTCACGTCAAATGCTTGAAGGCGAACCGGCGTGCCGTTCGGCCGGATGACCATGTGTAGCGCCGCCGTCGAGCCGATCCCGTTGATAGGCAGCCAGTCGGCAAAGGGCGTGTCGCTGTCGCCCCAGACCGCCGCATCCCACAAGCCCTCGTCCCACAGGCCGCCGGTCGCGCTGCCGACAGCCGGGTATTGGTCGGTCGTCATGGGCGTGCTGTTGCGAAAATCCACGTCGGCTTTGATTGCCACGCTGACGGACGATGCCGCCGTGAATTGAGGCCGCACGAACTGCATCCGCTTCCCGGCCCCGGCCGATCCGTAGTTCTGAAAGCTCGTTTTTAGCTCGCAGATGATTGCGCTGCCGTCGTCCTGCGCGCCGCGTTCGGCCTGATAGACCGTGCCGTTGGAAGCCCCAAAGTAAAGCCCCTCGTTGTAGACACCCCAGCACAAAGCCGCGAGGGGTGAGGCAAAGCGACCATAGGTACACCACGCGCCGGTTTCAGTGTTCAAAACGTACTGCGTCGCCGTGTTGGCGTTGGTCGGAATGTTGATGAGGGCTTGTCGTCCGCGCGGGTGGACAATCATTTCCCAGCCGGGGTTAAGCCCGTAGGTTGAGAAGTCGTCAATAATGCCTTGGTCAATGTTGGCGGTGATAGCCAACCGCTCCGCAGACGAGCCGCCGCCGCCCAGCAACTGCTTAAGCGAAATCACGCCGCGCTCAGTCAATAGAGCTGCGTCGGCGTCAATTCTTACTGTCGCCCGGTTGCCGATCGGCGGCGCGGCCATGTACCGGCCATCAATGCCCCAGCTCGTGGAGTCTGCCGGGTCGGTGCCGTGGTATGTCACCACTTCACCCGTTGAGGAAATGAAGCAGATCAGATCCGCCGTGCCGCTGCCGCCGTCTCGGGACACCGTGGCGATGGTCTGCAGCTTTCCGCCCCGGCGGAACTTGTCGCCAAGCTCAAATGCGGTCGCCGCTCCGGCGATGCTGGACGTTCCCAGATACCACGCCTTTGTGCTGCCGCTCTCCACGAACCAGAGGCGCGAGCCATAGGACGCCACGGCGATAAGGTTGGCGCTCGTGACGCCCGTGATGCTGGGGGTCGTCCAGCTCGAGCCGTCATAGTTGCGGCACGAATCCGCGCCATTCACGCACACGAGGAAGTGCCCGCCAGAGGTCGTGAAGTTGACGTGCTGCCAGTAGCCGTTGGTGAGGCTGGACACCTCCGCCGCGCCCACCGCGCCCGTTGCGGTTACGTCGTAAATCTCGCTCGGCGTCGCACCGAACAGCTTGCGCGAAGAAGGCCCCGCCCACTCCATGAGCGAGCGAACCGGCCCGCCAAGGCCCGTGGCGTGGCTCACGTGCCCGCCCCTCACCCGGCCGGGTGTTGCGGGAAACCAGTTGTCGAGGATCAGCGCCTCGTCCGCCCGCATTTCCGACAAGCCCTTGCTGAGCTGCAAACCACGCGACGGAAACGGGATCGAGCCCTGCCCGACCTTGGGCTGTGTGCGGCTTCCTTGGCGCTTGCGGAGCAGCATCAGAGGTTCCAAGAACCGTCAGGGGTGGTGAAGCCGTAGGCCATCCGCTCGCCGCCCATGTTGAGGATCTTGCGCGGCTGGTCGGCGGCAAGCGCCTGGTTTACCTCGAACAGGTACTTCTCATAGTCGGCTTCCCAATCCAGCGTCTTGGCCTGCTTGTAGCGCCAGACGAGGCCCATCAGCATCAGGCGCTCGCTCAGAACGCCCGTGTCCGTGTCGGCCGCCCACGCCTCCTGCCCGGTGCCGCCGCTCGACTGGCACCAGTTCTTGGAGCGGTATTCATAGGCGATGGTCTGCCCGGCAACCGGCGTCGGCGCCATCAGCCAGGACGTGCCGCGCAGGCAGAACGTATCTGTGATGGGGAACGTCGTCGTGGCCTTCCACTTCTGCCACGTCTCGGGATCAACCGGGCCGTAGATGCGCTCGCGGCGGCTGCGGTTCCAGAAGGTCTGGTCAATGAACGCGCCCAGATCGGTCGGGATTGGTGTGTCGGTCTGCGTCTCGGCGGCAACCGTGGTGAAGGTCTTTTCCTTGCGCAGGACGCGCCAGTCGCCAAAGCGGGCAAGCTGGTCGCCCTCTTCCTGGGCGAACTCCAGAAGCTGCAGCGTGCCCGCGTCCGTCGCGGCGACGACCACAGACGGCCTTGCCACGCCCACCCGGACGGCAGCCTTCTGGATGAGGGTTAGCAGGCTCATTTCTGCCACCGCTCATTGAACGCACCGCGCCACTGTTCGGGCAAATAGCGCGGGTCCTGCATGGGGTCGTACTCCGGCGGGATCGTGCCCGGCGCGGGCTCAGGTCCACCCC
>Ga0075458_10000439_pt1 | contig 13603 bp, 13 predicted proteins | sample DEB3_08_DNA_FD_77576 | JGI IMG/M metagenome (GOLD analysis project Ga0075458, IMG submission 77576) | Aqueous microbial communities from the Delaware River and Bay under freshwater to marine salinity gradient to study organic matter... | ecosystem: Environmental > Aquatic > Marine > Coastal ... | reverse complement strand
TGTCATTATCTCGTCCCTGAAATTTGCAATCGATGATTCCATAAGTTCCATCTTGGAACTCCATCAAAAGATCATATTTTCCACGGATGGCATATGGAGAGGGTTTGCCGTTGTATTGAATGAGAACTGATTTAACCCATCCGCCACGATCAAGCACCCGTCCCTCTTTAATTTCAGGATGTAGATGGGCGGAGAGAGCATTGTTGAAATGATTCTCTTGTAGGGCAGAAAGCTCTCCAACTAGAGGCATGAAGGATGGCGCTTTAACTCCGTGGTTGTAATTGAGCCATAAACAACGATGGCATCCATTCCAAGAGAAAGTTAAATCGCTGGGGCTAATGAATTCGCGGGCTTTGCTCATAGGGGCGATTCTGCCCTTAGCCACTGACAAATCTGGGATTACAGGGCGGAGATAAGTGTGAAAATTCCCAACACCATCATCACTAAACCACCGAAGCGGCGCATTGCCACCAATCGTGATGGGGTGGTAGCCATCCATTCTCGAACCGTTCCTGCTATTAACCCCCACGTGCCATCAGAAAAGAAAGCCAAGATAGCGAAGGTGGCTCCCATTAGAACTAATTGCGACGTGACATTTGAAGAGCCTTTATCTATGAACTGCGGCAAAATCGCAGCGAAGAAGACCAAGCCTTTTGGATTTAACGCGCCTACCCAGAAACCATCTTTAACTGAGCGCAAAGGTGTGGGTTTTAGATCTCCTTGGTTGACCATGTCAGCGGCGTGAATTTTGGAGTGCTTGATGGCATCAACCCCTAAATATATTAAGTAGAGGCCGCCAAGTAGTTGCACCGCGATAAAGGCAATTTCGCTACGTTGCAGGATTGGTCCAAGTCCAAATGCCACCATTAATGAAAGAGTGAAAGCTCCAGTGACATTTCCAGCTACTGTTGCAACAGCGGTTGCTCGACCCCATGCAATGGCGCGCGCAATTATGAATAGAACACTTGGACCTGGTGCCAAAATAATCACCATAGCGGCAACCAAATACTCGGGGTAGCGTGCTGGGAAATCCAAACTCACCGGCTGATACTACAAAGAAATGACAAACGCCCGACCAATTGGCCGGGCGTTTGGTTAAGAGTTGCTATTTATGCCATGTAATTAAGCAGCGTTGGTTCCACGTGATTTGGAGATTGTGTGGAATACACGATAACCAATCACAGCTACCAAAGTTGCATTGATGATTCCATTAAATGTGAAATCACCGCTGGTCCATGAGATATCTGCGATGCCGATAATTACCGCTGCAGCTGCAACGATAAGATTTGTGGAATCTGCGAAGTTAACCTTTGCTTCAATCCAAATCTTGGCACCAAGAAGTCCGATCATTCCAAAGAGTGCAACCTGGACACCACCAAGTACACCACCTGGAATTGCGCTAAGAACTGCGCCAAACTTTGGTGAGATGGAAAGAACCATCGCACCAATAGCTGCAATCCAATAAGCAGCTGTTGAGTAGACGCGAGTTGCGGCCATTACGCCGATATTTTCCGCATAAGTAGTTGTTCCAGAACCGCCACCGGCTCCAGCAATTGTTGTTGCTAGACCATCGGCAAATAGCGCGTTACCCATCTGATCATCTAGATCTTTTCCAGTCATTGATGAAACAGCTTTAACATGGCCAACATTCTCAGCGATTAACACAAGTACAACCGGCAAGAAGAGAATAATCGCGCTCATCTTGAACTCAGGTGTAGTAAATGTTGGAGCTGCGATCCACTTTGCAGCTTTGATGCCATCGGTATTCACATCGCCCATCAAGAAGGCGACGAAATAACCCACCACGACTCCTAGGAAGATTGAGATACGGCCGATAAATCCGCGTGAAAATGCGGCAAAGAAAGCAATTGCAATAAGAGTGATGGTTCCTAGAACTGGGCCAGAGGCTAAACCACCTTTTGCTGCCCCCGCCAAGTTAAGACCGATGACCATAACAATGGTTCCGGTCACGATTGGAGGAAGCATCCAGTTGATCCATCCTGTTCCAACTGCTCTTGCCACTAATCCAACAAGCGCCAAAAGAACACCAGTTGCGACAACTCCGCCTAGGGCAACAGCCATGCTGTCACTCTTAACTGAGGCAGCGATTGGGGCTAGAAAAGCGAAGGAGGAGCCGAGATAGCTGGGCACCTTGTTTTGTGTGATGATTAAGAAAAGTATGGTTCCCAGACCTGAGAAGAAGAGTGTTGTCGTGGGTGGCAGACCTGTGAGGATTGGAACCAAGAAGGTGGCTCCGAACATTGCTGCGATGTGCTGAAGGCCAACTCCGATGGTGCGTGGCCAACTTAGCCGTTCATCTGTGGAAACAACCTCACCAGGCGCGATGCTGGTTCCGGTTCCGTGAAGCTTCCAAGATAAGAGACTCATATAGAGGTCCTCATTTCTAGAGCGCCCTGGTAGATCGATAGATGACAAGAGGGTGCGGGCAATCTCTAATGCAGGAGGGTAAGACCGGAGTCCAGTTACCAGAGCGTAAGGCACGCCGAAACTGAGAATTTGATAACGACACCTGGCGGATGAGGTTTGCAATCCCAAACCGCACCCCTTAATATCCACTCGATATATCGAATCGATATAAAAACCATGGGGAGTGGAATGCGTTCAAGATCTGAGTCATTGGAGTTCGCGCTCCTCGGCCTGCTCGCCCAAAACTCATTGCATGGTTACGAGCTGCGCAAGCGTCTGACCTCGATATTTGGTCCTTTTAGGGCGCTCTCATTTTCCGTTCTCTACCCCCAGTTAAAGAGGATGTTAGAAGCGGGGCTGATTGCGCAGGCGGAGGTACCTAAAGGTGGCCGTTCTAAAAGGGTGCGCTTGGTTTACAACATCACTGCAGCTGGACAACAACGTTTTTCAGAGATGACTGAATCAGTTTCACCTCAAGCTTGGGAGGATGACAACTTCGAAGTTCATGTCGCCTTTTTCAGTCCAACCTCCACCCGCAATCGACTAAGAATTCTTGAGGGGCGTCAACGCCGCCTTAAGGAAAAGGCTGAAATTCTCCGAGCGGATTTAGAAAAGTCCGCTGTTGGCCTTGATAAGTATCTAATCGAGTGGCGTCGTCACTCGCTCGAAACAGCTGAGCGAGAGATCGCCTGGTTAGAAGAGATGATCAAATCTGAAAGGAAGTCCGCGTGACCTCGACAAATGAAATTCGCGTAGCCATCGTTGGAGTTGGAAACTGCGCAAACTCTCTAATCCAAGGGGTGCACTACTACAAGGATGCACCGATAGACCAGGAGATTCCTGGACTTATGAATGTTGTGGTTGGCGGCTACCACGTACGTGACGTCAAATTTGTTGCAGCCTTTGATGTGGACTCCAAAAAAGTTGGTCTGGATCTAGTTGATGCGATGTGGGCTAGCGAAAACAACACTATTAAGTTTGCTGATGTTCCTATATCAGGTGTGACTGTTTTGCGCGGAGAAACACATGACGGTTTGGGTCGCTATTACAAAGAAACTATTACCGAATCAACAGCAACGCCGGTTGATGTTGTAAAGGCGCTTAAAGACGCCAAGGTTGATGTGCTTGTTTGCTACCTTCCGGTTGGATCAGAAGCTGCTACTAAGTTCTACGCTCAATGTGCAATCGATGCTGGATGCGCTTTCGTAAATGCGTTACCAGTATTTATCGCCAGCACTCCAGAATGGGCAGATAAGTTCACAAAGGCTGGTCTACCAATTGTTGGAGATGATATTAAATCTCAGGTCGGCGCAACCATTACCCACCGCATCCTTACTAAATTGTTCCAGGATCGGGGAGTTAAAGTTGACCGCACCTATCAGTTAAATGTGGGCGGAAATATGGATTTCAAAAACATGCTTGAGCGTGATCGTTTGGAGTCAAAGAAAATTTCAAAAACCCAATCCGTTACATCGCAGCTGGATTACGACATGGGTCCCGGAAATGTGCACATCGGACCTTCCGATTATGTGCAATGGCTTGATGATCGCAAGTGGGCATTCGTCCGTCTTGAAGGTCGCGCCTTTGGCGATGTCCCGCTAACCATTGAATACAAACTTGAGGTTTGGGATTCACCAAACTCTGCAGGTGTAATCATTGATGCGGTGCGGTGTGCAAAGTTGGCTTTGGATCGCAAAATCGGTGGCCCATTACTTTCGCCATCCAGTTACTTCATGAAATCTCCACCAGAGCAATACTCCGATGAAGAGGCGCTAAATCGCACCCGCGCTTTCATCGATGGAAAGCTGGAGAGATAGCGGAAATTGAAAACAGCCCCTTGGGAAATCCCAAGGGGCTTATTTCTTGCCCTCGCGGAGAGTGGAGGGTTTAAACCGTCACACTTTCAGGGGTGCGACGGAGATGCATGAAGCCGAGGAAAGAAAGAATCAACATGACTACACCTCCGGCTACCGCTGCCCAGGATGCATACATCGCTATCTGACCTAACTGCCAAAAAGCATAAGCATTACCCAATAGACCCTTTAGTGTCTCTCCCATAAATAGTGTCTGTCGTTGCCCCATCAAAGTTGCAGCGTTTGCTGCTAATTCAGTGTTTGTTGGATCGGCCTTTGAAGCTGCGCTAGCTGCAAGGGCCGCACCGCTTACCTCAGAGTAAGTCTTTCCACCTGCTACACCTTTCACATGTGCGCCAATGTAGTGCTGGGCATATGCAAATGCTTGTTCACCAGTTGTTAGTTGCAATCCAGCAAATGGTTTGATTTCTGCCTGATCCTCTTCGGAGAGAGCTTTGAAGCTATCGCTATCGGCGGCTGGAATCATGATGTTTTGTGCGGTCAATTGTTCGGTTACATTTTTATCTGCGAAGGAATAGCCCCAGTTCAGCAAACCAGCTGCAACAAATAGAAAAACCGACAAGCCCAATCCAATCAGACTTACGACTCGATCTATGGTTCTGCGTTTCATAACTACCTCTCCTAAATCTTGTAGTTCTCCAGATTCTCTGGATGGACCGTTAGGTCTTATAGCTATGAAACTACTTTTTTAGCTTAGAAAACTCGCATCAAATAGTGCTGGCACCTCACAATCTCCACAAACGTATTCAACTACGGTGTGATTCTTGAGCATTTCTTGACCAATCGACGCTCTCTTTTTAGTCATATAGGATTAGTACATGTCCGAGGTCTCAATCTCTCAAGAGGGTGCCGTTCTAACTCTTAAATTAAACCGACCTCAGAAGCAAAATGCTATTACCCGGGATATGTACAGCAGCTTGGTAGATGGCCTCAAGCATGCCAGCGATGATTTTGGAGTTCGCTGTGTCGTAATAACCCATGAAGGCTCACACTTCACCGCAGGTAATGATCTATTTGATTTTCTTAACGCTCCACCTCTAGAGCCAGGCTCACCGGTAATGAACTTTTTGGAGCAGATCCACAGTTTTTCTAAACCATTGCTTGCGGCGGTTTCTGGAAACGCGGTTGGAATCGGCACCACGATGTTGATGCATTGCGATGTGGTTACTGCTGCACCATCAACTCGATTTTCTATGCCTTTTGTAAATTTGGGATTAGTGCCGGAGGCTGGATCGAGCATTCTTTTTCCGAGATTGGCCGGATATCAGAGAGCCGCACAGGTCTTCTTAACTGGTGAAGCTTTCAACGCAGAGTTTGCAAAAGAAATTGGTTTGATAGCTGAGATTTCTGATACTCCTTTAGAGCGAATTTACGAAATTGCCAATCAGATTTCGACCCAGCCACCCAATGCGGTTTTACAGACTAAGGCGTTATTGAAGAGCGAGCTGCATGACAAAGTCAGCGCGGTTATGAGGGCTGAAGGGGAGTTGTTCCAAATGGCTTTGCAATCTGATGAGGCCCGTGAAGCCTTTATGAACTTCCTATCAAAGAAGGGAAAGTAAATGTCTCTCGCCGGCAAGAGAATTTTCATCACGGGAGGCTCTCGTGGAATTGGCTTAGCTATAGCTTTGCGAGCCGCCAAGGATGGTGCTTCAGTGGCCATTGCTGCTAAAACTGCTGACCCACATCCAAAATTACCGGGCACCATTTACACCGCTGCTCAAGAGATAGAGGCGGCTGGCGGCAAAGCCCTTCCAATCCAATGCGATCTACGTGAGGAGGATCAAATAGCCGCGTCGGTAGAGAAGGCGGCTCAAGAGTTTGGCGGTCTTGATATTTTGATTAATAACGCCAGTGCAATCAATTTGACTCCGACTTTGGCAACCCCTGCCAAGAGATTTGATTTAATGTTTGATGTAAATGTCAGGGGCACTTTTTTAACTTCACAAGCGGTTATCCCTCATCTTCAAGAAAGTGCCAAGCAAGGTCGTAACCCACACATCTTGACTCTGTCTCCACCGCTTTCCATGAAAGCCAAATGGTTTAAGCATCATGTTGCTTACACCATGGCAAAGTATGGAATGAGTATGTGCGTACTAGGGATGTCAGAGGAGTTTAAGCGGGACAAGATCGCAGTCAACGCGCTGTGGCCCCGAACCGCAATCGATACCGCAGCTCTACAAATGATTCCTGGAGTCGATACCGCGGCTTGTCGCACACCTGAAATATTGGCTGATGCTGCATACATAATTTTGAATCGACCCAGTGATCAATGCTCTGGAAACTTCTTCGTCGATGACGAGGTGCTGGCTTCAGAAGGTATTACAGATCTCGATAAGTATGCGGTGGTTCCCGGCACCAAAGATTTCTTGCTAGATTTCTTTTTGGATTAAAGAGCAAATCCTTTTGGTAGTTCCAAACGATTGGCGCTTAACAAATCTGAGTCCTTCAAGATGGATTCTGTTGAACCGTCGGCCACGATAACTCCACCAGAAAGTATCACCGAGCGTTCACAAAGTTCGTAGGCAAATGGCAGATCATGGGTAACCATCAATAAGGTCACATCTAAAGATCTAACGATATCTGCCAATTCTCTGCGGGAGGCGGGATCTAGATTTGAAGATGGCTCATCCATCACGAGAATTTCAGGTTTCATCGCCAAAACTGTTGCCACCGCAACGCGCCTTCTTTGTCCGAAGGAAAGATGATGCGGAGGGCGATCAAGAAACTCATACATACCGACAAGCTCTAGAGCCGTCTTAACCGCGTTTTCTAGTTCCGTGCCGCGCAACCCAGCGTTGTACGGCCCAAATGCGACATCTTCGCCCACTGTAGGCATAAAGAGTTGATCATCAGGATCTTGAAAAACAATGCCAACTTTATGTCTAATCTCGGTCAGTTGTGCTTTGTTGTCGGAGGCAACAACTTGACCAGCAACGCTGACGGTTCCTTGCATAGTCGGAATAATTCCATTCAGATGCATGACCAATGTAGTTTTGCCGGCTCCATTGGGACCAAGCAAAGCGACCTTCTCTCCACGACGCAGATCAAGGTTTACGCCGAACAAAGCTTGATGGCCATCTGGATATGCATATGCCAGGTCCTTTACCTGCAGACTTAATTCGCTCATTTACCGTCCTATCGCCAAAGTACTGATGGAGATGATTGATGCCAATATGGGAAGTGCCAGACCTTGGAGCAGTTCTGTACCGCTAGTTTTAACATTTGATTCCTGGGGCATAAGACCTTGATAGCCTCTAGAGATCATGGCCAAATGAACCCTTTCTCCTCGCTCATAAGATCGAATAAACAATGCCCCCGCTGAATGGCCTAACACTTTCCAATGCTTAACTCCTGTTGCCTCAAAACCTCTTGAAGCTCTCGCAATTCTCATCCGCTCCATTTCATCATTTACTACATTCATGTATCGCAACATAAACGTGGCGATTTGAATAATTAGAGTAGGAATCCTTAGACGCTCCAAACCGCGAAGCAACTCCCGCGCAGTGGTTGTTGAGGAGAGAAGTATTGCAGTGAGAATTCCGAGAGTGCCTTTGGCGATAATTCCTAACCCCGCCAAAACGCCCGACTCGTAGATCGTAAAACCAAGAATTTCGTAACTTTTTCCAGTTCCAAAAAAAGGCATCAAGAATGCGAATAGTACGAAGGGAATCTCAATCAGAGAGCGGAGCAGAACGGTTTTGATTGGGAGTTTTGCCAGCCAAATAGTCAGGAATATCAGGGCGAAAAAACCAAGGTAGGCCGGATAGCGAGTTATTGGTGTTGCCACCGCAACAATTATGAAAAATAAAGCTGCAATAAGCTTTACATGGGGAGATAGGTCATGGATAAAGGTGTGACGATGTATGTAAAGACGTTCACCTACATCATGTCCATGATGATGTGCTTTAGCGGCGATGATTATGACTTCTTTTTTAGGAGATTAAAGAGAAGTACACCTACAAGCGCTGTGATGGCGACGCCAATTAGTCCGCTTAGCCCAACACTAAGTCTTTCATTATCAAGACCAGCAACTCCGTAATCAGCAAGAGGAGAGTTTGCAACCGCAGAATCCTTAGCGGTCTCTAAAAAGCCTTTATCTTCAGCAACTTTTTCCAACCCATCTGGATGTGAAGAAGCGTAATAAGAAACTCCACCGGCCAAAAAAGCAGCAGCGATGAAGAATCCAAAATAGAATTTTTTCAAAGAACTCTGATTCTCGCTCATACCTTTTTTACCTCCAGAGTAACCCGTTCCTGTCTCCAGCCATAAACCAAATCAGAGCGGGTTGAGATAATGGCTGAAACCGTCACCATGGTAATTAGCGCTTCTCCAATACCAATCAAAATATGAGTAGAAAACATGGCGGCAAAAACCGTTGAAGCAGGAACGGTTCCTTTACCACCAACGGCATATTGCAAGGCAAATGCACTGGCTGAAATCGGTACGGAGATTAAGGCTGCGATGGCGGCAGCAATCGGAATCGAACCACGGTTCTTGGGCATAACTTTCTTTGCAAATACAAAAACCAAATGGCTGACTAGTACCGCGATAATGCTTAGGTTGAATATGTTCAGACCAAGAGCAGATAATCCGCCATCTGCGAAGAGCAGCGCTTGCACACCCAACACAACAGTTACGGCAAGCGATGCTGCGTAGGGACCAACTAGAACCGTCGCAAGGGCACCACCTAATAGATGACCACTAGTTCCAGCCGCGACTGGAAAGTTCAGCATTTGAACTGCAAAGATGAAGACTGCGGTTAGTCCGGCCATGGGGGCGGTGCGATCGTCGAGCTCTGTGCGAGCTTTTTTCAAGGCCACGGCGGTACCAGCAACGGCCAGCAATCCAAAAGAGGCTGAGGTTGGGATATCGATAAAGCCATCCGGGATGTGCATTGCTCAATGTTATTGCAAATCATTTGCAAATGCACGTTTATTGCAAAAAGTTAACTTTCATCCCTCCAGGAGCGCCACAACTCGGCATAAGCGCCACCCGCAGACAACAAATCCTCGTGAGAACCCCATTCCGCGATAACTCCATCTTCGACAACTGCGATTAGGTCCGCGTCATGGGCGGTCTGTAGCCGATGTGCAATCGCAATCACGGTACGACCCTGTAGGACGGCACCGAGAGAGGCCTCTAGATGCTTGGCGGCTTGTTGATCAAGTAGGGATGTGGCTTCATCCAAAATCAAGGTATGTGGATCAGCTAACACCAATCTGGAAAGTGCTAACTGTTGAGCTTGGGCGGGAAGCAAACGGAGACCACCGCTACCCACCACAGTTTCTAAACCTTTTTCTAAATCTTTTGCCCACGGCTCTGCATCCACCGCGCGCAATGCTTGCCATACCTCTTCATCACTGGCTTCAGGCTTTGCCAAGGTTATGTTGTCGCGAAGGGTTCCTACAAATACATGGTGCTCTTGGGTTACTAAAGCAACCTCAGTTCTTGCTTGCTCCACTGGCATATAACCAATCTCAGCACCGCCAACAGTTATGCGACCTTGATTAGGAGGTTGTACTCCTGCTAACAACCTTCCCAGAGTTGATTTACCTGCGCCTGATGGGCCAACAATCGCTAATTTGGTTCCGGGCTCAATCATGAAAGAAATATCTTTCAAAACATCTTTTCCAGATCGATAACCATAACGAACTTTTTCTCCAGCTATATCTCGTCCAGCAGGTGAGCCATCACGAATCTCGCGATCTTCGACCTCATGAATGCCGAGTAGACGAGACAAAGATGCTTTTCCAGTTTGCAACTCATCAATCCACCACAACATGGCCTCAATCGGGCCAGCGAGCATTTGCGCATAGAGAATTCCTGCGGTGATTGTTGCGATAGATGCCATATCTCGGTTATAGAAATAAGCACCCATCATTAATGCGGCAGAGACAGGAAGTATGTAATTAATTTCAACGACTGGGAACCAACGGGAGCGCAACCTCAATGTATAACGCTCCCATTCAACCCAACGGCTAATGGATGCATCGGTGCGCTTTGTGCGTTGCTCTCCTAGGCGAAGTGCATCAATTGTGCGTCCTGATTCTGCGGTCTCTACAAGTACCGAGTTAACTATGGCGTACGAGGATGATTCGACTCGATAAGCCTGAGGGGATCGGCGTAGGTACCAGCGCGTAGCCGCGAAAACAAAGGGAATTCCAATGAAAACCGCGGTCAGGAATAGCGGCGCGGTGAGGGCAATTGCGGTTGAAATTCCGAAAATTGATACCAGGCAGATTGTGATAACGGGAACAGCATCTCGGACCGCCCAGGTTATGTGATCGATATCGGTGGTCGTGCGAGTCAGAAGTTCGCCCGCGCCGGCTCGCTCTACGACATTCGGTGGGAGCTCAACTACTCGCGAGACAAATCTTTCTCTTAGAGCTGATAGAACAAACTCACCCAGAATCGAAGCTCGAACCTTTGTGAAGTAAACAAATATGGATTGCAAAAGTAATGCCGCTATAACAATGTAAACAGTATTTTTGACCTGAGTAGCGTCAGGGCGATTCTTTAAATCCTCTAGCAATCCGCCAAAAGCTCGAGGTGGTATTAGGGCCGCCGAAGTTGTTAGCAGTTGCAAAACAGCAACCCAAAGAAATCCAGCTTTGTGGCTCCACAACAGGTTCCACATATGGGAATTAACGGTTGCTTCACTCGCGATTGGTAATCGATTAGCTGATTTTTCTAATCCAAAACTTTTCTCTAGTCGGGATGTATCTTTAGGGGGAGCAGGATAGGCGGTAGTTGGCAGCGCGCTTTCATCTGTAGGTCGGGGTGGTTTATGCCATTTCATTCTCCACGCACCACCAATCTTTTGTATTCGTCATTTTGCTTAAGTAGATCAAAGTGGTTCCCAACTGCTGCAACTCGACCCTCAGAAATCATGACAACATGATCCGTGTGATCTAGTAAAAGCGGACTGGTTGTAAATACAACTGTAGTTTGCGCTCCGCGAATCTGCTTCAACCTTGATGCGATACGAGCTTCAGTGTGCGCATCTACCGCACTGGTCGGGTCATCAAGTACAACTATTGGAGCATCAACGAAAATGGTGCGGGCTAGAGCCAATCTTTGGCGCTGACCTCCGGAAAGGGTGCGACCCCGCTCTACAACTTCAGCGTTGTATCCATCTCCCTCGAGCGAATCCAAAATGTCTGCTGCAGAGGCCGCCTCAATAGCTTGCTCCATGCTGATACGACCCGAGTTTTTCACGCTAAATAAGGTTGAAATTGTTCCGGACAGAATCGCCGGCTCTTTTTCTTGGGCGTAAATATGGCTCCGAATTTGGTCTCGAAGGATCTCAGAAAATGGCGTGTGATCTACGAATACCTGGTCGGATTCTAAATAGCCTCCAAGCCGATCGACCAGCTCATCTGCCGTCAAAGAGTTATCGCAAACTACTCCAACAAATTGATGAGGAGAGATTGTCAATCCAGATTTTAGGTCAGTCAATTTATTGAATGAATCAGGAAACTTAGAGTTGCCGTGACTCTGAAGACTCTCAACTCTTAAAAGTTTCATAACTCGTCGAGCAGCTACCACACCCGAAGTAAGCCGCTGAGCTGATTCAGTAAGTATTTGCAGAGGAATCATCAGAAAGGCGCTATAACCATAAAAGGCAAGAAGTTCGCCAACTTTTAAATCTCCGCGACTTACCAGATTTCCGCCTACCCAGATAACACCAACCACTAGAGAGCCAGGGAGAATTACCTGAAGTCCATCTAGGAGGGCCCGCATTTTTGCGGTTCGGACCGCAGCTGCACGAACATTTTGTGAAGCGTTTTGAAAACGCTTTAGGAAGGTCTCTTCGCCGCCGATACCCCGCAAGATACGTAGCCCCGCCACAGTGTCAGCGGCCAGCCCAGAAGATTCAGAGAGTTTCTCTCTTTGGGCAGATTCTCTACTTTGCAAAGGTTTGATAATTGGGCCAATTGCCAGACCCAAAAGCGGAACTCCAATTATTACCAGCAGACCTAATGTCGGAGAGGAGTTAATTAGCAAAATAGAAACTACAAAAAAAGAAACCAAGGCACCACTAAGGCGAGGAATCAGATCGTAAACGCGAGCAACACGTTCTACATCATTTGAATTGATTGCTGAGACTTCTCCAGTAGAAACCAAACGCGGCAAATCTGCTCCAAGATCTACCGCCTTGCGAGCCACAAGTTGCTGTAATCGAGTTGCGGCGGAGATCCAACTTCCCACGGCTCTACGATGTCTTAGAATTCCAGCTGCAGCCTGAAGTAAACCTATTGCTAGGGCGCTTACCACTGCTTTTTGCAACTCTGATGAGCTCTCATCTGCGATAGCTTGAATTCCCCGCCCTAAAACCCCTGGCATCAAAGCGACACAAAGCAGATTTATGATGCCGAAAAATGTTCCAGTCAAAACTATTTTGCGTTGCCTAACACCGACCCACCATAGAAATTTTGGTACCGAACGTAAATCGGGTTTTCCGGGATCTGGTACCGGTAAATGGTCAAAAGGAGTGGCTGACATAACTGGCAAACCCTACTAGTTTTTTCATTGGGAAGATGACGAAGCACGAGTAGAATCCAACAGTGCCACAGCTGTCCAAATCCAAATTGACCTGGATAGCACTTTGGACTGTCTACGTTATTTGGGGCTCAACCTATTTTGCTATTGCATATGTAATTGAAACTATGCCGCCTCTGCTGGGCATGGGAATAAGATTTTTGTTAGCTGGTTTTCTTCTTTTTGTTTTTATCTTTTTGACAAAAGGGTGGAGTGAGATAAATATTCCCGGGCCTCAAGTCTTGACCTCTACGGTCATGGGTTTTGTATTACTTGGCTTTGGGCTTGGAAATGTTGCTGTGGCAGAAAAACATGTTCCGTCGGGCATTGTCGCTTTAATAATTGCAGCATTACCTCTTTGGATAGCAATCTTTCGAACAATCTCAGGGGAGAGACCTTCGCGTACTAGTTGGCTGGGATTGATTATTGGATTCTTGGGTGTGGCCTTGCTTTTAAAGCCGGGAAGTGTGAAAGCTGTTAGCGGAGAGAGCTCCTCAACAGTTATCTTCTTTATGTTTATGGTTTTGATTGGAAACATTGGTTGGGCCTTGGGCACTTATTTGGCACCGCGGTTTCCGCTACCTGAGAACGCCCTAGTTTTCACCGCTTATGAGATGTTGGCTGGAGGGGTTTCGCTAACAATTGCTGGTTTCATAAATGGCGAGACTTTGGCAGACTTTTTTGATGCCTCGGCCTGGTCCTGGCTGTGGTTTGGTTATCTGGTTCTCTTTGGCTCCATCATTGCTTACAGTGCTTAC
>Ga0075458_10000436_pt1 | contig 13642 bp, 10 predicted proteins | sample DEB3_08_DNA_FD_77576 | JGI IMG/M metagenome (GOLD analysis project Ga0075458, IMG submission 77576) | Aqueous microbial communities from the Delaware River and Bay under freshwater to marine salinity gradient to study organic matter... | ecosystem: Environmental > Aquatic > Marine > Coastal ... | reverse complement strand
TCTATTCGAAGGGCACAGTCTGGGGATGTATCAGTGATCACTACCCCGTTGTCTGTAAAAATACAGCCGTTCTTAGACACGAGTATTAGCAGTAATATCGATGAAACATTTTCTTTCTATGACCAGAATAAGAAAGAATACTATGCGTTTTTCAGGAGCGCAAATGCCGCACAAAACGATACTCGTATTGTGGGAATCATCAATAACCAGAAGGGAGGAGTACCACCGTTTTTCATAGACGATAGCATGCCGTTTCATTCGGGGTTCTATTATAAAGGGCAGAGTTATCTCGGGTCATGTAATATAGGGCAGGTGTATAAAGATGCTGATGGGAATGCGGATGATGATGACGCAAACATAGAGGCCGTGAGGTATTCTAAAGACTTCAACAGTAATAATCCCACCACCTACAAGAAGTTCAGAGGTGCAGTGTGGCATGGTGATATAACGTTATCTACTACATTATACCTCGATATGTACGTAGATGACCTGTTAGTAGATACAAAGACTATCGATTATAGTGATATTCCATCAGGAGCATCCGCATATCAAGGCGGTATAGGGACGGAAAGTATAGGAGATTTTGTTATTGGAACCGAAGGAGATGATTCTCCTGATAGCAATACAATGTTTGAAGTTATAAAAAGATTTCCATTTAGACAACGTGGGAGAAAGTTAAGCTATGCAATACGTAGTGATGGGAATAATAATAATTATAGAGGAAGGTTTTTCTCGTATGACTTCATCCCATTGTCACCATTGGTCAATCCTGTTTTAGAAAAATAACCTTGTTTGTATATGGCATCACCAGTAACGAAAATTACGGGGAAAACAGCAACACTTGCACAACGGCTCAGAAGTTCAGGGTCAGAGACAAGTATTGATATTATATCTACAGAAACCCCGTCATACACTACGGGGTCTATGAAGATTAATACTGGTGATAGTTCAGAATGGATTGATTTCACTGGGGTTACGTCTAATGGGGGGACAAGCTACACCCTCACAGGAGTCACACGAGGTATTAATAAAGCAGCAACGAGCCTCACAGACGCGAGTGCTGGGAATAAGAAAGACCATGCTGTAGGAACCGTAATGAAATACGTGCTCCATAGTTCCGCTATTAACAAATTTGTACAGAATGACGCTGATAATACACTGAGTGGGAATAATACTATTAGTGGGACAAACACCGTATCAGGATCTATGACGTTCACCACTACTACTGTAGCGGGACTACGTATCCCACGAGTCACCACAGCACAACGAGATGCACTCACTGGTACAGTCACAAGCGCTATTATCGACAATTCTACCACAGGTATTCCTGAAATCTATGCAGGGGGGAGTTGGTATCCTTTGGCCACAGGATCAACACAGCCGAATGCGAGCACTACTGTCGCTGGTAAAGTAGAAATAGCCACCGCAGCGGAGATACTAGCAGGCACGGGGACAGGAGGGACGGGTGCTATTCTTGGTATTAGTCCTGATAACCTAGCTACTGATTCTGTGTCCTCTAGTGCCGGTGCAGGTGACGCTACGAAGTGGGTGAGGCTCAACTCTAGTGGACTCGTGGATTTTACTATGCTTGGGTCGAGTAAATACGATTCAGGGACAGCGGGAGAAACATTAGCAGCAAATGATTGGGTATACAGGAAACAGAGTGATGGGAAATTATACAAAGCGGATAATACCACTATTGAAAAAGCTACTGTTGTTGGAGTAATACAAACTGGTGGTGCTCTGGATGCTACGGTGTACTATCTCCCTAGTGGGAATAAATGGACAACTTCAGGTCTCACGGCTGGTTCCACGTACTACTTGTCTGGTACTCCTGGGGCATTGACCGCGACAGTACCTTCACACAGTTCTTCGAGTGTTATCCCTGTGCGTATCGGGGTTGCTGGTACTACTACTGTATTGGATATACAGATACAGAGAATACCACGGCGTATGATGACTGCCACTACTGCAAGTGTGACAGGAACAACAAGTATCACATTGGGTATCCCTGTAAGTTTTGTAGAGGCGGTCTATTCTATCGCGGGCTCATATGGAGGTCTCACCAATATTATAACGGGTTCTGGTGTGTACGATGTAGTAGCAGGGACACAGAAATCGCAATTCTCACGTATTAATATCACTACTCCTAATAACGACAGTAATATCGACGCAAGTAATATGGTGTCATTAAGTTGGTATGACGGAGCGGGGAGGACAGCAACAGGAGCAGGGTCTATCGACGGCTCAAACAATCTTATTATTACATGGACGATTTCTGGTGGTTCTACAAGTCTTCAACTCACCACGGTAGCATTCGAGCGCATATAATCTCACTATAATCTTTTTATGGCATACACTCCTTTAACTGAGGAACAAAAAGCACAGAATAGAGCTAATGCGCAAGCATGGAATGCTCGTGAAGCACAGAAGCAGAGTCAAACAGCTACGCAGAAGATGACGGAGTCTGTAGTGAAGAATCCTACTCCAGAGGAATTACGTGCTTTGAACTACCAACAGGGTGGGCCAGGGCTTTCTCGTGAACAAGTGGAAAAAGGAAAAATGTTATTGAACGCTACAGCAGACGAACGTAAACGATATTTCGACTTACAAAAAGGAAACACTGCCCCTACAGCTCAAGAGTTCGCTGATATGAATAAGAATGCTACTACGGTGGGAGAAGCGTATGCACAAGGGGAACGGGGGGTGCAGAATGTGGGGTCATACCAACCACCTTCAGAAGTGAAAGCTAGTGACGGGATGACCGACTATCAGCGTACTGCATTACGAGAAACGCAGCAGAACCAATTCATGGAAAATGCTTTAAAAGCACAACAGGAAGAAGCGAGGAAGCAAACAAACCTAGGGAAAGCTGCAGGTGCGGGAGTCGCTTTGAACCAAGGTGCTACCACAACACAACAACCATTCCCAGGCAACCAATGGATTAAGAGTATCACACGAAAAGGTACCCCAACGGCTCAGGAAAAGATTGTGCAAAGTTCCACAACTGGTTCTGGTGCGACTGTTGGTGGTCAAACGGGACAAACTGTCTCATTGCCATTCGGATCAACAGGAGTGCCACAATATGACCAAATTTTACAAAACTACCTAGGGTTACAACAGGAAGAGGGGCAAATGAATATAGATATTGCCAACCAGAATGAAGCGATGTTGAAAAGGAAATTTATGCAGTCTATAGGGGATACCACACTCGCGGAACGTTTACGAGGTATGGATACTTCGCAAATGTCGTTGAATGATTTATTCAACGAAGCAGCACAAAATGGTCTTACATTAACGGACCAGGTACGTGACAGGATCCAAGCAGGAGGGAAAGCAGAACTTGATAATTTGCTCGCTTCCAGAAACGACCAGCTCGCAGAAGTACAAGTAGCACGCAATGCTATCGAGCGTGAGTTTAATAGAGCTTTGAATGAGCGAGAACAATTTAATGTACAGCAAGACACTAGGATGCGTCGTCTTCTCGGTGCTTTTGGTGGTGGGGTTGTAGAGAGTTCTGTGGGGAACGCAGAAGTGATGAGGTCATTGGAAAATGGGCAGCGTGCGAAAGAGGATCTTATAGCAACATATGCAGACAAGCAAGGGTCTATTGCCCGTGCAGCACAGGGTGTTATTAGAGAGTACACTACAAATATTAACAAGGTAGAACAAGAGATGGCGCAACAGATCGAAGGGAAATATGCTGATATGTCTAAAAAGATTGATGAACTTATCGATGCTGGTGTTACGAATGAAAGAGACTTACAAAAAGCATTGTTTGGTATAAAGAAGGAATACGCAAAGACCTACGAGAATCTCCAAATGAAGGCGCTAGATTTTGTACAGAAAGAAAATGAAAGATTGTTCGAACAAACGATGAAGATCCAAGAGGCACAGAGAAAAGAAGATGCTGCTTTGTCTGATAGGACTGGGTATGTGTACAGTGGAGGACAGGTTCTCACTGACCAGTATGGAAGACCAGTAGAGAATTTTGATAATTACAAATTCAAAACTCAGGAGGATCGTTTAATGTCACAAGTGCATGGGTATATGTATGATAACGGGAGACCACTTCTAGACAGTAAAGGCAACCCTATCCCTACATGGAGCAGGGAGAAAGAAGCTATGGAAGAACAAAGAATGAGAGATCAAGATTTATCAGACCAGACAGGATTTGTGGTGAGAAACGGAGAGTATGCAATTGACCCTCGTACAGGAGGAAGAATCCCCACATTTGGGCGAGAGAAATTTGGGGTGACAGAGAGTAGATTACGTTCACAATTCGCTACAACAGATCAGAGGTTGAGGTCTCAATTTGCTACAACAGAGTCACGGCTTCGTGCGAACGCCGCAGGTGGTTCTAGTAAAACTAAAACCATTGACGGGCTTACTGCAAGTCAAGCATACACACAACTTAAAGCCATGAGGGATAAAAATGCAGAGTATAGGGGTACATATTCACAAAAAGAAATAGACTATATGCAAAGTATTGTGGATCAATTTAAAGATGATGCAGGTGACCTAAGTTCATTTGGGCTTTCTGCAAAAGGAACGGTATCACAAGCATTTGGTGTCAGGAACCCTATTGAACCTACCAAGGGAAATAAAAACATTGGGACTGATATAGCGGTCCCTAAAGGGACACAAGTTGCTGTGCCTGATGGAGACTGGGAAGTAATTAGTGCTACAGACGGTGTGGTAGGTGGGTATATCGGCCACAAAAAACCTTATGGGAACAGTGTGCTAGTGAGGAATAATGAAACAGGGGAGAAATTACGGTTCTCACATTTAAGTGAAGTTGGTGTCGGTGTCGGTGATGTTATTAGTGGGGGGCAGTTAATAGGAAAAACAGGAGCTACTGGTAATGTCACAGGAGCACATTTAGACCTTGAATATTATGATCCTAAAGGTGGAGTCGCTGATGTGGCAAAAAGTCCTTACGGTGGGTATTACATACCAGGAGCTAGATACGAGCCGCTAAGTGGTAATAGGAAAGCGCGAAACTATGATTTATATAATATGATAAATAACACAGCTGAAGATTTTGCTACGGGATTAAATGAGGGGGTAGGAACTATCAAACGTGGTCTTATGGGGGATATGTCATTGCTTGATGGGACACAGGGGGCGTATAGCGAGGATAGTTTTAAATAATCAACAATTACTGATGGCGGATTTGTTCAGTTCTATCCAGAAAGGAGTAAAAGGACTTGCCACAGGAATCCAGCAAGGGGTAGCTTCTGTACCTAAGAAAATTGAGCAAGTAGCAAAAAGCCCAAAGCTCAAGGAGGCTGCTATGCAGGAATCTATCAGAAAAGCGAAAGAAGATATTGCACGGGCAGAGGGGAGCAGGCAGGTGCAGTATGAGATAGACAAGCAGTTATTCGAGCGAGAACAAGCCCGTCCTTCTAGCATGTACCGTCCCGATACGGTGAAAGAAGAACTCCGTGCACCTAGTGTGACACAGCGTCCTATGGGAGATATAAAGACGGAAGAAAAAAGAATGCGGGAAGCGTTGATTTTAGAGAACGAACGGCAAAGATTAAGGAGTAAAAACCCTGCATATGCGGCGGTGGGGTATGACCCGATAGGTGCAGGAATAAAAGCACAAGTAGGTAAGAAAATGATAGCTAGCGCGTTAGGGGCTGCGTTGTACCCAGCTGAAATGGCATACGGTCTTGCAAAACAAGCTGTCGGTGCTGGGGATAAGGTAGCAGAAGGTATTAAAAAAGGTAGTTGGGAGGATGTGGTTGTTGGTGGTATCGAAGCGGGCACAGGGCTGGCACAAATAGGACTCACTGCTGTTGGTGGACCGATGATGACCGTGGGAGGAACTTTAATGGAGGCTGCAAAACCTTTCCCTATTGTCGGGGATGTCGCAAGGGTTGTTGAATGGGCTGGTAGGGGGGTGGCAAAAGGGGCGAGTAACGTGCTGAAAGCAGGGATCAATGTGCTCCCTGTAAGTGAGAGGATTAAACAATCCTTAGGACAAGCGGCCGATGTAATTGCTCCTGTTGCTGTAGGAGCAATTGGGGCAAAGGTGGGGCCGAAAATAGGAGAATTTCTTGGGACGAAAATGGTAAAGCCGCTTGCTAAGATCCCAGCTGCTCGTGAAGCTTTTGCAAAAGCGCTTACTAACAAAGCGGTAATGTACGCTGACCCTACTGGTATTGTTGGCCCTCTTGGTTCTGCATTCAGTGCTGCGTATAAGAAAGCAGTAGAAGCAAAAATACCAATAGGGAGTAATACACTTGCGAATGCGGGGAAATATATGGCGCTCAAAGCTGATATAGACGCACTCACGACAAAGCGTGAACCACTCCAAGGCAAGGCACTCACCAAAGTGAATACTGAGCTGAAAGCAAAACAAGCAGAGCTAAAGACACTAGCGAAGGAAGTCACGGGATTAGTGAATGTTGCTGACGTGATCCAACCTGCGTTTGGGTTTAAGATGCGTGACGTAGACGGTAATGAGTATATCCCTATTAAAAAGATTAGTGATGATGGGTATATTGTACGAAACAGGCTAGGGGAAATGAAGGATGCTGCTGGAGATGTATTGGTGAAGAGAGTCGGTACTGGACTTGATAAACTACAAGCTATACCAGACCCAACACAGAAGGGGCAGAAAATCATGGATGTGTTGCAGAGTAAAACAATGGGAGAAGATATAGAGCTCCCCACAACACGCATAGATGTAGACCGGTCTCGTATTGTACCTACTGCAGTTAGAACACCACAAAATAGGCCCGTATTTCGAGGTGACGAAAATGTGTATAAAAAAGAAATAGCTGATTCTATCGATGATCGTGTCGCGAAGCTGATAGAGGATACAGCAGGGTATAGTATTAAACCACCAACCCCCAAAGAGATAGGTATGATACGCAAAGCATTGCAAGCTCCTGGTAAACTTGGGCACGCATTATGGACAGAAAACATCAGGAAACTACAAGATGCAGCTGGACGAGGATTAGAAAAAGCAAGTGGTTCCCAGAATACACTTGTGAGAAATGCCGCTAAATTGCTATATGGTTTTAACCGTGAATTTACTAAATCCCCAGAGACAATCCAGAAGGGAATGGAAATGACAGGTGGTATCAATGCTTCTCGTTCAAGAGCATATGATGTGGCTGACTCTATTTATAATATGATTGACAGAAGTGAAGCTTCATTAAAAAGAATTAATAATGTTTTAGATCCTGCTTTAGTACCAGCAAAAGAAAAGAAACTTTCTTTTGATGATCTCACACCAAAAGAACAAAGGGCGTATGGGTTCATTCGTGATGGATTGGACATAGTCCATGATATATCCTACGCAAAGCTTGGCCGTATATCCAAGGAGGTATACGACAAAAACCTTGGTAAGTACACCCCACGGACATATGGAGAATTTGAGCTTCCTAAAGAGGTGAATGATTTCATCAACCAGAGTACTACGAAGCTTGCGGAAGGACTATTTAAATCTAGAAAAGATGTGGACACATGGAAACAGGAGAATAACTTGGCAGACCCTGTGTATGGCCTCGCGAAGCGTATAACTGAAGTGGAAACTAATAGATCCATCATGGAGTATGGTAATTGGGTGGCGAAACAACCTAGGCTTATTTCAGACACCCCCAAAAAAGGATACCGCCAGCTTGGGGATTCTCCTGCGTATGGAGCATTAAAAGGGAAATATGTATTAGACAGTGTGGCTGATGATTTCACAGGGTTCCAATTTGCGAATACGGGCTTAAATGGAATATATGATGTGTTAAAGTGGTATGATAGATTGCCGATAAGAAAGCTCCAGAAAAAGTATTTGACTGTGATGAACCCCACAACCCACCTTGGTAATGCTGCTTCTGACAATGTATTTTCTTGGATGGTCGGGGTTGACCCTATTACTGTGAATAAAAATGTGGCGCAATTAATGGCAAACAAGAGATTGCGTAAACAGTACGAGGACTACCTCACGAAGTCTGGTATAGTAGGCACGGACATCACAAGGTCAGAACTTGTGGACCAAATGGCAAAGATAAAGGATTTGAGCATAGAAGACAGAACTGTGATGAGAAAGATTGCAGACACATTCCAAAAAGCAGACACGGCTATCACCAGTGCATACGGTGGGACTGACGATATTTATAAGATGGCGGCATTAAAATCTCTACTAGATAAAGGAGCTTCTTTAAAAGAAGCGTCAAGACTTGTTAATGATGGATACCAAAATTATAACAAGGTCGGAGTATTTTATGATGTCGCATCTAAAATCCCAGTTGTGGGGCCCGCTTTTATTAAATTCCAGGGTGATCTTATACGTATGATTAAAAACGGCATAGTGAACAAACCATTACACACTGTTGGGCTGCTTATGTCGTTCCAAGCAATAGCAGACATGACTAGCCGCTGGAGTGGTGAGACAAAAGAGGAGAGGGATGTCCGTGAAGGACGCCTTGGTGCGCCTAAAATACCTGGGTTGAATATACCGTTAGCATGGAACACCCCTCATGGAGAGATCAATATAGCACGATACTTAGCCCCATTTTACTTGGTTAATAGTGCAGACAGTGACGGGGAAGCGAGAGCAACAATAAGTCGTGTAGTACCGGGAGGCAATATTATAGATTTCGCAATGGGGTACCTTAATGATCGCGACCTGGCGAGTTCATTGGCTTCTACAGTACAAGACCCATTACTGGGGCCTTTCTTGAATATCATGCTTGATAGAGATTTTAGAGGGAAGCGTATACGTGACCAGGGAGAAACGAAATACGCACCTTCCACATTAACCACAGAAGAAAAACTTCTCAATGTGGGGAAGTATCTACAAAGATCATATACCCCACCATTAGTGAATGCTCTAGAAGATGCCATCAGTAATATACAAGGCAAACCTGATTATTACGGTAAAGAAAGGAATGTCCCCCAGGCTTTGTTAAGGCTTGGTGGTATAAAAGTAGAACAGTTTGGCCCTGAGCAAGCTAAAAAAGCCATGGAAAAAACAGCAGAGTTTCTTTTGAATAAAGACGAAGCTCTAAAGAAAAACATAAGCCAGATCAATAATGATTTTATAGAAGGTAAAATAAATAAAGAGACTCGTGACAAGAGAATAGCACAGTACAAAAACGACGCCACATTTGATGTGTTCAAAGAGGCAGACACGAATATAGCAAAGAAATTCCAAACTATGTCAAAAACTCCCAAGACTCCTGGGACTCCTAAGACCCCAAAAACTCTCCCCAGTGTGAGCACTGCACGTATTATATCTCTACAGAACATGTCTTCTGCTATACAAAAATATCATCTTAAAAAAACAGATGATGAAATAGTGCAGCATATTACTGAAAAATTTGGTGAGGAATTTACACCACAGGAAATACAGTTCGCTATCAATCTTGCAAGAGAGAAAGAAAAGAAGAAACGGTAATTATTCAAATGGCACTCCTATATGCCTCTCATACGATTCCCCATCATCTACAAAAGAGTAATTTCTTTTGTGGTCTTTGAGCACTACAGCGTTACATCCTACAATTGCAACCACAATAAACACAATAACACACCATACTACAACAACATAAGGATCTTTCATACTGAGGGGAGAATAGATAGACACCACCATTAAAGCAATCAAATTTGATTAGTCAATGTTTTTGTCTTTCTTCTTTGAATTTACGTTCATGATACTACCATTAAAATATAGTCCTTATTCTTTCGTATGATGTATCTTAGTGTCGGCCATTCCGGTAATAAGGTGGGCGCTGTAGCAAATGGCACTACAGAGTTCCAAGAGTGTGCAAAGATTGCAGAAACTGTTGTGGAACAGGCACATGGTACTATTACGCTCGTCCCCACCACCCTTGATATTCTCCCAAGAATAAAATGGATTAATGAGCACGCGAAGGAGAGTGATGTCCTTATAGAGTTGCACATGGACTCTGCTTCACCTACTGCACGGGGTGCCACGGTGTTTTATTATGCCGGTAGTGAGGTGGGACAAAGAGAAGGGCAAAGGATAGGCAAATTATATTCCGACGCAACAGGGATCAAATTACGGGGTATTTTAGGGGATACGAATACGAGGCATGGTAGGCTTGGGATTGTGCGCGACACAAAACCATTAGCGTTCTTGGTAGAGCTTGGGTTTATTTCTAATGTAGATGATCTCGCTCTTGTTCGGGAGAAGGCTGCGAAAGGAGTATTAGCGATGTTTGATTCTCATAAAACAGAAGAAGCACCTCAAGATCGTATTGCTGATTGGGCGCTCGACGCATTCAGTAGAGCACAGAAAAAAGGATTTACCTCTCAGAATCCTTTAGATGTGGTTGGCACTGCGCGACTCCGTGCTTCCTTAGTGAAAGCTGGGTTCTCTATCACGGACAATCAACAGCCTGTAACATATCAGGAATTGGTTGTGGTATTAGACAGAGCTGGTCGTTTTAATCCGTAATACTCCCCACTATGAATCCACTCCAGTATATCGCTGCAAGCAAAGGACTAAATATTGTTACTCTGAATCTTTTCATCATTGGGTTTTATGAGACGACACAAGATAAGATGGTGGTTGCGATTGTGTGCTATATCCTTGCCGTTGCTTCTTGGCTTGGCGAAATGTTGGTGAAATATTACTTTCACGTCCCTACGTGTGAGAATCCCAAAAAAGAAATTGATACAGAACAAGACGGTGATGATCTACTTCTTCATGACGACAAAGAAATATGAACTGGCAATCACTTATAGTTATTCTTGAAGCGCACGCTTTCACTTTATCTCTTCTTGGGGGTCTAGTAGCGGCCGTGTATTCTTTCTGGAGAAGGAACGTGATGCTAGAGAGGAAGGTGTCTGAGCTTCATAAAAGAATGAATCTTCTTGAAGAAGGGAGGATCACCAAGATAGAAGTACAGATTGAGAAATTTATAGACCAGCAGAATGTTTTATTACAGGAATTTTCTTCCGTAAAACAGCAGGTGACATCTATTGAGAAGAGCTTAGGCAGGATTGAGGAGTATTTATTGAAAAAGAAATAGTTATACTCGTCGTTTTATGAAGTATTCCATACTTATTCCCCGTGGTTCTTTTGAGTTATCATCTCTTTCAATCCATGCGGCATACATTTGATTATTTTGTTCATCCCATTCAAAAAAATTTTCTATCGGACATTCTAAACGAAGCGCTTGGAGTATGGTTTCTAAGGAATGAAACCCTTCTGCATTCCCGACGTCAATCACATGTCCTATCTCATCTCCTATCCAATACCACGACGTTTCTTTGTTGTAGTACTTCGTAATAAATTCGTGTACCAACTCGTTAGTAGCTTTCTCCCATTGTGATAATTTTTTACTCTTCATAGGATTGTAGTATTATTATGTAAGCATCAATGATTGCTGTGCTCTCCCAAATTCACACACCTTTTGTTTCGCGTTGTAGTAGATTTCATGATAATCAAGTTGTTCTATAATGCCTTTTTCTATAGATCGAGCCGCAAGTGTTTCCGCTATAAATAACTCTGCAAGCTGGAAGTTATCAAGATGGTTTCTAAACTCTGAACCAACTTTTTCTCCTGCCGCTAAGAACCCAAGTGCCTTATATGTTTCTTTTGTAATGGTGGAGTAGTAGAATTTCGCTTTAGTGCTCCCTTGTTTTGTGGCGTATTCTACAAAATCTTGTATAGCATCTGTCACTTCCGCGCGTGCTATTTTCCCCTGCTCTCGCGCCGCAACAAATTCAATATTCTCTTTTTTGAGAATATAGCGCTCCATTTCATAGAATGCAGTGTTGAAGCTATGTTGTATTTTCAGTGCCTCTTTCCCAGACATTTGCATTACTAATAGGCTAAATGCTGGTTTATTCATCCTGTATCTTTCATACTCATGACCATTTTCTGCCATGTATTTTTCGCGAACAAATTTCTCGACGCGGGAGGTGTTGACTATTTTTCTTTTGGTGTTAATGATGGTCGAAGTTTCGACAGTCGATTTGACACCTATGTTTTTTGTGGCAATAACTGGTAAAGTTTGCCCAGTCAATTCGTCTAAGTTTTTCAAAAGTTTTCGTATTTTTTCTAAAACATGTTGGTGGTTCTTCCCTAATTTTTCTGCGACCAAATTACTTGTTGTCCAGTTATCTCCCCTGTAATGTGTAACAAGCACGTCTGTCATAATTTTTGTAAAAAAATATCATAAACATAATATACAAACAAAATGTATTAATCAAACATATCTCACACCATCCCCCATCGTGTCACCTGTATATCAACCACAGGATAGAGTTGTTTGTGTGTGTGCACTTCTAGGAGTTTTGCCACAAGCAAATGCCGTGCCTGATGTTTTAGTTCTACCAGATGGGCTTCTTTAAGGCAACGTAAGGCGGCACATACACAGTGTTTCGAAAGTCCTGTATATGCCATGAGTTGCCCGACGTTAGGGGGACGCTCCACTGTCCACACCCAAGAACAGAGCATGCTATACACTCTTTCTACGGAAGGATCTTTGTATGGGTAGATCATGGATAGGAAGATAAGGAAGTAACTTGACGATACACGGGAGGAGCCTGATACTGAAAACATAGGGAACTATGAAGTACGCTTCTGAGCGAGGCGTGCTTTATAGTAACTTGGGGTATGCTTGTTCTCCTGTGTGTTTATTTCTGAATGTCTCTATATTGTAGTACCCATATGTGGTGAGTATCCCGTATGAGCGTAATTCCCCTAATGAATATTCAAGTTGCTTCCTTGGGAATCCTGTATAATGCTGCATCTCTTTGAACGTGGGGGGAAATTCCACAGTCCATATATAGGAACGAATCATGTTGTAGAGAACCTCGGCATTTGGTGAAAGGTCAACAAGAATTTTTGTCATAGACAAAAGAATAGGGTGGAAATGCCCTATTCTAGCACAAATATGTGGATACCGCCAGGATTACTACTTGCGCTTTTTCTTTTTCGACTTCCCCGCCTTAGACAGTGCTATCGCAACCGCTTGTTTCTGTGGCTTCCCGTGCTTCATTTCTGTTTTTATGTTGTACGAAATTACTTTGGGGCTTGAACCTTTTTTCAGTGGCATAAAAAAAGAGTAAGGATATATGTGGAGTATATCCTCACTCTTTGGTTCTGCACAGGATTACGTCTCCACACTCATCTCATATTCTTCTGCTTTATCCATATCCGCAATCCAGTTGTTGAGTTGTTTCATGGTTACATGTCTTGAAAAAATAAATTATCTTCCGTCGCTGGTGTTTTATATTCTTTTTTATCACATAAAATAATCTTATCACATAGAATGGAGTGTTTATAACTCCAGGAATCCTGCTCTGTTTTACGGTACTTGCTGGTTTGCATTCTTCCTTCACAAAACACTTTCACTCCTTTTTTGAGGGATGGGAGAAGTGTTGTAGCGATAGACCCGTACAACACCACATAATGGAAGTCCACCACCTCCTCTCCTCCATTCGGTTTCTTGTAGTTCGTGGCCACAGTGAAGGTGATATACGGTTTTTGTTCTTTTGTTTGTTTCAGTTCTGCGTCCGCCGTGATATTCCCTAACACCTGACCACGATTGAGATACATATATGATAATTATTGATAAATAAATTCGAACCTCTTTGTCACTCCTTGAGAATTTCTGATGTTGTACGCATAGAAGGTGGTCCTTATCCTCTCTTTCTT
>Ga0075458_10000433_pt1 | contig 13674 bp, 25 predicted proteins | sample DEB3_08_DNA_FD_77576 | JGI IMG/M metagenome (GOLD analysis project Ga0075458, IMG submission 77576) | Aqueous microbial communities from the Delaware River and Bay under freshwater to marine salinity gradient to study organic matter... | ecosystem: Environmental > Aquatic > Marine > Coastal ... | reverse complement strand
ATAGGGAACAAATTTTTCAGAAATGGAAAGAATACTACAAACTGATTATTTAATAATCTTTAACGGAATAGCTAACGGGATCATTTGCCTTTCAATGGCCATTTTTATGGTCTTTATTTTTGGTCGTAATTCTTTTTTATATAAACGGCCTTTCTTTGAAGCTTTAAGCGTTAAAATGGGTTTAGCTTTAGTTAGTTGTGCTTCGCTTTACAATTCAATTAAGTTACCTGTACCCTCAGTAATGGAAGTTGTAATGCACATAGGTTTAGCGGTGGTCTTTCTTTGGGCCGTTGCTTTTCACTGGCATTATTTTATAAGAAAAAGATAAATAATGAAATTCCTAAAAGATATTAAACAGCTTACTTTAAGTTCAGATGAATTTATAGGCGAGATTACAAAGAAAAACCAAATAGTATTACACCACACAGCGGGTAATAGTTCAGGGGTTGCGGTTCGTAATGCTTGGGAAAATGATAAAAGGGGCAGAATAGCTACATGCGTTATTATTTCGGGTAAGGGTGCAAAAGATACTAAAGACGGTGAAATAATACAGTGTTTTAGTTCTAGGCACTGGGCTTATCATTTGGGAGTTAAACAGGAAGTATTCAAGGCGCACGGACTAGAATATCAAAACCTAGATAAACATTCGATAGGTGTAGAAATTTGTAACTGGGGTTGGCTTAAAAAAGACGAACAAGGAAACTTTAGAACTTATGTTAACACTATTGTATCCCCTGAAGACGTAATAGAATTAGACAAGCCCTTTAAAGGTTACAAATTTTGGCACAATTACACCGACGCACAAATTGAAAGTGTAAAGAATTTATTACTTTACTGGCGAGACATTTACGGAATTAATCTAAAAGCTGACTACGATCAACTATTTAACGTAAACACGAAAGCACTAAGCGGAACAAATGGACTTTATACGCATAACAGCTACCGAAAAGACAAAAGCGACATTTACCCGCACCCGAAATTATTAGAAATGCTTTATTCTTTATAGTATGAATAAATTAAAATCAATTTTAAACGCATTTAGAAGCGTTTTAATGGCACTTTACGGAGTGGTAAGTACATTCATACATTTATTAATAATTTATTGCTTAAAACTTATAGAAATGGCAAAGAAGAAAAAGAAAGACCTAGACATTAATATCGACACAAAAAAAGTTGATATACATTTAACTAGAAAAGACGGTAAAACAGACGTTGTAATAGACACTGAAAAGGTAGACGTAGAACTAACCAAAGATGAAACAGGCTTAAAAGTAGACGTTAAGGCCGAAGGTGACGCAGGTAAGTTAATTCAGATCGTTAGAAACGCAATCAGAACAATAAGAAAAGCTAGAGGTTAACACCTTAAAAAAAATTTTTTTTCGTTTTTTGTATTTTGTGTAACCTTTTCTTTATATTTGCGTGTAAACAATTTAAAAAGCAATTATGAAAAAAGAAGAAAAGTTAGTTTTAGAAAGCTTATTAGCTTTAACCCTAGTAATAAGTTTTGTCTTATTTTGGGTACTGGTATAAAAAAAAGGGGTTGTTACACCCCTTAATTAAGAACAATTCACAAAGCAAAATGCTATGAAAACACGAAATTACGAAAATAAACGGAACTTACAAATTATTTGCCCTAAATGCGAAGGCGACGGGTTTATAATTCAATTTAAAGAATGCGGCTTACCTGCTTGGTCTTGCTGTGGCGGTTGCGCTGAAGAAGTCAGATGTACAACCTGCGAAGGTGTAAAAGAAATAGAACCTTTTGACGAAGTAAGCGAACACGATATAAGAATGATCAAAGCCCTAGAGTACAGGAAAGAAAAGTTTAAGTCTATTATTAAAATGTACTTAATGCCTGAAGACTTAACAGCTGAATATTCAATAGGCAAACTAAAGAATGAAATGAAGCGCAACGATCAATTAACAGAACGTATTAAAGAAGAAATTATTATATATTATGAAAGTAAGAACGGTAATTTATAACGCACACCAAATAAAAGAAAACTGGTGGAAAAGTAAGGCTAAATATTACCATATTGGCGGGAGTTTTAACAATGATCTTTATAGGAGAATATGTCAGATAAAATTAACACTTACAAAGTAACTTACACGGGTAAGATAAGCCCTAAGAGTAAGCCCCAAATTATGTTTAAGCTAGTAAAAGCTATAAGTGTATTAGACGCAGAAAAAAAAGCTGACCTTTACCCACCTTTGATTATTAAAATAGAAAAGGTTTAAATATTATATTTGCGTAAAATTAAGAACATGCGAGACACAATGATTTTCTATAGGTCTTTTTACGAAGCTGTGAAAGACTTACCAATAGACGAACAGGGCAAAATTTACAATGCTATTTTTAACTATGCACTGAACTTTAAAGAAGACAAGTTAACAGGAGTAAGTAAAGCGGTTTGGACTTTAATAAAACCCCAGTTAGACGCTAATATTAAACGATACCAAAACGGAACTAAACCGAAGCAAAGTAAAAGCAAAACTGAAGCAAACACGAAGCAAAAAATAAGCAAAGTCGAAGCTAATAAGAATAATAATGATATTATTATAACTAATAATATTATTTATAGGTCTTTTAATCATTTGTCAATTACTCAGGAACAGTTTAATAAATTAGAATTAGAATACAGCAAAGAACAAATAGACGAAGTTTTAGACGCTATAGAAAATTTTAGCGGTAACAAGAAATATAAAAGCTTATATTTGACTGTTAAAAATTGGATTAAGGACAAGCCAAAGAAAAACGAACTAAAAGACGACTTAGTTTTTAATGTTATGAATAAAATAAAATGATCGAAGCAAAAGGTAAAAGCTTAGAATACCTTTTTAACTACAAAGAAGGTAAAATAAAACAGGGTTTAGGTCTAGGGTGCGAACTAGACGACTACTTAAAGTACAAACCGAAGCAACTTGTAATTATCTTAGGACATGACAACGTCGGTAAAACGGTTTTTATTAGTTTCTACCAGTTAGCGTTAACGCTTCAGCACGGTTTGAAGTGGTGCGTGTGGTCAGGTGAAAACCAAACAGGCCAAATAATGAGAAACTTAATACAAATGTATGCAGGTAGACCGTTTAAAACCCTATCGAAAGACGAAATATTAACTTATTCGAGTTATTTAGAACAATACTTTGACTTTATAGATAACAGCAAACTTTACAAACCTGCGGAACTATTAGACCTATTTGAACAAAGCGAATGTAACGCCTGTTTAATTGATCCCTTTACTGGTTTAGATCGTGGCATGAACTACGAAGACAACTATAAATTTCTAAATTTAGCTAGGCACTTTGTCAATAGAACGGGTAAAACAATTTATATTAATACGCACCCTGTAAGCGAAAGCGGAAGGCAGGGTAATATTTACCCCGATAAGCACGACTGGGCGGGACACCTGAAGCCACCAATGAAAGACCACATAGAAGGCGGCAAGGCATTCTTAAACCGTTGTGACGACATGTTAGTAATACACAGGCTAGTAAAACACGAAACAATGAGACTTTACACAATGCTATCAATAGAGAAAGTAAAAGACACTGACACAGGCGGTAAGCAAACCCCTTTAAATTGTCCTGTATTGTGTGAGTGGAACAATGGCCTAGGGTTTAAAGTTGGCGGTACTGACGTATTAAAAGAATATAGAGCAACAAACAAAAATAAAGAGTTATGGTAAACAGAACAATTATACTAGCAACCTTAGAAGCTACATACTGGAAAGTAAAACTAAGTTTAGACGAGATCAAAGAAAACAGACCTGACCGAAAGGACTTAATTAATTCAATGGAAAACACGCTAACAGATTTATTTGAAATAAGAAACTTCGTACATAAAGACGAAGAATTTATAAACAATTTAAGCAGGTCTTTAAGTGAAACTAAACTAGAAAACTTAAAGCTAAAATCTAAGTGTTACGAACTAGAAAGTAAATTAAACAACCTTGTTAATTCAGTAGAACTATGAAAAGAATTAACGTAGGTTCTGATTTTTCAGGAGTAGGTGCTTTTGATTATGCTATCGGAAGAGTGGCTCAAGCAAAAGGATTCAATGTCAATACAATCTATGCCTGTGACTGGGATAAATATGCAAGGATTAGCTATATTGAGAATCATGGAGAGCCTCCATATTATCCAAAGGATGTATATGAAAGGGAAATACCTAAAGATAGTTTAGACATCTACATGACAAGCCCCCCGTGTCAAGCGTTTAGTTTAGCAGGTAAACGATTAGGAAAAGAAGACAAAAGAGGTATTTTGTTTTTTAACTCTCATGAGTTCATCCAAAAGAACAAACCACGCTTTTTTATTTTTGAAAACGTCAAAGGTTTACTTTCTGACGATAACGGAAAAACATTCAGCGAATGGATTAACATGTTAGGGGGTAAGTCAGTTAATGGATTGCCCGTTTTATTCCCTTATGAGGACTCTGTTCCTTATCACGTTTATTGGAAGGTCTTAAACACGAAAGAACACGGAGTGCCACAAAATAGGGAACGTGTTTTCATTATAGGAATTCGTGACGATGAAGATAACAGCTTCAGGTTTCCAGTTGAAGAACCATTAACAAAGCGACTGAAAGACGTTCTTGAAAGTGAAGTAGATGAGAAGTATTTTTTAAGTGAAAGTACCATTGAAAAACTTATCGAATACGATACAAAACAAAAAGAAAACGGTAATGGTTTTGGGGCTAAATTTCACGATACGAACGGAACAATGTCGGCTTTAAAAGTTGGTGGTGGTGGTTCTGATGATTTAATAAAAATAAAATCAAACACAGCTTGTAATCAAGGGGTAATGGTTGGTGATTATAGAACAGATGAAGGTTTCAGATGGAGACAAGATGGCAATTCACCAGCTATTATGGCAATGATGCGAGATACTTGGAAAGAAAATTTTACTGGTCAAAATCCACCTATTATTCACAAAGATTACAAAATCCGAAGACTCACTCCTCGTGAATGTTTCAGATTACAAGACTTCCCCGATACATTTAAATTCGTTGTGTCAGATAGTCAGCTTTATAAACAAGCGGGAAATTCTATAACCGTTAGAGTGCTTGAAAAAATACTTCTAAATTTAGAACTATGAAAAGACGAGTAAGTAAAATAAAAAACACTTATCAAGACAGACGCTTAAAACGATCTAAAGACTGGTTAAAGTATTGGTGTCAACTTCCAAGCTTTGAACGATTAAACCCTGAAGAATGAAGTTAAAGAAGTGTAAATATTGTCGGACTGAATTTATGCCTTATACTAGTTTAGATAAGTTTTGTAAGTCTTCTGAGTGTGTTCGTCTTTTCGTACAGGAAACAAAAGCTAAAGAGTGGAAAAAACGAAAAAGAATAATAGCCGAAAAAATAAAACCTGTAAGCCAAATGTTAAAAGAAACACAGGTAACATTTAACGCTTATATAAGGGCAAGAGATTTTAAAAAAAAGTGTATAAGCTGTGAAACGATCTTAACAGGAAAATTTGACGCAGGTCACTTTTACAGTACTAAACATAAAGCGGTAACATTTGACGAAAGGAATGTAAACGGTCAGTGTGTAACTTGTAACCAGTTCTTACACGGCAACCTTTTAGAATACCGTGCAAGTTTGGAAAAACGAATAGGAAAAGAAAACTTAGAAGACCTACAAAAGAAGTCTTTAGAAATTAAGAAATACACCAAAGAAGAATTAACTGAAATAAAAGACTACTACAAAAAAAAATTAAAAATAATGCTAGGTAATTAAAAAAGTATTATATTTGCGTATAGAACAATAAATAAAGTATTATGAATTATTTGAAAGTAAACGACCTAGTACAATGGTCAGGCGACTTCGGAAAAGAAGCACCACAAACAGCAAAAGTTATAAGAATAGAGGTTAACTGTTTTGACGCTTACGGAACGTCAGTAAATAAAGTTGACTGGGAAAAAGTAGACAGCCGTGAAGTTGTCGTAGACTTAGATAACGGTCAGTGGGCTTATGGTTATCAAATTTCTCAACTATGAAAGCACTGAGTAAGATCGAAGTTAAGCACAAGTTAGACACTTACGAACAAGTGTTACAAGCTGACATAATAGAAAGGCACAGGGGTTATTTAGACGCTAAAAAAGTTTTAGGCGAAGACGATATAATAACTATTCGCAGGGGTGCTGAAACAATGGCTTTAATTAAGTTAGCCGAAAAGTTAGGAATAATCTATAATTTAATAAAACAATGAGAGCAAAACACAAAGAAGAAAAAGTACAAAATGACGAAGCTTTAGAGTTTGACAATTTTGTAAGAGGTAATTACACTGAGGATATGATTCCAAAGCCTGTAAACATTTATAGTCAAATAGCAGACTTTCAGAACGAAGTACCTATATTGATTAAAGATACAAAAGGCTACGGCTATAATTACGCAGACCTTACGCAAATTAACAAGGTAATAACACCTTTACTTTACAAGCACGGTTTAGGTGTAATACAACCTTTAACAAGTGAGGGCGTTAACACTATTATTTTTAGTACAATTACAGGCGAAAAAATAGAAACTTACTGTAAAATTCCGCAGGGTGTTGATCTTAAAGGTATGAACACCTACCAGTCTTACGGTAGTGCTATTTCTTACTTTAGACGTTATGCACTTGTAAGCTTCTTTAATTTAATTGCAGACCAAGACACAGACGCTTCAGGCGAACAAGTAAAACACGAAGCAAAAGCGAAGCGAACAATAAGCGACAACGATTTAGAACAAGCGTTACAAATGGTAAGCGAAGGTAGTTACACAATAGACAAGCTTCAAAAGAATTACGCTTTGACAAATAGCCAAAATAAAACAGTAGAAAACTTTTTAGGTAAATGAAGACAGCAGTAGAGTGGTTAGTTGAGCAACTTGAAAACCATAACGGAATAACAAGAGAAGCATTTGAAAATGTTATCCAACAAGCCAAAGCAATGGAGAAGGAGCAGATAATTCAAGCAATAACAAAAACTATTATTGGTTCTAATGTTATTTACGACAATGAATATCCTGAAGTAATATATACAGCCGAACAATACTACAACGAAACCTTTAAATCAGAATAAGATGAAAGCAAACGAATTAAAAATAAGGTGTTCAGCACTTGGAAAAATTATGACTAACCCCCGAAGTGGGGGCGGTCTTTCTGAAACCTGCAAAACGTATATAGAAGACCTGTTTAAAGAAAACGAACTAGGAATAAAAAAAGAGTTTTGGTCTCGATACACCGACAAGGGAACGCGTGAAGAAAAGACAAGTATTAAACTAGCTAACGAAGTTTTAAACTGGGGCTTAACTGACGAAGTAATAGAGAAAAACGAACAAGAAAGCTTTAGTAACGAATGGCTAACAGGACATACCGACATTTGCACCGATCAACTTTTAGGCGAAATAAAAACGAGTTGGAACGGAAATACTTTTCCTTTCTTTAAAGATAGCTTACCTAACAAAGATTATTACTATCAAGTTCAGGGTTATATGTTACTTACAGGACACGAAAAAGCTGAAATAGTATATTGTCTAGTAAACACCCCTTTCGATATGTTACAAGACGAAATAAGAAAGGAACACTACAGACAGAACAGCTACTGGAATGGTGACGAAGACGAAGAGATAATAGACTTTGTAACTAGAAACCATACTTTCGACCATATACCGAAAGAAAGACGAGTAAAAAGGTATATAGTTGAACGTGACGAAGAAGTAATAGAGAAAATAAAACAACGTGTTCAGGAATGCAGAAAAGAATACGAAAGACTTTTGAATTATAAATAAATATAATAACTTAGCAAAATGGAAAACAGAGTAAACAGCGGGGCTATCTTTAAGAATAACTTTAAGGAAAAGGAAACACAGCCCGATTATAAAGGAACAATAAACGTAGAAGGCAAGAACTTAGAGATAAGCCTATGGATTAAAGACGGGCAAAAGGGTAAATTCTTTAGTGCTTCAGTAAAAGAACCTTACAACAAAGAAGAAAAGAAACCTATACAGGTTAACAATTTAGACGACTTACCTTTTTAACATGATTAACGACGCAGAATTAAGAAGACAACTTAGTTTACTTTTGGTTACGAAAACACGAAACCAAATAGTACAAGAAATAAAGGAAGGACAAAAGACAACCTTTCATCAGTACAACATAGACAAGTTCTTAAACGAAAAAGACGTAGCGTTAAGCACAATTAAGAAAATAGAAAAGTACATACTAAACAACCGATAAACGGAACAAAACAACGCCCCCTAATATTAGGGGGTTTTTTAATGAGTAAAGACCTAGAAATATTAACTAAATTTCATAAAGACTGGATTAACATAGTAAAGTCGTTTGGTGAAATAAACTATTCTGAAGACATAGTACAAGAAATGTATTTACAGGTACACAGGTATAACGTCGAAGGTAAAATAATCGTTAACGGTGAAATAAACAGGGCTTACATTTGGATCATTTTAAAAAATAGCTTTTTAGCTGTACAGCGCGAAAAAACAAAAGCGTTTAAAGTACCTATAGAAGAAGTGTGTTATTTAGAGTATGAAGAAGAAAGCTTAGATAAACACGAAGCCAAAGAGTTAATAGATGAAAAGATAAAAGAAGAAATAAACAACTGGCACTTTTACGACAAAGAACTATTTAACATTTACTTACATTCAGGTAAAAGTATGCGTGAAATTAGCAGGGGTTCAAAAATTAGTTTAAGTAGTATCTTTAACACTATTAAAAACTGTAGGCAAAGAATTTTAGAAAACGTAGGCGAGGACTACGAAGACTATAAAAATGAAGAATATAATTTAATTAAAAAGGAATGGCAAAGAGAAAAAGACGAACTAAAGCAGAAATAGAAGCTTCAAAAGTTCAAGAATTAGAACAAGTAATAGAACTAGACGAAAGTACAGAAAAAGAAAGTTTAGGTTTAGGCGACACTATCGAGAAAATAACGAAAGCAACAGGCATAGATAAGCTAGTTAAATTCGTAGCGGGTGAAGACTGCGGCTGTGATGAAAGACGAATAAAACTAAATAAGATAATTAGGTTTAAAAAGATCAACTGTTTAACAGAAGCTGAATACAACTACCTAGACGAATACTTTAAGGAAAAGACGAACAAAATAAGTTTAAGCCAACTAAAAGAACTTACCAAAATATATAATAGAGTATTAAACGCAAGAAACGAACCTACGAGCTGTAGTTCATGCGCTAGAAGTAGAATAAACACTTTAGAACAAATCTATAAAGAATACAATTAATGTACTTTGAAACTGAAGCGGACTTAAAGAGGGAACGTGAAATAATTAATAAAATTGATCCTGAAGCGATAAAGCTAGGAAAAAACGAACTAGACTTTTTAATAAAGGACAAAGCGTACATAGAAATAAAAACAGCACGTTGTAAACACGATAGTAAAGAGTATTATCTAATAAGCCTACAAAAGCTTTTAAAAATGCAATACGCAAACAAAACGCTACCTACTTACTTATTTATACAGTTTACTGATAAGTTAATGTATATTGCTTTTAAAGATATTACAGGCTTTGTAAGGTTAAACGGAAGGACACCTAGACAGGGTTCAGTAAACGATTTAGAATTAATGTTACACGTACAACCAAACCTATTTAAAGAATACACTAAACGGTAAAAATGAAAGTAGTAAATATAAACGAGGTCAAACCAAACCCAAAGAACCCACGTATAATAAAAGACGAGAAATTTAAGAAACTTGTAAAGAGTATTCAAGAATTTCCTGATATGCTAAATAAACGCCCTCTAATCGTTTTTACTGACGTAGATAATAAATACGTTGTACTTGGTGGTAATATGCGCTTAAAAGCCTTAAAAGAGTTAAAATTTAAAGAAGTACCAGTTATTATAGCAGACGAATGGACTGAGGAACAAAAAGCTGAATTTTTAATTAAAGATAACGTAGGTTTTGGAGAATGGGATTGGGATAGTTTAGCGAATGAATGGGATATTGAAAAGTTAGATAATTGGGGATTAGATTTGCCTATATTTAAAGACGATCAAACTGAATTAAAAGATTTGTCAAGTACAATAGATAATTTATATAGAATTGAAATTGTATGTAAAGACGAAGAACACCAAGAAAACACTTATAATAAATTAATTGAACAAGGATACGAATGCCGACTTTTGACATTATAAAAGAAGTAAAGCCAACTAAAACATTTAGAGTAGCTTCAGTAATTGGTAAATTTGATTTACAATCTGAAAATGTAGTTGAACATTTTAAAGGAGATATTGATATTCCTGATAATTGGCAAATAGGTTTAATTGTAGGAAAAAGCGGAACAGGAAAAACTACAATAGCAAAACAATTATTTCAAGACGCTTATATTACTTCTTATGAATATAATTCAGAAGCTGTATTAGACGATATGCCAAAAGAATGTAGTGTAGAACAAATTACATCTGCATTTAATTCAGTAGGCTTTTCAAGTCCACCAAGTTGGTTAAAACCATATTCAGTATTAAGTAATGGACAAAAGATGCGAGTTGATTTAGCACGTGCAATATTAGAAAAAAACGAATTATTTGTATTTGATGAATTTACAAGCGTAGTAGATAGAAACGTTGCTCAAATAGGTTCCTTTGCTATGCAGAAAGCAATTAGAAAGACGAATAAAAAATTTATAGCAGTTACTTGCCATTTTGATGTTCAAGATTGGTTATTACCTGACTGGGTATTTAATACCGATACTATGACCTTTCAAAGTTTTGAAGGGCAAAAAAAAAATAGACCAGAAATCAAATTTGAAATATTCAATTACGGAGATAAAAGCATTTGGAAAATGTTTGCTAAGCACCACTATTTAAGTCATTCTCATAATAATGCTGCAAATGTATTTATAGCTACGGTTAATGATGAGATTGCTGGGTTTATTAGCGTAATAGCACAACCTAGTAGAATGATAGGACAAAAGCGAGTTCATAGATTAGTTATTTTACCTGATTATCAAGGAGCAGGAATAGGAATTAAATTATTAAATGAAGTAGGGAAAATATATAAATTAGATAAATGGCGTTATACTATTAACACAACCGCTCCAAGTTTAATTTATGCTTTGAAGAAATCAAATAAATGGAATTGCCATCATTTTGGAAGAGTTCAAGCAGGTAAAAATAAATATGGAAAAGCAGGAACGGCACATAGAATAACCGCGAGTTTTGAATTAAAATAAACACCGAAAAAACACCGATTATGGGCAAAAAAGATAATTTAAGACCAGCATGGAATAAAGGCGAAAGCGGAAACCCTAACGGAAGACCTAAAGGGGCTAAGAATAGAAGCACTATAGCCCGTAAGTGGTTAGAGGTTAACCAAGATTTAAAAAACCCTTTAACTGGAGATACTGAAAAGATGAGCCAAGAGGACCTAATGACGTTAGCCCTAATAAAGAAAGCTAGAGAAGGGGACGTAAACGCTTATAAAGCTTTAATGGATTCGGGCTATGGCGCACCTGTACAGCAAATAGATCAAAACGTAACTGAAACAAAGCTGCCCGACTGGTTGGATGAGTAAAGCAAACCCGAATTTTACTTATTTAAAAAAGAACGTGCCTAGTAATAGAATGACCTTATTACAAGGTGGTACACGTTCCGGCAAGACCTACTCAGTTATTTACTATTTGATATGGTTATGTAAGGAGTATCAAAATGCAGGACTAGAAATAGACATAGTTCGTGACACTTACGCAGCGTTAAAAAGTACAGCTTGGAAAGACCTTAAAGACGTTCTACTAAAACACGAGTTATACAACCCTACGTTACATAGCAAGACCGACCATATATACAACCTTTACGGAAACTATATAAACTACTATGGAGCAGACACGCCTGAAAAGATACATGGTAGAAGTAGGGACATTCTATGGATAAACGAAGCAAATCAGTTTCCTGAAGAAACCATAGACCAGTTATTACCTAGAACGAGACATAAGATAATAGCAGACTATAACCCCGCCTTACCTGTAGAACACTGGCTAGACAATTACATAGACAAGTACCCGCCTTTTATTTCTACCTATAGAGATAACCCGCATTTAACCAAAGCACAAATAGAAGACATTGAAAGCAAAATAAATAATAGCTACTGGTGGAAGGTTTACGGAACAGGCGAAAGGGCGCAACCTACAGGCGCAATATTTAATAACTGGGAGTTAGGAGAATTTAAAGAACTAGAGTTAAGCGGCTTCGGTCAAGACTACGGCTTTAGTAATGATCCTAGTACACTTATACACGTTTCTATTGATACACGAAACAAAGTATTATACTTGAAAGAATGCTTTTACGAAAAGGGTTTAAACACAGGCGAACTATACGGCCTTAACTTAGACCATGCAGGGCGCAAAGGTTTAATAGTAGGTGACAGCGCAGAACCTAGACTAATAAGCGAACTTAAACAAAGGGGTTTAAATATAGTCGAAGCCGAAAAGGGTACAGGTAGCGTTACGGCAGGAATAAGCTTACTTAGTGAATACAGAATAATAATTGATCCTGAGAGTAAGAACATGATAAAAGAATTTAATAATTATTCGTGGATTGAAAAGACTAATAAAAGCGTACCGAAAGACGAATATAACCACTGTATAGACGCTGTAAGGTATTTTGTTTATAAGGTAGCTAGTAACCCTAATCGTGGAAGGTACAATATCAGATAATCAACTTAATATAATATGGAAGTAGAAATAACTATACCAAGCGAAACTAAAGACATAACGCTAGAACAATACCAGTTGTTAATGAAGACCTATAACAAAGGTGACAGCGAAGACCTAGCAGCTCGTAAAATGATAAGTATTTTTTGTAAGATACCTATGTCTCAGGTTATGTATATTAGTTATTCTAGTGTAAGCGACCTGTTACAAAAGTTTCAGTTTATGTTTAAAGCTAAGAATGAGTTACAGACTACTTTTACTTTAGGTGGTGTTGAGTTTGGCTTCATTCCTAATTTGGAAAAAATGTCTTTCGGTGAATACATAGACCTAGAAAATTATATTTCAGACTGGCAGACCATGAACAACGCTATGGCTGTAATGTATAGACCTATAACAGAAAAGAATAAAAAAGGAGAATACTTAATTGAACCTTACGAAAGTTCAATAACATACGCTGAAGTAATGAAGGCCGCACCCTTACACGTTGTACTAGGCGCACAGGTTTTTTTTTGGAGTTTAGGCGTAGACTTATTGAACGGTTTAATGATCTATTTGGAGAAGGAACTGAAGACGATACCACAGGAAGTCTTAGCGGACAAGCTCAATTTAACAAGCGGTGGGGGTGGTATCAGTCAATATATGCAATCGCTAAAGGAGAACTTAAACAGTTTAACGAAGTTACCCGACTATCACTTACTCAGTGTTTAACTTATCTAACATTTGAGAAAGAACGAATTATATTAGAAAATAACGAAATTAAAAGAAGGCTTAGAAAATGACAACTTACTTTTATCTAATAGACAAACTAAAAGACGCAATACTAAACGAACCTTTTACGACAACTTGCACCACTGGAAGCCTTGACGATATAGACAACTATAAACAGACTTTATTTCCTTTGGCTCATATTATAGTTAACAGCTTTCAGGCAAACGGTAACGTAATAACGGCCAACGTTAGCATTTTGTTTATGGATATTGTCGACATATCGAAAGACGAAGTAAC
>Ga0075458_10000432_pt1 | contig 13736 bp, 18 predicted proteins | sample DEB3_08_DNA_FD_77576 | JGI IMG/M metagenome (GOLD analysis project Ga0075458, IMG submission 77576) | Aqueous microbial communities from the Delaware River and Bay under freshwater to marine salinity gradient to study organic matter... | ecosystem: Environmental > Aquatic > Marine > Coastal ... | reverse complement strand
AAGGTGTGGAGCTTGCCGGACTTCACGCCTATCGGTCATTCGCTGCCCTACAACGGCGGCGTCCCCCGCCACCCCAACTGCTTAACGGGCGATGCGCTTGTATTGCCCTGTGGCGACATCGCGGGTGTTAGTAAACGGTGGTTTGATGGAGAAGTGTTCGTCATTCGCACAGCCTCCGGTAACAAACTCACCTGCACCCCAAATCACCCGATACTCACAGACTGTGGGTGGGTTCGCGCGCAAGCGCTTAATCTCGGCAGCAAGGTAGTCAGCCACCGCCTCGGTGAGGGGCCAAGTTTCCTGAACGGTGATGGCAAGCACGTTCCAACCCGCATTCATGAGATAGCGGAATCTGCGCTCAGTTCTCCGCAGATGGTTGCCAGACCAGTGCCAACGTCCGCCGAAGACTTCCACGGCGACGGGATGAATGGCGAGGTCGCAGTTGTATGGGCCAACCGCAAGCTGATGAGCAACTACAAGGCCGCGCTTTCTGAGCATCTCAGCAAGGCGGCGTTCGTAATGCGAGATATGGTTTTGACGTTGGGCGTTGGTATGCGCAGCCTGCATGCGTTCGCGCAAACTGCGCTTTCGCCCTCTCACAGCCTCATGTGCAGCGGCTGCGAGGCGGGAGCGTTCGGCTGGGGAGGTTCGGCGCATCCGAGCAAGCTGCTGGGCGCTTCTATCGCGCAGGGCAATACCGTTTTCGATAAGGATACGTTGGATGGGACTTGGCGAGATGCCGAGTTTATCCGCGATGCCACGGATACCGATGCCATTGGCGTATTCTTCGATGATATTTGTGACATCCAAGTGACTAAATTTAGTGGTCATGTATATAATCTCCAAACTGATAAATCTATTTATATTGCGAATGGTATAGTTAACCACAACTGTAGGTCAACTGAAATAGCCGTTCTCACCGATGGCGAGCCAGCCGAGGACGTGACCTTCGAGCAATTCCTGGAAGGCAAGAGCGCGGCCTATGTCGACAGCCTTCTCGGCAGGGGAAAAGCCAATCTCTACCGCGACGGGCATATCAGCCTATCCGACCTGGTTGACCAGCAGGGCAGGGCCCTCACGCTGGCTCAGTTGACAGAGGAATAAATTCCTCCCAAGATTCAATCAGCCCGCTCGCAAGAAGCGGGAGCAACCAAAAAGTCGGGGACTTGAATGGACATCGATCTCAACGCGCCGGAGGTAAAAGCGGCGATTGAGGCGGAGGCGAAGAAACTTGCCGATGCCGAGGCCGGGGGCCTGAAAAAGAAGACCAATGAGCTCATGGATGAGCTGAAGGATCTGAAGCGCAAATACGACGGCGTCGATCCCGAGGACTACCGCAAGCTCAAGGATACGAAGCGCAAGGAGGGCGACGACAAGGTCTCCCCCGAGGAGCTTCGCAAGAAGATCGAGGCGGAGTTTTCTCCGCTCGTGGAAAAGGAGAAGCAGCGCGGCGACGCAGCTGAGAGCAAGCTCAAGAGCCTGCTTATCGATAACGCCCTGACCACCGCCCTGACCGAGGCGAACATCGGCAAGGACTTCATGAAGGCCGCCAAGGCCCTCGTGCAGACCAGCAACAAGTTTGACGTGACCGAAAGCGGGGCGACGGTCGACGGCCAGCCTGTGGCCGACTTCATCAAGAAGTGGGTCGAAGGCGAAGGCAAATCGTTCGTGGCGGCACCCGCCAACAGCGGCGGCGGCGCGAACGGTAGCGGAAAGAACGGTGGCGGGGCCAGCGTTGACATGAGCAAGATGAGCGCGACCGAAAAGGCTGCGTTCATTCGGGAAAAGGGTCTCGATGCTCTGAAAACCAACCTAATGAAAGCATAAATAGGTGGCCACTGGCACTATCTCTGATGCTGTGATTTACAACCAGCAAATGGTGGGGGGCTTTTACGAGCGCCTTGCCCAAAACATCGAAGCCTTTAATGGCGCGTCCAACGGTGCGATCGTTCTTCGGACGGAATTCACCAAGGGTGACTACGACCAGAAGAGCTTCTTCAAGAACTTCTCCGCGCTGAGCCGTCGGGTGGATACGAGCACCAGCTCTGCGTCCGCGACCGCGATCACGATGGATGAGGATGTCGCCGTAAAGCGCAAGGTTAAGTTCCTTGCCGAAGCGACCCGGGACATGATGCGTTCGCAGGGCCTCGACTACGAGACCGCCGCCGTACTGGCTGGTAACCAGATGGCCGACGAGTTCCGCCAGACAATCGTCAATCAATCCGTGGCCGCAGCCGTCGCTGCCCTGTCCGGCGTGAGTGACTGGTCCCTGGACGTGAGCGGCAACGGTTCCAATAACCGCGCAAGCGTGAATAACCTCAACCGCGTCCTCGCCAAGATGGGGGATGCCTCGAACAACGTGCGCATGTGGGCGATGAGCGGCGCAGCCTTCCATGCCCTCATCGGCGATGCCCTCGCCACCATGGCCTTCAACGACTCCGGTGTGAGTATCTACCAGGGCGGCGTTCCGACGCTTGGACGTCCTGTACTGGTGACCGATGCTCCGGCGCTGACCACGGATACCTCGAAATACACCATCCTCGGCCTCGTGGATGGCGCGGTGGACGTGAACAACTCCGAAGCGCCTGATGCGGTGGTGGATGATGTGACCGGCAACGAGAACATCATCACCCGGTATCAAGGCGAAGCCGCCTACAACCTGAAGGTCAAAGGTTTCAAGTGGGACACCAACGCAGGCGGCCGCAACCCGACCGACGCCGCGGTGGCAACTTCGACCAACTGGGTGAAGAACGTCCAGTCCAACAAACTGCTCGCCGGCGTCCGCCTGGTCGTGCAGCAGTAACGAAAGGGAATCTCATGAAGAAAATCCTCTCCCTGGCCCTGGTGGCATCCGCTCTGGCGGGTGCCGTTCAGGCGCAGACCTGGACCCGTCTCACCTCTGAGGGCAAGCAGCGTGTGGATGCAGCGACCATCAACTCCGCAACCACCCTGCAAAGCTGGCCTGTGCGCAACAGCGCATACGGTGCGCAGGTTACGATCAGTGGCACCTACGTCGGCGCAGTGCAGATTCAGCAGCGCCTTAAAGGTGGCACGGTGCTGACGAGCCAGACGGTAAACGTGTACACCACGCCGACGACCGTGAGCTTCTCGGCACCGCTGTACTTCGAAGGGCTCTATTTCAGCCCGACGACCCCGCTGACGAACACCAGCACCACGCACATCATCAACATGCAAAGTGGGGAGTAGGTTATGAGCAAAGTCATCGTCTACATCCCCGACATGGTGCCTTCCGAAGATGTGGCTAATGCCCTTGCCGGAATGTCGGTGTCGTTCCGCAACAGCCAGTTCTTCTCCGCTCATGATAAGGAGCAGGCTGACGCTGTTGTGATCGCCGACAAGGTTGCCAACGCCAAGGACATTGCGGCGGCTTATGACAACGTCGTCAGCCTTGCCGAATTCCTGGAGAAGGGTGTGCCGAAGAAGGTCGAAAAGGTCTTCAACCCGGACGCCCCCCTGGAGGCGAAAGCCGCGAAGGCGAAAGCCGCGAAGTAAGTGAGCGTGACTGTCGGCACCGACGTGTATGTGAGCGTCGCGGACGCCGACAACTATTGTGAGGCCATGGGCCTTACCAGCTGGGACGCGGCGGAGGATTCCGAGAAGGAAATCGCCCTCCGCCGCGCGACCCAGTATCTTGATGCGAATTTCCGTTGGGCAGGGCGTCTGGAGGACAGCGACCAGCTGCTTGGCTGGCCACGCTCGTATGCCTACGACTCCGAAGGGCGGCTGCTGGAAGACATCCCCACATCCGTCGCCAACGCCTGCGCTGAACTGGCCGTGCTTGCGCTCTCAGGCGACCTCAGCCCGATGACCATCGCCAGCGCGAGCGGCGCGGTGAAGCGCGAGAAGGTTGGCCAGGTCGAAGTTGAGTACACCCAGCCGCCCGCCAGGCACGTCTACGACAAGGTCGTGATGATGCTACGCGGCATCGGCTCATTCTCTTCCAACGGCGGCGCGGTGAAAGTCATCCGTGCGTGAGCGCCAGCCTTGCCTCCATGCTGCCGGGAATGCTTTCCCGGCTTGGCTTTGACGTGACCCTCCAGTCCTACGCGGCGGGAGCGGGTGGTGATTTCTCGGATACCGACGGCACCTGGAGCGACGTGGCCACGTTCTCCGCCGTCTGGGATACGTCGTCCGGCTTCGGTTCTGAAAGGCTCGGTGACGGGCGGGCGCAAAGCCAGTCGCGGCTCGGGATGCTTATCGCGTACCGCTCCGACCTCAAGGATGCTGCTTCGGTAGGCAATAAACGCATCTCCTACAACGGCACCACCTACAACATCGCCGCCGCCCAGATTGTGGGCGACCGTGTCGGCATCCGGCTCACCCTTGAAGACGGGTCGGCGCAATGAAGGTGCTTGGTGCCGCCAGGGTGCAGCGACGGCTGGACCTGCTGCCGGCGACAGCCCAGCGCCTCATCGGCGATGCGCTGGAGGCCGGAGCCGCCTCCCTTCACAGCCATGCGGTGCGGAAGATACAGCGCAACTCGGGCTCGGGCCGGGTCTACACCCGCCGGGGCGTTTCCCACACCGCCTCGGCACCCGGGGAATACCCGAACACCGACACAGGCGCCATGGTCGCCTCCATGGGGTGGCGCTCCACCTCAGCGCTCTCCTCCATCTTCTATGCCGGGGTTGTCTACGCGAAATATCTGGAATTCGGGACAAGCCGGATGGCGGCCCGCCCGTTCATGCGGCCGACACTGCGCGCGTTGCGCTCGGAGATCCGCGGGCGCGTTGACCAGGCCATCCGTGCAGCGATGAGGGTAGCCGCCAATGGATAGCGCCGCCGCTCTGCTGACGGCCATCGTCTCCCGGCTTTCGGGCGTTTGCGGGGGACGAGTGTACGGAGCGCCCCAACCGAACGCCACCTATCCCTATGCGATGGTCACGGCGCAATCCGAGCCGTTCTCGGCGGACGACTTCAGCGGCATGTCGCATAACATCCGCGTGCAGGTGTTCTCCCGGCAGAAGAAGCCAGGAGAGGCCCTGGCCGAGCGCAAGACGGCGTACACCGCACTCCACCGTCAGGAGGACGCCATCACCGTGACGGGGCATACGCTGGTTTCGATAGAGCAGGACGGCGTGGCCGACTGCTTCATCGAAGACGACGGCAAGACGTGGCAGGCGATTATGGAGTTCAAGGCTGTTGTCGTATGACTTGCCAAGATTCTCCCTTTGACCCTAAAGTATAACCATAAGGAAAGCTTATGATGTGGTTGCGCAAAAAGGACGTGATCTCCTAATCAAGATCAAATCGGGCAATGAGTTCCTGGCCATCGGCGGGGCCCGCGAAAAGACCATCACCATCAACAATGAGCCTGTGGACGTGACGAATTCGGATTCGTCCGGCGTCCGCGCGCTGCTGGAGAACGCCGGGGTCAACTCGGTGAGCGTGAAGCTGCAGGGCGTCTACGTTGACGACGAGCACCTCGGTGCTCTTCGCGAACTTGCGCTGAGCAACCTGCACCAGGATTTCCAGTTGGTGATCCCGGGCGACACTTCCAACGGCACGTATGAAGGCACCTTCATGGTAGCCAGCCTGGAAGAGTCCGGCACCTACAACCAATCGATGGGCTACAACCTGACGCTGGAAAGCGCCGGGCCCGTCACCTTTGAATAATGGGGGGCACCTGCATGAACAAACTGACCAAACTGCTCGCCGTCGCCGCGCTCGCGGCCTCGGCTGGCGCGCACGCGCAAACCGCCAACGTCAGCACCACCGAACTGACCGTGACGGGATTCAACTTCACCACCGGCGCGCAAGCGGCTTCGGAGACCAACTACTTCCGCAACGACGGCAAGACGGCGGCAGTCATCCACAACCGCCAGGGCGCGCCTGTGACCGCGACCATCGTCAACCAGGTTGGCACGGTGAACGTGCCCGGCTTCGGCCCGCTGTCCCTGAGTGACCAGACTGTGACGATTCCGTCGGCCTCGGTTGTCCTGATCGGCCCGTTCGCGCTCAACCGCTTCAACTCCGGTGGCCTAACCCGCATCAACCTGACGTCATCGACGCTGGTCAGCATCACCACGCTGAAGGTGGCCAAGTGATGAGCAACGTCCGCAACGAGGTGGAGATCGAGCTGGCCGGGGAGACCCGGATCATGCGCGCCACCTTCGCGGCTATCCGTGGGATCGAGCGTGACCTGAACACCAACGTCGTCCCGCTGATTGAGAAGCTCGCCAAGGGTGACATCGGCGTGGCCCAGGCGGCGGTCATCGTCTTCCACGGGCTCCAGGGCAACAAGGACACCCGCCTCAATCTGGAGAAGGTCGGCGAAGCCATCATGGAGGCTGGCCTCTCCCAGGTCATGGAGCCGGTCGTGCGATTCATCAGCTGCGCCCTGGAAGGGGTCAAGCTGGGAAAGCCCGAGCCGGAGACGGCGCAGTAGGGCTCCCGTGGGAGGATTTGATGTCCTCCGCCATGGGAGTGCTGCGCTGGACGCCCGAGGCATTCTGGGGCGCGACGATGTTTGAGTACACCGCCGCGATGAAGGGCTACCTCACATCGAAGGGGGTGAAGTTTGAAAGCATGACGCGGGACGAGTTCCTGGAACTCAAAGCCCGCGACAAGAAAGCAAGGTAGGTGGCCACCACTCTCGACCAACTCGTCATCCGGCTGGAGGCGGATATCAAAGGCCTGAAGGCCGGTTTGGCACAGGCTGGGAGTGAGGTTCGGAAGTTCAGCAATGACGCCTCCCAAGAGACCAATAAGTTCACGGTTGCCCTTGGAAGGGTGGGAGTAGCAGCCGTCGCTTTATCGGCTGTTCTTGCGACAATCGGAGTAATGCGGGGGGTATTCCAGGCCGGGGTGCAGGTCGAATCCCTGAACGGGAAGATGCTGGCTGCTGTGGGCTCGGCCCAGGCCGCACAGCAATCCCTTCAATGGCTGCGCGAGGAGTCTGAGCGGCTTGGCCTGAGGTTCACCACGACCGCGGACGCATTCGCCTCATTCTCCGCCGCAGCCACCCGGGCCGGTCTGACGCTTGAACAGACGCGCAATGTCTTCCTCGGGGTAAGCGAGGCCGCCGTGGCGTTCCGGCTGAGCAACGAGCGGGTGCAATTCGTCTTTCAGGCGCTAAGCCAGATCGCGGCGAAGGGCGTGGTCTCCATGGAGGAACTCCGGCAGCAGCTCGGCGAGCACCTGCCGATCGCCATGGACGCTGCGGCGCGTGGGATGGGCGTCACCCAAGCCAAGCTGATTGACATGGTGAGCAAGGGGGAGGTCGCATCGAAGGACTTCCTCCCAGCGTTCGGGCGCGCGATCCGCGAAAACCTCGGTGACGCGGTCGAGGTCTCAAGCCAAAGCGCCAACGCGGGGTTCAACCGCTTAATGAACGCCATCGACAGCCTCAAGCAGACGATGGCCGGCGGCGGGTTCCTCAATTCATTCAGCGCGGCATTCGACGCCCTCGCGACCGTGGTAAGTCAGCCTGGGCTGGTGAACGCGCTCAAGAACATCGTCGCGGTGATTGCCAAGATTGCTCAGGTGGTTGCTGAGAGCATCGCTGGCATCGCTATCATGGTGAACAAGCTGATTGAGCTGAAGCACGCGGCGCTGGGCTTCCTCGGGTTCGGCGACGGGAAGATTCCGCAAGCCAACGAGAAAACGGCTGGCCCGATGGTCGAGGCTGGTTCGTACAATCCTTCAGCTGGCGGTGGCGTGTCGGCGTCGATGGAAAAGGCGTCGCGCGACCGTGAGCGCATGATGGAGCAGCTTCGGTCGAAGATCGACGCCATCAAGTACGACGTGGCCTCACCTGCCGAGAAGTTGAAAATTGATCTCGAAGAGGAGCTGAAGGTCCTGAAGGAAGGGCTTGAGGCAAAGCTGCTGACCGAACAGGAGTTCCGCGACCTCTCGCTTGAGGCCGAAGCCAAGTTCCAGGAGGAGCTTGGTGAGATCCGCGACCGCGAAGCCAAGGAGGAAGAACGCCGCCAGCGGGAGCTTGAGGACTCGAAGAAGGCCATCCGCGACAAGGGGTACAACGCCGCCATGGGCCTGCTTGGCGTGTTCGCCAGCAAAAATAAGGCCTTCGCCATCGCCATGATCGCGATTGAGAAGGCGAGAGCCATCGCATCGGTTCTCATCGCCGGGCAGGAGGCCGGTATGAAGGCCGCTGCAGCTGCTGCGCGTGCAGGGCCCCAGGCCGCCGCTGCCGCCTATGCTTCCATGGTGAACATGTCCCGTGTCTCGGCCGCGCTTATCGCGGCACAGGGCTTTGCCGAGGCTGCCATGGGCCTCGGCAAGGGTGGCGGTGGAGGCGATTCTTCCGGTGGTTATGGCGTCGATAGCTTCACGGGTACGGGTGGCGGGGTGGCCGCGCCCACACAGACCAAGCAGGTGTTCATCAACCTGGATGGCCAGGGCGAGCTGTTCACGAAGAATCAGGTTCGCACGCTCATTGAGCAAATCAACGATGCTGTCGCGGATGGCACCCAGCTGAAGGTGGCCATCGCATGACCGTCATCGTCGTCAATCCCTCTGCAGCAAGCTCCTCGGGGTGCCGTATCGGTTATGAGAACCTGCTGGAGTTGGGGACAGTTGTCGCTTCATCCGAGAACGCCTCCTACCCGGTGGAGAACGCCTACGATTGGGTGGCGAGCGATTATTTCCGGCCTGCGGCGGGCGGCTCTGTAACCATCACGCTCACCCTGTCTGCCGGACGGGCTGCGAACTATTTCGCCTTCTACGGGCAGGATGTCCACGAATCCTCGGGCTCCCTGTCCCTGGAATACCACAACGGCACAAGCTGGGTTCAGGTGGCGGGCGTCTCCCCGGCGGATAACTCCCCGCGCATGGTCTGCTTTGATTCCGTCACCGCCACGCAATGGCGCGTCGTCGTGACCGCATCCACGACCTTCAATCTGGCCTGCGTGGCGTTCGGCACCTACCTGGAACTGCCTTACGGACAATACCTCGGCTGGACGCCGCCCAAGCTTGGCAGGTCGGCGGAGTTCATTAACTCGGTATCCGACGGCGGCACATTCCTCGGTAGAAGCTACGTCTCCCAGGGGGTCTCGGTCGATCTTGTCCTGCAGTACGCCTCGGATTCCTGGGTGCGCACCTACTGGCTGCCGTTCCACCAGCATATGGAGCGCAAGCCGTTCTTCTTCTGCCCTGACTACAACAGCTATCCATCCGACGCGGTCTTCTGCTGGGCTGAGGGCTCCATCAATCCGCCGTCGCATACCCATTACGGATTCATGGGCACGACGGTGAAGCTGCGCGGGGTCATGGAATGACCTTCGATTCGCTCCGGGTGAAGGTCGGACGTCGTCCTGTCACCATCGTCGAGGTCGATGTTGACTACTGCAGCAACACCTACGGCTCAGCGCCGTGCACCGCCGTCCTCGGCACCTCCGGCTCCTCGAAGTGCTTCAACACGTTCCAGACCTGCCAGGACAAAGCCAACTTCGCCAAGACCACGAAGACCTACCGCTTCTGCTCCGAGAATGCCCTTCTTCCCGTCGGCGACGGGGCGATCCCATGCATCACGAAGGTGGACATCGCGCCGACCCAGCTCGACCCGAAAGGGATTTCGGTCTCTGCCTCGGTGAACGTCACGTTCAAGGATTTCCCGCACCACGACCGTGGGACCGACCCCTACATCGATGACCGCGATTACGACGCCACCGGGCAGGGGACGTTCTGGGGCAAGTTCAGGGCGCGCAATCCGTTCCTCGTAAACCGTCCAATGCGCGTCATGACGGGATACGTCGGCGACGATGGTGTGGTCTACACCCGCACCCGCCACTACTTCATAGACCGGCTGGAACTGGTGGATGCGAAAGGCCAGATAAAACTTGTCGGTAAAGACTTACTTAGGTTTTCAGAGGGTGAAGACCTTCAGGTTCCGGCGCTCTCAAAAGGCATACTTGATGCCGGGATTGACGCCGACGACACATCGCTCACGCTCTCTCCTGCAGGTGTTGGTGACAGCTACGGCACTTCCGGCCGGATACGCATTGACGACGAGCTTATCGACTTCTCGGGCAAGACAGGCGACCAGCTGACGGGGCTCACCCGGGCGGTCGGTGGCACCACGGCGGCCTCCCATGACGCGGATTCAAAGGTCCAGGAGTGCGCGGTCTATTCCTCGGATTCTATTCCGGACATCCTGACCGACATCCTGACCAACTACGCCGGGGTGGATGCGTCCTATATCCCGGCAAGCGAATGGAGCGATGAGAACGACACCTGGCTTGGCAGCTTTACCTCATCGGTGACGCTGTCCGACCCGAAGGACGTGAAGGAGATTCTGAAGGAGGTGCTTCTCGCCTCCGGTTCAATTCTGTGGTGGGACGAGGTGGAGGCTAAGCTGAAGTGGCGGGTCATCGTGCCCCTCCAGCCCGTCGGCGAGGTGCGGATTCTTGACGAGACGCAGCACATTCTCGCGGGTTCGCTGAAGGTAAAGGACATTGAGAAGGACCGGGTCTCCCGGGTGTTCATGTTCCTGGACGAAATCAGCGCCGTCGCCGATACCGACCGGAAGAATTTCAAGACCATCACGGCGACCATCGACACGGAATCCGAGAGCGTGAACGCCTACAACGCGTCCAAGCTTCTGGAGATACTGAACCGCTGGATACCGATATCCCTGCCGCTGGCGGACGAGATCGCCCAGCGCTTTCTCGTGCGCTACGCCACCACGCCCCGGCAGATTGAGTTCAAGCTGGATGCCAAGGACTTTGATATCCGCACCGGGGATATCGTGGATGTCGTGTCACGCCTTCTTCAGAGGCCGGACGGCTCGAACGGCAGCGTGCGGTTCCTCGTGACCGAGTGCCGTGAGAATCCGATCGGCTCGCAGGGCGAATACACGGCCATGCAGATATACCCCGAGGGGGGCGGGGCGTCGGTCCTTTTCGCCGCCAACGCCCAGGCTGACTGGACCTCGGCATCGGATTCGGAAAAGGAGAACTATATGTTCATCTCGGATGATGCTGGGGTGATGAGCGACCTTGCCTATGGGCCGCGTATTGGGTAGCTTAAAGGCATAAAGAAATAGCCTTTATTGACGACATATACCGCCCTTGCCGATGTGACCCTTGCGCAGGACAAGCCGGTCACGCAATCGGTCGCCAGGGCTTTACGGGACAACCCTATCGCCATAACGGAGGGCGCGTCCGGGGCTCCCAAAGTTCAGTCCAAGGCGCTGGATGTGCTGCACTTCAAAGCCTACAGGACGGGCGGGTCGTTTCCAACGCTCTCGGCCCTTGGCTCAACGCCGATGAAGCTGCCTCTGAATGAGGAGGAGTTTGATTCCGATGCCTGTTATGACACCACCAACTACCGCTTCACCCCCAATCAGGCCGGGTTCTATGTCCTCCAGGCTACCGTTACGCTGAAGGCCACGACAAGCTGGAGTGAGCCGAACGAGGTTGGCTACGACGGCGGCATCTTCATCAGGAAGAACGGCTCCAACATCGCCAAGTCCATTCTGGAGACCTCCACGAACGGGCAGTGGCGCACCCACGTCCTGACCGTCATCGCCCAGGCGAACGGATCAACCGACTATTTCGAGCTTTGGTATGACACAGGTGGCAACCTCGGCCACAGCTTTGAGTGCGGGGCCAACAAAACCTTCTTCCAAGGTTGGAATATGTCGGCGGTCTGATGGACAAATTCACGACCACCGTCATCGACCTTCAGGGCCGCGCTGTTCAGGGGGCCACCGTCGCCATCTACGAGACTGGCACCAGCACGCTCGCGGCGCTTTTTGAGGATGACGAGACGACCGCAAAATCCAATCCGCTGACCTCCAACGAATACGGCCTTGTGCAGGCGCGCATAGCCAACGGGCAGTATGACTTTCAGGTGACGGTGAACGGTACGGCTGGCCCGCGCATCAACGGTGTTGAATTGTACGACCCTGACGACGACACGGGCTCGGTCGCCGACAACTCAGTGACCACGGCGAAGATCGTTGATGAGGCGGTGACGCTGCCGAAAATTGACGGTGGCACTGCAAACGTGCTGCTGGGGCGCGATGCATCAGGAAACACCGCAGAGATAACGGCAGGGTCTCGGATAAGCATCGCCGCCGGGGTCATCAACACAGCCGCCGCCCTGGGTAAGGTGCTCCAGGTGCAGATGGCCGAAAAGACCGACACGTTCACTTCAACCTCTGAGAGCTGGACGGATGTGACCGGCCTCTCAGTGTCGATCACACCGTCATCGAACTCAAGCAAGGTGTTGGTCATCGCCAACGTGGCGGGTGCGCAGGCCAACGGCGGAGGGCAGGGGTTCCTGCGCCTTGTTCGTGGCAGCACCGCCATCGGCGTAGGCGCTTCTGCTGGCAGCCGGAAACAGGCTGGCGTGACGCTGATGCGCTCTGCCGGCGAGACAATGATGACGCATACCATGATTGTGCTTGATAGTCCGAGCACCACAAGCTCAACGACCTATAAGGTGCAGTGCTATGAAGAGGATTCAACGCTTTATATAAACCGTAGCCCGTCTGACAATGACGATGAATATAGGGCGCGCGGACATTCCACGATCATCGTAGCCGAGATTGGGCCATAAGTTGCCGAGGCGGGTATTTTGTGGTTTTATTCACCTATAAGGAAAGCTCTTTAGCGTGCGCCTTCTGGCTATGACCTTAACCGCCGGGCTGGTCGCCGGCTCTCTCCAAGCCCAGGAATACGGGACGAAAGTCACGGCGACGGCTGCGACGCCTGTATCCTACAGCGAGATCAGCGTCACCACGAGCGCGGCCACGGTGTCGACCTTCCTCACGCAATCCAACACCGCATTGGTTGAGCTGACCTGCGATACGGACATCTACCACAACCTCACATCCTCGGCGACGACGCCGCCGATGACCGTTGGGGCCCGCGGGTTCCTGCCGGCGAACGTGCCGATGAGTTACAACTTGCCCGCCTATGCGCGCCCCAGCCTTCAGGCAAAATCGGCGGCCGGTTCCTGCCACCAAGGCAAGATGACCAATAAGTGAGCCGCGCAGCGCGCTTTCTCGTGCTCACTCTTGCCCTGTTCTCAGGGCTTTTCACGATTGCCGCTTCTGCCGCGCCTGTCGGGAGTATCGGGGCCGTCGGTCGGTCGGCGGTCGCGCAATCCATAGACCCGGATGTCAAAGCCGCCATCGCGGCGATGACGGTGAAGCCTGATTATCCGCAAACCCTGCGTCTCAACCGCCTGGTGCGGGACCTCAAATACGGGTGCCAATCCTGGAACGAGACGGATTGGTTCCTGCTGACGGCCCAGCACGATGCCCAGGCCGCGCTTGTTGACCTCCGCAATCCTGCCCGCGTAGCCACCGCGGTCAACAGTCCGACCTTTACGGCCTACCGTGGCTACACCGGCGACGGCGCGACCAGCTACCTCAATTCCAACGCGGCTCCCGGCAGCAACTTCGCCCTTAACAGCAACTCCATGGGTGTATGGTTGCGCACGGTCACGGGGGTAAGTGTTCAGCACCTTGGGTCGTCAGATAACGGTGTCATCGGGAATTCATCCACAAGTACATTTGCTGCAAGGTCATCTGGAATACTAACTGGTACATTCTCAGGTGCCCTGACAGTTCCAGGCCTTTATGCATACTCACGAACAACCAGCACCGCAATAAGAGGGTATAGAAATGGCGCTTCAGTTGGAAATGCTGGCTCAAATTCCTCTGCGGTAGGAACGGCCGATTTCTTCGTCGGCGCGCGCAACACGGGCGGGACGCCGAGCCTTTATTCTCCGGCGCAGATTGC
>Ga0075458_10000431_pt1 | contig 13754 bp, 20 predicted proteins | sample DEB3_08_DNA_FD_77576 | JGI IMG/M metagenome (GOLD analysis project Ga0075458, IMG submission 77576) | Aqueous microbial communities from the Delaware River and Bay under freshwater to marine salinity gradient to study organic matter... | ecosystem: Environmental > Aquatic > Marine > Coastal ... | reverse complement strand
CTGACCGGCTGACCGGCTGACCGGCTGACCGGCTGACCGGCTGACCGGCTGACCGGCTGACCGCGTTGGATCAGTTGGATCAGTTGGATCAGTTGGATCATGTTAACCGTCTGTTAAATTATTTGTAATAAGCTCTAAAAATCGACATAGAAGGAGTTGACATGATGCTAAAAGATTTTATTGTAGACCTATTCGAGATTGCCTGCTTAGGCGCTTTCGTCACTGCTATCATTCTTTGGGGGTTATAATGTACGAATTAACTGAGATTATCGACCACCGCGTGCGCTCTTTCGGGCTATACCTTTCGCACGCAATGGCAATTGAAGCAATCAACGCGCACGCGGGCAAGATCCTGAGCGCGGAATGCGATTATAGCGCGCCGGAATGTTTGGACGTGATGACGCGGTCAATGCGTCAATTCACGATTGAGCCTATCAAGGGGTTGCGTGAGAACAATGAGCAGGCGCGCTGGTACGACACAAGCGCCGGCTAGTTTGCAGCCCGGCAGCGCGCCTGCCGGGTCACAAACTAGCCGATGGTCGGTTAGTGTTAACGGGGGTCTACCATGTACACTATTAATGCGCGTCTATTAAAAGCGGTTGCGGTTGCAATGTCGAAAGAAGAAACCCGCTATTACTTATGCGGTGTATCGTTAACGGTTAAAGACAATTGGGCGGTGCTGCGCGCTACCGACGGGCACCGGCTAATACTTGCCCGGCAGCCCTGCGCTGGCGACAATTGCGACGTGATTATCCCGCGCACGCTCATTGATAAGATTAAGCTCGCCCGGAAGGCAGCGCCTGAATTGACTGTCGCCATTACTGGCGGCATGGTATCGCTGGCCTATGCCGGCGAAACATTCGGGGGCGCCTTAGTTGACGGGACGTTTCCGAACACTGCGCGGATTGTGCAAGGCGCGAAGTCCGATATCAGCGAGGCAGCGCAATATAACCCGGACTATCTAGCCGATTTTAAGAAGGCGGCTGAAATCATGCAGGATGAGTCGCCGAACCCGGTTGTTTATCATAACGGCAACAACCCGGCGCTAGTGCGCATTGGATCACAAACCGACATATTCGGCGTTGTGATGCCCTATCGGATCGGGCAGGATTTGCAATCAGCGCCCAGCATTGCTTGGGCTTGTTAGGAGGTTATCATGGGACGCTATGACAAAGTGGATTACTACGTCGCGGTGATCGAAGACGACTTCGCCGATGATACGGTCGAAGACAATTTCGCCGATGCCGAGATGGTTTACGACCATTGGTGCAAGACATACCCAGAGGCGCGGGTTTACATACTACGCATGGATTCGGGAAGGATCACAGATGAACGACTTGCTACAGGAAATGCCGGACTATGACGCCGAGGACTATCGGATTGAAAGGGTGCAATGATGAATGTTATTTTTAAGCAAGATGCGTTTGGCGTTATAGCTGTTTTTCCTGACCAAATGTTATGTTATTCGCACATTGGGCAGCACAGCGCATATGACAACGCATGGTACAAAACAACTATACCGGCTGAACCAGACGTTAATTTACTTAACGAATTAATCTTAGCTGGATATGACAATTTATGCGTTAAAAATGAGGTGACATAATGGGCCGCTATGACAAGGTTGACTATTACGTTGCCTGCATATTGGACGATGAATTGCACGACGATACCGCCGAAGACAATCTAGCGGACGCCGAGATGGTTTACGAGTACTGGTGCAAAGAACACCCGACGGCATGGGTGTTCATCAAACAACGGGATACAGGGAGGATTACAGATGAACGACTTGCAACAGCACTATAAGGCGGTCAAGGCGCGCTTGTGGGCAGGCGCGCCACCGCCACCGCCGGTGGTAGTGCGTCCACCACCGCCACCGCCACCACCGCGCTCAACACCTACGTCGGATCAGTTCCGGGAAGCGCACGAACTGCTCAAAGTTGCAGGCGTTGCCGGGGTTCCGAAATGGAAGCTGATTCTGCGCGAGGTCTGTGCCTTGCACAGTATCACGATGGATCAGCTAACGAGCCACAACCGCAGTAAAAAATTTATCGATGCGCGGATGTTGGCCTACTATCGGCTAAACAAAGAGCTTGGCCTGTCGCTGCCACAAATCGGGCGGTGTATCGGCAACCGGAACCATGCAACCGTTTTTTATGGGGTCAAAAGGTATGAACTTAATCTACGACGGCGATGATTGTTTTATCGTGGCAGATGATCAAGACAACCGATTAGGTTGGATCAGCCTGAACCGATGGAAAGGCCAATGGCGTGCGACGACGCATGATGGCCAGATAACATACCACTACACGTCAACAGCAGCCGCGCAGGCGGTGTTAGAAAGAGGACAATATGTTAAACGAACGAGAGAAGACGCACGGGCAGTACGCGAAGACAGCCGAGACAAGTCAGAAGATCAAACTGGTCATGATGCTGTCCAAGAACTGGAACAGGCTTACAGAGCCGCAAGCAGAGGCGATTGAAATGATTGCGTCTAAGTTGGCGCGGATCCTGAACGGTGACCCTAACTTCCGCGACCACTGGGACGACATTGCCGGGTATGCTCAACTGGCGAGCCTAGCCGCGCCGTCACCGATGGATGCGGTCGAGCGGGACATAGCCGCGCTGGTCGCCGAACTGCCGCCGGAACGCGCCTTTGGCCAAGCCGTGGCCAGCCATGCTGAACTGCCGCCAGCCGAGCCAATGCCGGACGTGGTGACACGCAAGAAGATATGGTCGAAGAATGGTTGACCGGATCATGTACTGCCTAGCAGGCATCGTCTTCTGCACAGCTATTGCGATAGCGTGGCCCCGATGATCATCGCAATAATATCTTTGGCACTTGTCGGCATCATAGGTGCTGTGCTAGACATTTAGCGTTCCTCCCAGAACGCCATAGCGCCCGCCGGATGACCCCCCGGCGGGCGCTTCTTATTATACGACATTAAATTTCGGTTGCGGCTTAGGTTCGATAAAGTCCCGCAGATCGGACTTAGACCAGTCGGTGTATTCAGGCGCGCAGAATATGTGCTTCTTCGTGCCGTGCTTCGCCGACGCTAGGCGGCCCTTGTCAACCCACTTTCCTTCCTTCAGCGCGTGCAGCAACGCGGACTGCGGGATCTTCATGCCATTGGGTGCTGATACCGATAGCGTATCGCATAGTGCGTGGAACGGCCCACCGATGACGCCGTTCGTAAACGAACCTTCGCGGTTGACGATCATGCGCATCAGATAGCTTTCCAACAAGCTCATGCCGCTCTCGACCAAGTTGATCTTGAAGTCCGTCATGAACGGAGTAGCCGCCGGGTTGAACGCCGACACGTCGCGTGTCTGCAACAGATGCGCGACCGCAGCAAAGCCGCCACCTTGAAAGTACTTCCAAAGGCGCGTCGCGTCTTCCTCAGCCATCCGAGGCGCGTGCGACCAGACGCAGAACCACCGACGATCCTGCGACGGTAATGAGATCGGAACCGGATCATTTGAGAACGCCAAGACGAACATCCTGTTCAGCATCATGTACGGATGCAGACCCTTACGGTTGATCGGCAGCATTTCAGGCGGCGCGGCTATCAAGGGCTTCAGTTTGTTCGCCAGTGCGCGGCGCTCTTTAGCGTCGGCTTCCTTCAGCTCGTTGATGATCAGCACTTCGCTCTCAAGGTGGTAGCCCCACGCGGACGAAATGCTGTCATTGTCAACCAAGCCTCGGTTCTTGAGGCCGGATCCGCAGACGGCCCAGATGAAGGGCGCCCACATCGTATCCTTGCCGCAACCCTCGTCGCCGCCATGCAACACGGCGTGGTTGATCTTGATGCTAGGGTTCTGCACCTTGAACGCCATCATGTCGAGCAGGTGCTGACGCTCCCGCTCGTCGGGGATCAGCAACGCTACATGGTCGAGCCACGGTTGTGCGTCGCCTGGCGCGCTGACAGGCCGCGCATCGCGCCACCGATTGCCGTAAACGTCGCCATCACGCGCCACAAGGACGCTCTCGCCGGCAGCGTAGGTAATGCCGACCAACACCTTGGCTTCCATCGCCTGACGGTTCTCGTCAAAGCAGACGGACGCCTCGATGCGACGCCCATTGTGGATCGACTTACAGGTGATGTGTCGGAACAGCGCGTTAAATGTAGAGCGCGAGATCTCGCGCCGGTCTTGCAGATCAAAGAACGCCTCGTCTTCTTGAATGTAGGCGAACCGGCTATACCAGTCCGCTTTCGCAACTCGGCCGAGTTCTTTGCGCTCTATCTCGGCGATGATCTCGGCAGCGGCGTCTGGAAATGCCGCAGTCGGCGACAGCTTGGACAGCGCCTCGTTCATCGCCTTGGCGATCAGTTCGTCACGCAGACCATGCTCATGCTTAGGGCCGCCTTCTTCCGCTACCCAGCACAGGAAGCGGCGCGAAGTCCAGTCGCCGCAATGACCGTGGAAACAGGTGTAGGCGCGGTTCAGCGGATGGTAGCGGCCCATTGCGTTACCGTCGCTATGCTCTGCCGCATTAGGGCAGACGACGCCGAACCATCCCTCTGCGTTGCCGTTCTCAATTACCTCGCCTCGGTCGTACATCCATTTCAGCACGTCGTCCTGACCGTTATCATCAAGCGTCATCTTGCGGCGGGTGCTTGTGTCAGGGTCGTGCGGCGTAACGCCAAGCGCGTCGCAAATTTCCTTAAGGGTGAACATACGATCAGGCGTATGCTCTACAAGATCCGACGCGAAGTTATCCCGACCGTCTTTCAAATTGATCGACCCCGGCAAACGGAAGTTACGCACCGGATTGATAGCGCCGGGATCCGTGTAGCCCGCCTCGGCAATGGCGACGATAGCCGCCGAGAACTCGCCCTTTGTTGGTTGCTCGTCCAACTTGAACTTGTAACCCCACTGAAAATTGCCGGACGATGTTTCCATCTTCCATGTCGGCTCAAGCGGCGGCGTCTTGCTCTTCGTGCCGATGTCGTCAAGCACCATGAACGCAACGTAGTCGCAGTACGCTGCACCTGCGTGAACCTTGCCGTCGGTGAACCTATCAACGACAAACGACGCCGTGTTGGCGTACCATGCGCCCTCTCCTCTGTACTTATCCGGCAGATAAGCGGGCCAGAAATATTTGACCGACCCGTCTTTGTGCTTTTGTGATGTTGGTTTTTGTTTGACGACCAAGATCGTCTCGCCATCCGGCGCAGCCGTCATCAGATGCTCTAAAAAATTCACTTGCCGTACCTCCCCATAATTTTTACTTCTGCCGCTAGTGGCAGACCCCCTGCCCAACTCGGACAGGTCGTCATCACGCGCTTCAGTTCTGAAGCAACATCTTCCGGCCTGTCTGATTCAATTACTAATTCATCATGACAATGTAGAACAACGTTTAAGTCAAGATCTTCCGCTTTCCTGAGCGCATACCTTAGCAGATCGTTCGCGATTGCCTGAGTAATATTTTCGCACGCTAGACCTTTCCACAACCGCGCACGCGGCCAGTGCTTTGCGTCCTGCGCGGGCTTCCACGCCGACTTGGCGTAGCTGATGCCGTCCTCGTCGAACTTGGCGTATGGATAGCACAGCACCCGCCCGCTCGGCAGCATATACCAGAGATGCCGACCGTCGTAATGGTAGACGATGCAGCCTATATTGATGTCTGTGTTCTTGTTCCGCATCGCGGTCGTGTAGGCGTTCTCAAGCCCCTGCCAATACGGCGCAGCCCACGGGTTCGCCCTACGCCAACCATTCACCATGCGCTGCGCTTCGCTGTCGGGTAGCCGCACGCCGTACGCTCGGCCCATCGCCGCAAACGCGCCGATACCCCCGGCGAACCCGCAATTATGAACAATTAAAGGCCCGTTGTTCGACATTACTGTGAACCGATTGCGCGGTCCCGCATGTGCAATGTCGTAAACGGGCTTCCAATTCATCAACGCGGCGCTGTAAGATTTGAACAGATCGTTTATTTCTGCTGTTAATTTTTCGAGTGACAAAACGCAAATTATTTGGCGCATACCCTTTATTAACGTCGATACGATCCAATTCCAACCGAGGCTGATCCCACCCTTCAAGCGACATAACATATCGAAGAAATGCGGATTTATCAGTGTGCCATGGTAAATATAATTTAATCCCACGACCGCCGTAATTTGAGTATCCGCGATCTTTTGGGTTATGGCAGCGGTTTTTACACGCCGATAATCTATTGAGAAGCCGCCTGCGGTGCGCGTCATCAGGGCACGCTTCTGCATACTTGAAAAAATCTTTTCTCCAATACCCGGCAGCTTTTTTAGCGCAAGAATTACACCGTGTAGACGCTCCTTTTTGTAAATTTGCAAACTTAACGCGGTGCGGATTTGCGCCGCAAGAACATTTAACTTTGATGTAAGACACGCCGCCTGCGGTTCCATATTCAAAACCGACGACGGTAAGTTCTCCAAACCTGTCGTTAATGCTTGGCAAAGAAAATTTTCGTTTGAAACGAGTTGACGCGCCTCTTTCCACTTTTTCCCCACCAGAAATAAATGATCCGGCGTTACGCTTATGCCGGCCACATTTACAGTTTGTTTCACACCTCTTTGAACTAATCCTTGATGTTGTACCCATTCTACTCCGTCCCATAATTTATCATCTATTGTAACTTCCGTTATAGCCTTGCATCCGTTATCGGTCAACACTACTGTGTTTGCTGAAAGACACGCAAGCTCTTGCACCTTGCCGATCTGCCGTTGTTCAGACGTGATGTCGGCAACGGGAACGCCGAACGTCGCCGAGGCGTTCACCTTGTACACATCCTCGCCACTGACAAACAGTTTCAGCTTGGCGTCGCCCGCAGGGCTGTTCGACGCCCACGGCGTGACCCGCGCCTCAATCGACGCCCAGTCGGCGACAACGAAGGACTTGCCCGCCGCCGGTATCAGCGCAGGGCGCAACATACCCTTCAGAACGTCTGTCACGCGCTTGCCGTACTGCGGCACGATAGCGTGACCGCGCACCATCGCCTGACGCACGTCTTCAGGTTCCTTGGCGCACTTGCGCGTAAAGTTATGCACCTGAGCGCCGTAGGACGACGCACGGCCTGTAGCCGACCCGCCGGCAAACACAAACGCACCTCTGACGCGGTTGTCTTCCTCGTCGGCCAACTCTGCCAAGCGGCTGAATTTCGCCACTGACGAGGCCCACAGATCGTCGGCGCACTGTATAACGTCTGCAACATCCACCGGCACTTCGTCGGAATTGTCCATCGCCAAGAGGTTGGCACGAACGGTCTTGTCGATGGAGTACTTAGGCTCACCATCCTTGTAGACGATCATCAGCTTCAACGCCTCGGAACCCACCCTGTCCATGACCCATTCACGCATACGAGGGCTGCGGACAGACGTGATAGCGCCCTTGGTGATCTCGGTGACAAGCTGTTGAATATCTTCCAGTTCAGCACTGGCGTAGCGCATAGCCGCCTCTGCCAAGGGCTTATCTACAAGAACGCCTCGGTCGTTGATGCGCTCGTTGACGTGGTAATCAAGCAACTCTTCATCCGACAGATCACGCATTGCTTTGCTGAACGCCCGCATAGCGCGCACGTCCTGCTCGCAATACGAGATCATCTCGGCCATCAACGTAGGATCTTCGTTGAACGTACCGTCTGCGCGGGGGATCGACAGGGCGCGAATCAGTTGGTTGCCTCGGTGATCCTTTCGCATACTCGCGCCGGAGAACCGCCCGACATCCTCAAGCGAACCTGGAGCGCAGTTGGCGCGGGCTTGCGTCGCCGTGCAGTAGAACTGCTCAAGCGGTATGTTGATCTGCAACGGATACCAAAAGACAAGACGCTCGAAAGCAGCGTTATGCGCGCGAATTTGTCCCTTATACCCGCGCACCTTAATTGGGAAAAGTTGATCAGGCGTCCATGTACGGACTTCCTCATCATCAAAAGCGTAGGACATACACAGCACCTCGGTGCTTTCGTCCATCGCATAGTTATACACGCCGCGTGATTTCAAATCACAACGGCTCCTCGATTCAAAATCAAGCCAGAGCATAGTTCCACCCAGAAAAGAGGGGCGGCCTTGCGACCGCCCCGTTGCATTAAGCTGCCGCCGGGCGGCGACGGCGACCAGTAGGCTGAAGATCCAATTCAGGCTCTTCATCCGCAACAACTGGTTCAGACGCGCCATCCATACCGACCCACTTTACGACCTTGAACACAGGCGTGAAGATGCGACCGTAGGATTTGTGCTGATAGTGTTCCTTCTGCAAGGTGACCACCGGCACAGGCTTGCTGACATCCGCGTCAACTTGAGCGGCAATAGCCGCCGCCATCTCCTGAACCGCACGCTTGCCGCCGACTGACGTGGTAGCGAAGCGGACTTCCATGTCCTTGTCTTCGCCATCCAAGCACTTCAGAGACATACCAACTTGCGTTTCCCAACCGCGCTTTGCGGTAGGCGGCGCTTCGTCCATCTCAGGCAAAGGTTGCGTCACCGGAACCATCTTCTCGCCCAATACGTCGCCTTCACCCCACGCAATAAACCCGTGAATGAAAGAGAACGGATTGACGGCCCAATTAGAACCACTTTCAACTTCGGTCTGGTCTGCACCGAAGACCCAATGTCCTGTCTTGTCCATTTTCAGGATGACAGAACCGCTTGACACACCCGTATCCAGTGCGCGAAGCGCCGTGCTGAGGCTCTGGATTGAGGGAAGGTTAACATTAGCAAATCCAACTGCATTAGACATCATTATATCCCTATTTTACTAAGGGCAGCATTAAGTTGCTGACCGATGAGAAGCGCACTGGGTCGAGGGTCATCCTCGCTTGCCAGTGTATTACCTGACGAGATTGAGACAACTAATCCTTCCGGCATTTCGATAGCCCGCTTTTTGAGCAGTTTCTCTACTTTGGCCGGCGAGAGAAGAGAACTCTCAACCACTTCAGATTCGTCGAGGATGTTAAGAAGCACCTCTTTAGCGGCGTCCTCATTCACCCATTGTCTTGTGCCGCGCTTGGCAACCAGTTTGTACCCAGGTACGGTGTTACCGCGTTCGAGTGTACTAATTGCCAGATTTCTCAAATCCTTAATCCAGTCTTCGAGAAGATCCGCATTAAGAAGATACGCGCCGATAAGCGTATTGTCCAGAGCGTCAAACTTAATCTTGAGCGCTCTATCCACAGCTCCCGTGAACATAGGACAGGTAGGCTTGGCGGCGCACCACCGGCAGTGATCGCCGACGTTCAACTCGGCGTCTGGCAGTTGCGCTTTCTTCACTGCGCGGGTCAGCTCAATCTCAAACTGCGCGATGCGCTCAGGTGTCGTTGTCCAGCGGCTAACGCCTCTGGTCGGCTGAACTATGATGCACTCGATTGCTGTGGCTCCATCAAACACCCAACTGACCGAGGGTGTCCGCATAGCGGCTGCGGCGTAGAACATGAGCTGCGGGTTTTCCTCTGCCGTGACAAGAACCCCGTCGCCAAACTTCCAGTCGATAACGTAGGCTGTGTCCCCAATTCGCCCCAACAAATCTGTTGAGCCAAACACACCGGACAGTGCCTCATTATCAAAACTGACGTTTGTCTCAACGGCGTATTGCATCTCCTGCTTTGGGTCAATCTCATCCAACGCCTTAATCGCAGGAAGAAGTTTTTCATGCAGAAGATCCTCGGTCAGCGTTTGCGCCCCATATGTACGCCCGATAAATTTGTCGGGCTTTGTGCCGTGTTCCAGATACTCGGCAATTAGTTCATGCAGAAGAGTACCCTCGTCCGCGTAGGTGCTTGACGGCTTTGGCGGCATCTTCTCGCATAGCGCCACTGAACCTGGACAGGCCATGACGCGCTTGGCGGTAGAGCCGCCGACAACATTACTGTGCTTCATTTTATTTTCTCCGTTTGAGATATCCACATTAACATCACATAAACTGTTGTCAAACAATTTTTAATGGGTTACACAACAAAATATGGAACGCGACGTAGAAAACTATTTCAACTGGGCGGTCGAGCGCATGGGCGGTCGGTCGTACAAGTTCGTGTCCCCGGCGCGGCGTGGTGTGTCAGACAGGATAGCTTGTCTGCCAGACGGCTCGACATGGTTCGTCGAGTTGAAGACCAAGGGCGGCAGACTATCGCCGCTTCAGGAACTCTTCGCCGCCGAGATGCAACGGCTTAACCAGAACTATGCGTGTCTGTGGACAACTCAACAGGTAGACGAATGGAACTCCGACCGTATCAAAACGAAGCCGCCGACTTCCTCTTCACTAACGACAGAGCGATGATCCTTGCGCCTGTGGGCGCGGGTAAGACGGCGATTACGTTGACAGCATTGCAGGACATGATCCGGCACGGTCACATTAACCGTGTGCTTGTCCTTGCGCCTCTGCGCGTGGTCAAGAAGGTCTGGCCTGTAGAGCGGCCTCTGTGGGCCATTAACCTCACAATGTCGTTGGCGGTCGGGACGCCCAAGCAACGGTTGCAGGCGTTGCAGGCCAACACGCACATCGTCGTGACGAACTACGACAATCTGCAATGGCTAGCGACGCAGAAGCTGAACTTTGACGCTATCGTGTTCGACGAGCTGACGCGGCTCAAGAACCCGTCAGGGGCGCGGTTCAAGGCGCTCGCCAAGGTGATTGACCCTATGCGCGTCAGGTGGGGCTTGACGGGCAGCTTCACGTCGAACGGGCTTGAGGATGTGTTCGGGCAGTGCAAGATTGTTGACCAGTCTCTGCTGGGCCGCTCGAAGGGCGCGTTCATGCAAGAGTACTTCATCCTGATGAATAAAGAGTACGGCGAGTGGGCACCGCGCAAGGGTTCGCTTGAGAAGGTCATGGCGCGGATTAAGCCGGCGACGTTTGTGCTTGAGCCAGGCGAGTACAGTGACAAGCTGCCACCGCTCCACGTCGTCGAGATGCGGTGCGACATGGATCGTAAACATTACGAGAAAATGAAGAAGGATCTCGTTCTTGAATACAACGACGCCAAGATCGTTGCGGTCAACGCCGCAGTCGTGACGGGCAAGTTGCAACAGATGGCGTCGGGTTTTGTGTACAAGAGCGTTACCGAGGCGACATCAACGCCGGGCAAGTTCAAGACGACCAAGACGCCGTTTTGGCTCTCGACGCACAAGTTTGATATGCTTGACGAGTTGTTGCAGGAGAACCAACACGCGCCGACAATCGTGGCGTACACATACCAAGAAGAACTGGCAGAGTTGAAGCGCCGGTATCCCAAGGCGCTTACGCTTGACGATTACAACGCTATTGAGCGGTGGAACACAGGCAAGGTTGAGCTGCTGTTCGCCCATCCGAAGTCCGCAGGGCATGGCCTGAACCTACAGCATGGCGGGTCACGCATTGTGTTTCTGTCGTTGCCGTGGTCGTTGGAGCTATTTGAGCAGACGGTCGGGCGGTTGCATCGTAGCGGGCAGAAGCACGATGTGTGGTGCTACATCCTGCTGACGAACAAGACAGTAGATGAGCGGATCTGGGCGGGGCTTCACGATAAACGGGCGCTATCCGACATAGCGATTGAGGAGTTGAAATGCGCGTAGAGAATTGGGTTGTGCTGAACAGCAAGTTGATGTCGTACACCGAGGATGAACTGTGGATGTTGATTGAGCATGAGATTGACCATGACAAGCGGCCTACGTTCATCGTCAGGTTGCACCAGAGGTATTGCATCCTGCGTAACACGCGGGAGCGCGTTGAACTGTTGGAGAAGTTGAAATGAGACACTGTGACCCCGTAACGATGGATCACATCATTGAACTGCGGAAGCGTGTGGCACTTCTAGAAAAGCAGCTTGAGAACGCGCTGTCGTATGTCAGGCCATTGTTCGAGCAACAACGGAAATATCTGGAAGAGAAAAAAAATGATTCTTCAATTATCGCCCACACTGCCAATGATTACCCCGAAGGGTAAAGCACTGGCGCACTTCGTGATTGACTACGGCGAAGAGCATCACCTGATGTGGGTGTGCGTTCAAGAGACGGGTGAGATATGGACTTGGGCTAACCCCGAAGTCCGCGTCCAGAGCAACCCGACGTTCAACCGACCATCTTGAACGCTACTTCTTCCGTCTCGGCTACGCGCCTGCCCCAGCCCTTGCCGAAGGTCTCCCATGTCGGCAGGGCTTGCAGGAACTCAAGTCTGCGTTCGCAGATCTTGGACGCCAGCTCGCGCGGGTTCATCTTCGCTACAGCGGCAAGTGTAGCAGGGCCGATAGCGCCATCAGCAGCCACACCACAAGCGCTCTGAAGAAACTTGCTGGCACGACCAGTACCAGAATTAATAGCCAAATCAAAAACAGCAAAGTCCACCCCATGCGGGAGGTCATCGCAGCGGCACTTGTCCCAGTACCGGGCTTTGTAGAGCGGGGCGACATCTGCGACGGTGAGGGATCTGATGTCATCTTTGGTTACCTCATGGCCAACCCATTCTTCCCAAACTTTCTTGGTGCATCCGAGGTTGGTTGCGCCACCAGGATCTTTTGGGTGATCGACATATCCCCCTTCATGCTTCAAGACATGGGCGAGTGATTCTTCAAAATTGTCTTTCATGGCTTATTCTTTCGGTGTCGAGTTGTAGATCATCTGGTCTTTCTTCTGCGAGCCAGACGATGAGCCAAAATAAAATGCGATGATGCCGCCCCACGCTGTTTGCAAAGCGCCCAAAAGCAGAAGTAATGCCTCGTTGCCAGATGTCGGCAGGCCGTAGACGAGCATATAAATTAGAATGGCAAAGAACCCAAATGTCACGCTGATTGCAAGGGCGCGTGGAATCCAGTCTTTTACTTCTTTCTGCATATCTCTTGCAGACTTACGGTCGTCTACCGCAATGCGTTCAAGGTCAATGTCTAGGCTCTTCATCTGGACTTTGAAATCAGCGTCGATCTTCTTGACAGATGCAAGTTGTTCAGGCGAGGCGGTGCGGAGCGCCGCTTGCAGATCGTCCTCAGAGCCGTCCTCGTTGCCGAGCAGTGCTTGGGATAGCGCCTTCGTCGCCATGCCTGCCAGTGGGCCACCGAGGGCCGTGGCAATGCTTGGTGCAATTGAACCGAGTAGCGGCCCGAATGTTTTAAGCAGATCCATCGTCCTTACCTCCTGATTTAGAGCCTAACATGATACCTGACAGCGTACCTGTCAGGAACGTCGCAATGGGCGCGATTAGCTTGAAAAACTCTTGGTCGTTTGGAGCTTGCCCGTCAATTGGCTGAACGACAAAAATCAGGCTGTAAAGTACTGCAAAGACGGTTCCGGTTAAGGTCAGGCACAAGCTGATACCAATGATGAACTGGAGAAGCGCGTGGAGTTCGTCTTCTCTGATTCTCATCGCGCTACGGCTCCGCAAGGGTTTCTTTTGAGGGTATCTGCGGAACAGGTTCCAGAGGCGGTGCAGATAGGCGGGTTGCACTCTGGCGCGTCCCAATTTTTAGGATCTTGGCATGGGTAACGGTAGCGGTCTTCGCACCCCGACAAAACCAAAAATGCGATTGCCATCAGGTACTTCATTTGTGCGCCGTAAGATAGACGAAGAGTGCAAGACCGAGAGCCATAACGATAACGCCCAAGAACATCCATGCGCCCAAGATCAGTTCAGCTTGGCGTTCCTCGGCTTCCTTCTGCGCGGCGGCCGCTTGACGCACGGCCTCTTTACGCATCTCGGTCACTTCCTTCTGAATGGAAGTCCACGCCTGCAAGCCGTATGCGCCTACAAACAGGTTCTTGGTGTCCAACTGAAGCTGCTGCGCCTTCTGGCGCAACGTGTACATTTTAATGGCTTCAGCTTCAAAT
>Ga0075458_10000429_pt1 | contig 13770 bp, 13 predicted proteins | sample DEB3_08_DNA_FD_77576 | JGI IMG/M metagenome (GOLD analysis project Ga0075458, IMG submission 77576) | Aqueous microbial communities from the Delaware River and Bay under freshwater to marine salinity gradient to study organic matter... | ecosystem: Environmental > Aquatic > Marine > Coastal ... | reverse complement strand
AGGCTAAATTCCAGACAAGTTAACTGCAAAGAGTGCCACTCCAGCAACTATTAACCAAGCTAGCATTCCCATTAACATTGGTTTAGCGCCAATTTTTCTTATGTTATTCCATTTAACATTTGCGCCAAGAGCCACAAGACCTGCACCAAGCAACCATTTAGATAATAAGACGACAATTGAAGTTACACCAGTAGGCAGAACGATGGTATTGTGAAAGATAGCTACTGCGATAAAGCCAATTACAAATAATGGAATTATTGGAACTTTTTCACTTTTTTCTTCGCTCTGATTGACACTTCTTAAATACTTTCTATGTCTGACTGAAAGTATCAAAACTATTGGAGCTAGCATGCATACTCGTGCTAACTTGACCACAATTGCTGCAGCAATTGCATCTTGATCCCATACGGATGCAGTTGCAATTACTTGACCTACATCATGCACTGCAGCGCCAGCCCATGCGCCAAAAGTTTCTGTCGATAGATTTAGTAAATGCCCAATAAATGGGAGAACCACTATAGATAAAGTGCCACACAGCGAAATTAAAGCGATGGCATAAGAAGTTTCTTCTTGTGTTGCCCTAGTTTGTGGCCGAATCGCCGCTACTGCAGTTGCGCCACATACTCCAAAACCAACGCCGATAAGTAAACCTAAATCACCAGTCATGCCAAATAATTTGGAGAGAAATAAAATCCCAAAAATGGTGAAGATAACTACTGCAATTACAGTCAAAACTCCTTTTAGACCAATTTGTTCGAGAGCTTCAACGCTAAGTTGAAATCCAAGTAATGCAACTCCAATTCGCATTATTCGTTTACTAGCCACTTTTGTGCCAGACTCAGCCCATTTTGGCCAACCAGCTAAGTTGGAGAATAGGAATCCAAACAAAACACAAAGCGCTAATGGACTTACGGCGGGTTGATAACTATTTAATTGGAATGCAATTGCAACAAAGCCAGCAATTAGAGCTAGTCCGGGAAAATATTTGGTTATAGTAATTTTGAACTCCATTTAGAAAGTTCGGCAGTTACTGAGTCCGCAATCTCAAAATCTGTATTTGCTGATATTTCGAATGGATTTAATCGGTTTTTACCTGGAAGTCGACCGCCGGCAGCATCTACTCTTTTCGAGAAATCTTCCATACGATTATGGCCATCTACAGTTAGGGCTTCAGCTTTAATTGCAATTACAAAATGTGAAATATCTTGCGGCAACTTAGCCATACTATTATCAAACATATCCGGAACATCTGCTGCCAATTTTGGTCCTAATAATGCACCTGTTAAGGACTCAACTAAAACCGCTAGTGCATAACCTTTAACTCCACCAAGTGGAGCGAGCATTCCATTTAGTGCACTCTTGGCATCTAATGTTGGTAAACCATTTTGATCGAAAGCCCAACCAGGTTCTAGACCTTCACCTTTCTGAGCTTTAGCGGCAATCTTTCCGCGTGCCACTGCGCTGGTAGCTAAATCAATAATTGTTGGATTTTTCCCTGGAATTCCAGCTGCAATTGGTGAGGTGGAAAGAATTGGTTTATTTCCACCCCACGGTGGCATTACCGCAGGCCCATTACTGAAAACGATACCAACCAGATTCTTTTGCAACATTGGCCACACATATAGCCCAAGAGCACCACAGTGATTTGATCGACCAACTCCAACTGCTGCAATACCTTGCGAATCAGCTAAGTTAGCAGCAACTTCCGCAGCTTTTTTTAATTGCCAATGACCCATTCCGGTTTCGCCATCGAAAATTCTTAACGCCGGAAGATTTGTTATCTCTTTCAATTTTGCTTTTGGATTAATACCACCAGATACGAGTCTTTCCAAATAGAAGGGCAAACGCATCAATCCGTGGCTTCCAATTCCCCAAACATCGCTTGCCACAATGCAATTTGCCGAAGTTAATGCTTCTTCGGTAGACATCCCTGTGGCTTGCAACAAATTTGAAGCTTGAGAAACTGCTGTTTCAAATTTTAATTTTGTCACGAAACTTTACCTACCGCATGAGTTGCCTTTTTGCCTTCTAAAACCAAATCGATGTTATCAACCAATATTTGATTAATAGCTAGTTGTGATTCCTTGGTAATACCTGCAATATGCGGCGTTAAGATTAAATTCTGAAATTTTTCCAATTCTCCGATTGAAGGTGGTTCGGTAGTTCTTACATCTAGCGCAGCACCGGCTATTGTTTTGGACTTTAGAGCTTTAATTAAATCAGCCTCGTTTATCAACTCACCTCTGCCTACATTTATTAAAAATGCGGTTGGCTTCATTTTGGCAAAAAACTCTTGATTAATAGACCCGATGGTTTGGCTAGTTGCAGGCATATGAACACTAATGAAATCGGATTGGCTAACCACTTGATCCCATGTAGCCATTTGAATTTCTGCATTTCCCTGAAAAAACGGATCAAAACCCAGCACTTTACAGTTAAAGCTTTTTAGTAGGTTTGCAGTAGCTCGACCAGTGGCACCACAACCCAATAAGCCCCAAGTTTTACCTGTGATTTCTACGCCAGGCGTTCTATTCCAATTACCAGATTTTGTAATTTGATCTTGAGCTGAGATATCTCTGCTTAAAGATAGAGCTAAACCTAAAGTTAGCTCAGCCACTGAAATTGCATTTGCGCCTAAACCGGCGACAACTATCACTCCAGCATTATCTGCAGCGGCAAGGTCTATGTTATCTAGACCCACTCCTGCGCGAGCAATTACCTTCAATTTTGGTGCAGCTGCAATTACATCAGCAGTTACTTTAGTTCGATTTCTAACTACTAGAACTTGAGCTTCTTTGACAAACTCTATTAATTTAGTTGTATCTTGCCAAAGATCTGAATCTTGATGAATGGAGCGCCGTTTGGATAAATTTTCAAACGGCACACCCCAAACATCTTCGGAAATTAAAATCACGCGCTGATATATAGCTTTGTAAAAGTAAATTCGCGGTGACCAGTAACTTCAGCAGCACAAAGGCGACCGTTTACCGTCTTATAGATGACTTCCATCATCATATCGCCAGCCTTTGTCAGATCGTATTCGTAACGAAGTAATCCAGAAACATCTAAGTCAATGTGTTCTTTCATGCTAGCTGCAGTCTTCTTATTTGCTGTCAATTTAAGTACCGGAACAATTGGATTACCGATTACGTTTCCTTGTCCTGTCGGGAACAAGTGAATAACTGCTCCACCAGCTGCCATTAGAGTTACACACTCAGCAGCGGCTGAAGAAGAGTTCATGAAGTAAAGACCCTTTTTATTTGGATCTGGCTGCTCTGCATAATCCAAAACTCCCACTACTGGTACGGAGCCTGTTTTAGCGATATTTCCCAGTGCTTTCTCTTCGATGGTAGTTAGACCACCCGCGATATTGCCCTGAGTAGGCTGAGAACCAAGCAAATTTGCACCAGTAGATTCAATAACTTCAATGTACTTATCATATGTATTTTGAAATGCGATCCTACATGCATCATCGATACATCGATCCGCAATCAGATGCTCTCCACCAGTTAACTCAGAAGTTTCACCAAAGAAAACTGTGCCGCCAGCTTCTACCCAGCGATCTACTGCTTCTGAAGTTGTTGGGCATGAACCAAGTCCGGAAGTGGTATCTGATTCGCCACACTTGATTGACATAATCATTTCACCAATTTCAGCTGGCTCTCTTTCCAATCCAGATGCATCTTGTAAGAACATTGCAGCCATACGCGATGCTTCCGTAATAGTTTGTAAATCACCTTTGCCTTCAATTGAAAAAGCTGCTACTGGCTTTCCAGACTTTGCAATACCTTCGGCAACGCGATTGGTCCATTTCGGTTCAATACCAATCACAATCACTGCAGCGACGTTTGCATTCATGCCGGTGCCAATTAAAGTCTTAAAAGTTAATTCTAAATCTTGACCAAATTGCAATCTTCCAAAGGCGTGTGGCAGTGCCAAGGTGCCAGGAATTACTTTTGCGACTGCTTCTGCTGCTGCATTAGAAAGATCGTCCAAAGGCAAAATTACAACGTGATTGCGGATACCCATAGTGCCGTTTGGACGGCGGTATCCCATTAAGCGCGGCTTGCTTCCCATCGATAACTCCTCATGTTGTGTGTGTGAATGTAATCGCCTTTTTTAATTGCAGCCGACGCAAGGCCAACTTTGATTCCATACTTAATGATTGCTCCGCCTTCAGGGATATCTGTCAACGCAAATTTATGTCCCAAAGGAATCGCATGGTTAAGAACTTCGGTATATGCAGTGCCCTCTTTAACTGAGAGACCATGCAAAGTTCCAGGTTCTAAATCGTCCATAGCTACGGCGACGTTATCGCCATCGTGATGGAGCAAGAACTGTGGAGGTGTAGCCATATGAGCTCCTCGCTTTACTAAAGAATTCGGTCCAGTGGTCTGACCTCTGGCTGCAGTCTAAACGGAACTTGCGCCTATTTTCAAGACTTCTCTCCCATTTATTTGGCAAGTGGTCTAACCTTTGGCCATGACGCTACGTTATGGAATTATCGGCGCAGGCAGCATGGGGCGCGAACATATTGAAAATATCAAGATTATGGGTGGTGCCACAATCACTGCGATCGCAGACCCTGATTCCAATTCCATCACACAGGCAAGTAGCGTGGCAGGCAGTAACCCAAAGCAATTCACAGACCACCGTCAGCTCTTAGATTCTGGATTGGTTGATGCGGTCGTAATCGCAACCCCCAACGACACTCATGTTGATGTCCTATCTGATGCCTTAGCTACAAATTTATCTGTTTTTGTAGAGAAGCCTTTGGCAACCACGGTAGAAGACTGCAGAAAAATCATTGACTGGGAATCAAAGAGAAGTGCATTGACATGGATGGGCCTTGAATATCGATTTATGCCTCCAGTTAATGAAGTAATTCAACGGGCAAAATCTGGTGCCGTTGGAAAAGTTCATCAAGTCGCAATCCGAGAGCATCGCGAACCTTTCTATCCTAAAGTTGGTAACTGGAATCGATTTACAAAACGGACAGGTGGCACTTTGGTAGAGAAGTGCTGCCATTATTTCAATCTAATGGATTTGATTATCGGAAGTCAGCCAATTCAAGTATTTGCTTCAGGTGGACAAAATGTAAATCATTTAGATGAACAATACGACGGACAACAGGCAGATATGTTGGACAATGCTTACGTGATTCTTGAATATGCTGAAGGGGTTCGCGCCATGTTGGATTTATGCATGTTTGCTGAAGGCTCATACGATAAAGAAATTCTTACTGTAGTAGGCGATGAAGGAAAGTTGGAATCATTCTTGCCTTCGCTCAATGTTCGTTACTCCCGAAGAGAAGACTGGGGCAAACGATCTGGATGGGGCGTCGGACAAGGAACTGGAAAAGGTAGTGAAGTTAAACAGGTGATGGATCTATCTGTTAAATATTTGGGCCATCATTACGGCGCTTCGTACATCGAACACGTTAAATTTCGAGATGCAATACTAAATAAAACCCCCGCAGAAGTAACTTTAAAAGATGGAGCTACCAGCGTAATTACTGGACTTGCTGCACATAAGAGTATTGCGGAAGGTCGACCAATCTCGCTCTCTGAAATGTCTTAATCACCAACTACTCCAAGGTTTGGCGTTCTGATCAACTATTTCGCATAATTCGTGAAGTCGCGGTACCGATACTTCACGAAGTGCTTTAGGGATGTCGGAAGATCCAACTATATCTGCCCAAACTGCCCTCCCCGCTAAAAATCCACTTGCACCACCCTTGCAACATGCTTTTACGGCCGCTGCGAAATTTGGTTGCTTAACGCCATTAGATAAAACAACCCAAGGACCTTTAATAGCTTCGGAAATTAATTCTGCATTTCTCTGTATCAGATTTAAATCACCTTCGCCGTGAAATGGAACTTCAGCTTTATAAAGATCAGGTTTCCAATTGCGGGCCTCTTTAGCTGCTTCAATGATCTGGGCTTCTCTATCAAATTTGACATCTGAACTATTTGGTTGTTTCACAATGATTTCAATGATTGATGGTAAATCTGCTTTTTCGCAATATTCTTTAAACTGATTTACCAATTTCAATCTATCTTCAGGCTGCTCGTCTTTACGCCAGAGCACTAAAAACTTTAAACCAACTGCTCCAATTTCTTTCATTCTAACTGGATCTACAGCTAGATCTAACGCAGTATCCGTCGCTGCTCCGCCTGCTGGGCCAATTAATAAATCTGCGGCTGCAATCAAACCTGATCCTTCTGCCATTGCGCCTTGATTCACAATGGCATCGATACCAAATTCTTGGTCCACTAATAAAGCTGAAGCAAATGGTGTCAATTCTCTTGCTACATCAACTTTAAAATTAGTTAGCTGCGAATCTGGGACTGATTCTGATTGGTGCACGGCAAACATGCCTCGCAAAGCTTCGCGCTGATCAACAGCAACCATCGCAAGCGCCCCTGAACTTCTTGCTAACCGACTTAAATCTCGCATTATTTGGCTCCTTCTAAGTATTTTATTAATTCATCTCTGGTCGGAATGGCTGATTGACCATCCAAGCCTCTACAAGAAAGAGCGGCAACAATATTTGCTCGAAATAAAGCTTCGTTCAATGGTAACCCCTCAATTATTTGAGCAAGGAGCGCCCCATGGAAAACATCCCCTGCGCCTAATGTGCTGACTATTTCGGATTTGATCGCCTCGGCTTCAGCAAAACCAGATTCTTTTGAAAATCCTATAGATCCTTTGGATCCCATCGTTGCTACTACCAAGTTAGAACCTAACTCAGCATCTTTAATAATTGCATCCTTCAAATCTAAATTTGGATATCGCTCATGCATCTGTCTATCGTTAGGAGCAAAGAGATCAACTGTAGATACATTAAAATCTTTTGCACCGTATCCTGCATCAAAAGAGATCTTTGTCTGACCACCTCTCTTGATGCCGAGTTCCTCCAAGAGCTTTACTCCAACTTGATCAACATGAACCCATTTAGAATTTTTTGCAATTTTCTTCGCAATCTCATTTGGTTTAGATTGAATTACAGGCTGCCTTGTAGAGATAGCTCGCGTGCTTTCACTTTTAGATACTACGATGACGCTTCCAGAAGTGTTACCTGCATCAATTGTTACCCCAGAAGTATCTACTCCTTCTTTTTTAAATATTTCTAAAACTGTGTGACCATCTTCGTCGTCTCCAATAGTTCCCACAATGGCAGATTTAATTCCAAGTCTCGAAAGCGCAACCGCAGCCACCGATGCTGGGCCACCACCAGATCTAATTATTTTTTCAGCTACAACTCTTTCGTCAGCCTTTGGATATTTATCAACAAGTGCCACAGTGTCAATGGTGATAACTCCAACGCAAGTTACTTGAATCAATTTCTTGCTTTCGCATCTGCTAGCGCTGTATTTCTTGCACCAGATATATGAGCATGTGTCAACCGAGCAGCTTTTTCACCATCTCCTGCTTCTATTGCTGCGAGAATGGCAAAATGCTCATTTGAAGATACTTCGATTCTGCCAGGTAATCGCAACGTAGATTCCATGGACATTCCCATAACTTCTTGAAGGACATGAAGTGTTTGATTAATAAATCTATTTTCTGCAATTCCGACAATTGTAAGGTGAAATTTTGCATCAAGAAACTTTAATTTTTCATAATCTATTATTTCACTTTCAGCAATTGCAGCCATTTGATTCAGTGTTGCTCTCAAAGTCCTGATATCTTCTTTAGTTGCTTTGGCAGCCGCCCACTTAGCAGCTGGAACTTCTAGAACTTCACGGGCGTCAAAGAGTTCATTCAAATCATGCTCTCTCGAAAAGACTGAAGCACGTAGTTCTTGAGCGACAAGAGGTTCTTCTACAAAAGTACCTTGACCGTGTTTTATTACTACCAGGCCCTTTGCTTGCAAAATATGTAAAGCCTCACGTAGTGACGGTCTGCTAACTTCCAAAAGTTCAGAAAGTTGCCTCTCCGGTGGTAAACGATCTCCAGGATTTAATTTAGATACATTAATTAAATCTACTAATTGGTCTGCAATTCTGGCAGCTCTTTGATTAATTACAGTGCTCATCCTTTAACGGCTCCTGCCGTTAAGCCAGATTGGAATTGCTTTTGCATCAATAAATACATTACGACCATTGGTATTGAGGCAACCATAATCGCTGTAAATAACATTGAATAACTAGTTGCAAACTCTCCTCTAAAATCAATTAATGTTAAAGGAAGTGTTTTCTTACTTTGCTCATTGATTAGCATTAAAGGGTAAAGCAAATCATTCCAGCATATTACAAACAAAAATATAGCTGTCGCACCCACAGCTGGACGTGCTAGTGGCATTGCAATTGAACGATAAACTCGCCAATGACCCGCACCATCGATGCTGGCAACTTCGAACATTTCTTTTGGCAGATCTTTTAGGAAAGCTGTAAGAATAAATATTGAAAGTGGTAAATTTAGGGCTATATTCACAAGTATTAGGCCGGTTAATGAATTAGTTAGATTTAACTTAACAAATAGCGCGTAAATTGGCACAATATTTACTTGACCTGGAATTGCAAGGCCCAATGAAAATAAAAAGAAGAGAAGTTTCCCAGTAATTGTAAACATACGGGATATTGCATATGCAGCTAAACTTGCGAATAGTAGTGTGAAGAAAACAGATCCAAGAGAGACTATGACGGAATTCTTAAATGGAGTTGTTACATTGCCAGTTTCAAAAAGTGCCTTGTAATTATTTAGACTGAAAGCTTTCGGAAGCGACAATGGTTTTGAGTAAATTTCAAAGTCAGATTTAAAAGTACCAAGAACTACAATTGAACTAGGAATTATTACTGCTACCGCGAATAAAGTTAGCAAAATTTTTCTTGAAATATTAAAAATCATTATTTAACTCCGTAATCAATTTTCAAAGTACGACGTTGCAACCAAGTGATAAAAAGAATCATAATCACGAGAAATATCGTTTGTGCAGACGCATATCCAAACTTGTACCCAATAAATGCAAGATTAAATATATTTGTAACTAAAACATCGGAAGAATTTAATGGACCGCCTTGGGTCATTGAATAAACTAGATCGAATGCTCTGAACGACTGAATGGTTGTATAAGCAACCACCACCGCAGTTGTTGGGAGCGACATTGGCCATGTAACATTTTTAAATTGTTGCCAACGGGTAGCGCCATCGACTTCTGCAGCTTCATATAGTTCTTGCGGAATTTGCTGCAAGCCGGCAACGTAAATTACAACCATCTGTCCGGTGTGAAACCATACTTGCGTTATTGCAATAGCCAGAAGTGAATATCTAGTATCGCCAAGCCAATTAATGGCAAGAAAATCTAATCCAATACCTTTAAGCGCGGCATTTATGAAACCGTAATTAGGATTGTATAAAAAGGTCCACATCAAGCCAACAGACACTGAAGATAGAATTGTTGGAAAGAAGAAGAGCGTTCTAAAGAAAATATTTGATTTCGAATTTTTAGCCAGGAAAATCGCAAAAATTAGAGAAAAACCAGTTTGGAAAATCACTACAAATAGCGAAAATTTAATATTATTCACGAAAATTTTTCTAAAAAGAATATCTTGCGTCAGCATATAGGTGAAATTTCTGGCACCTACAAATTCTGGGGTTGTAACTCCGTCCCATCGGGTCACTGAATATAGAAGATTTTGAATTGCTGGATAAAGATATAAGAAACTATAAATAGCCAAGGCTGGCAACACCATCAATATTAAAGTGGTGTTGGTTCTTTTCTTGCGCATTTGTGTAGGCGAAGCACCGCTCTTGCCAAATTTAGCAAGAGCGGTGCCAGCCTTAGTTAGATTGCTAATTAAGCACCCAGATTAGATTTAATTGTCTTTGAGGTGTCCGCTAATGTCTTTGTGATATCAGCGCCACCACCAATCGCAATCAAAGCATCTTCAAGTGGGTTACGAACGCCATTGACATTTGCAAATAAGAAGCGTGGAGCAAGTAGCAATTTCTTACCCATAATGTCAGATACGTTTAATAGATCTACGTTTGCTGAATAGTCAACGTTAATAATTGACACATGCTGTGATGTGCCTACCGCATAAAGTTGAGCCATAGCAGGTGTTGCTAGCCAAGAGATAAATGAATTAGCAATCTTCTGATCAGTTGAAGATGACTTTGCATTTACGCTCAATATGAATGTGTTATTTGTGATTCCTTCATATAGTGGCTTGCTATCTGTGGTGATCATGCCAAACATTTTAATCTTGCCGGACATTGCTGGATTTAACTTCGTAACAGTGCTTATACCAAATGAACCAGTTGGATAAATTGCTGCTTTACCTGCCGCGAAATCTGCAGGAGCTGCGGTGTCGTTATATCCTGAAACGTTGGCTGGGAAACAACCCGCATCGTTCATTTGCTTGTACTTGTTTGCAATTGACTTAAACCAATCTGTATTTAAGTCTTCTTTGCCAGTATCAATAGCTGCTACGTGTCCCGCCATTGTTGCGTAACTTGAATCGGCATTCATCAAGAAAGCATTCAAAATTTGGCCCGCGTTACCACGAGTTGCTGCAGGCCAGGCAAAAGGAATGATTCCGGCTGCTTTAGCTGTCTTGCAGAAAGCAAGAGTTTGTGACCAAGTAGTTGGAACTTTCCATCCATTTTTAGCAAACATTTCTGAGTTGTACAAAGGATTATTAAATAAGGACTGATATGGCAAACCATAGATTTTTCCATTAATAATTGCTGGAGTTAATGCGCTTTGAATTACATTTTGTTTCATATAGCGCTGTCCAACAAATTCTTTCAACAGTCCTGCTTTTGCAAACTGATCAAATTGCCCACCGCGACTAGTTACGAATACTGCCGCTTTTTTATTTGCACTGATTTTCGCATATGCCAAATTGGTGTAATCAACAGAGTTCATGATTACTTGGTTTATGTAAGTACCAGGATGAGCCGCTTGGAATTTGTCAATGATGTCCTGTAAAACAGCTTTATCTTCTGGACGCCAATGATGGAACTCAATAGTTCCCTTCGGTGCAGATAGTGCAGCAACTGGTGTTCCATAATTTGCACCAAGACGCACTTTTTGCCAAATCAATTTACCGTTAACAGATTTACAAACCAAAGAATCTGTTGAAGTACCAGTGCTGATACCTTCGGCACTACATGCTTTGCCGAAAGTTGGAGTCTCGGCAGCTCCTGCTAATGTAATTGGCGAAATCACTAGCGCTGTCACCAACGCTGCGACAACTCCATTACGGATTGTCTTTATCTTCATTGATATTCCTTTTCTGGACATGGTTACCATTCGGTGAGAGGGATCCCTAACATTTGTGCCATTCGGCGGATACCTGGACGCACATCAATCCATGAAATAACTAGATGATGAGGATATCCGCCGGTGACTATTCCATTCACTAGAAGCGCTGCATCAGGTTCGGTTAAAACTGTTGCAGTATTTCCTTGAAAGCGATTGGGAGCTGGGATCGATTCCCCTCGGCTCACAACCATTCGTAGACCAGTTTTATTTTCTGGGTCTAAATCCCGATCAATGCGGAACAGTGTTACTGGACCAGTTTTGAGCGGGAAATCTCCTGCCACGCCTAATTTACGATTGCAATGAATCGATTGCGTCGCATTCTTTGGATCGTCAGCTAATTTTGTAGCTGCAGATCCGCAGTGCCATAAACGAATTAAATTCTTATCTGCCTCTAAATCAACAATGTCCACCAAGTAATTTTGATCAGAGCCAAGGGCTTCACATACCAACATTGTTACCGCACCAAGCACATCCCTTTCACAGGTTGTTACTGTGCCTTTATCTGAAATTCTTCCGAGGGAAGAGCAGATGCAAGCTCCCAAATCTGTAGGAAATTCTGGCCAGCATCTTACTGCAATAGCATCTAAGGATTCTTCGACCTGCCATTGCTCTAAAGCTACTTCTACCCCAGCTACTTTTATTGCTTCTATTTCGTTGACATTAGAAAGTGAAGGTTGAGCTGCGACTGCATTTGCGTGTGCTTTTTCTCTTGAACTTTTAGAAACAGCTTCTATCTTATCGAATGCACTATTTATAGGAATCTGCAAAATTGATAATCCAAATAAATTCTCTAATTGTTTTGCATTAAAATTGCACGGAGTAAATCCAATTGGTGCTTCACCAATAGCTCCGATTTTCTTTTTAGCTAATGTGGATAGCGCGTGCTTAACAACTTCTTCAGATGCCAATTCTAAATCTTTTTTAATTTTTGGTGTTCTTGAGTCAGGCAATTTTCCATTAATTGCAGCAGATAAAGATTGCTTCACATCTGATTCATCAAAATTCCCGTGAAGATGGCGTAGAGTTTGCCCGCTTTCTAGCAGTGCATGTGCGGCCAAATTAATTCCGCACATAGAATTTAATTTAAGTCTTTCGCCGTTCTCGCCTGGTTCACGCATCGACCAGCCAAGAATTGGTCCTGGCACCTTTGAAAGCAACTCAACTGCAGGTGATGCGTCGCTAAATGATGCAGTTAATAAAATGTATAAATCGGCTTCAGGTATCTGAGCCGCATTTACATCTTCAGGAGTCATAACCAGTTGCTCTGGTCCGACCACTTTAACTCCAAGTTCTTGAAGTAGTGATCGCGCACCTTGGAAATTACGCTCGGCGTAAGCGAGGTCAAAGGTTGGTCTAGCTAACGCTAACAGCGCAACAGACTTCATCAGACCCCCAGTGGTTTGACCTCTTGGTGCAGTCTGCCCTCTGGCAGGGGCTTAGTCAACGATTTTCCCATGCCGTAGGTGAGTTGTTATTGAAAGGTTACTTCGAAAGGAGCAACAAATTTGGTCGATTTCGGCCTTCAATCTCAATTGTTGGCCAATCTGGATCTTCAGAGAGAATTTCAATGCCGGAAGATCTTGCCAAAATGGTATCTTCGGCTTTCCAACCATTTCCTGTGGGATTCCATGCAATCGGCTGATTCTCCAAAATAATTTGCTGGCTCTCGCTATTTGCTACCCAATCTCTTGGAGCGAAACCCGTGGGACCGCCTTGGTGATGTTTTTGCCACTCATCCGAGTCAAATCCAAATCTAGGATATGCATTTATAACTTCTTTTATAGGTTCAGAAAATCTTGCGCCGATATTTGTGGCGTTAAATAAAGCTGATTCAACTTTCAAAATTTGCTTATAGCTATCAACTTGATTTTCGTAAGTTGCAATTCTCGTTACAGAAGCAATCATACCCTTGCGACGTGCGCAAATTGAAGCTACCACTCTATTCCCAATTAGCGAATGTGTTGGTAGGGCATGTCTAAAATTTCTTACTCTAGATTCGCCAGCTACACCTATATAAACTAACTCAAGGCCATTTTGCCATAATGCATTAGCAATTCTTCCAGAAATATCAATTTCGCGATCATTTGGTTGAGTGAGTTTTATCGCCGCACCTAACGCTTTCGCTGAATCAACACAAACTTCCCTGAACCGAGTAATTTCGGCTGAAGTTAAAGTTTGTCTTAACATTTCAATTTCTAAACTTAAATCCAATCTCGATTTCTCTGATTGGTCTGATGCAATTTTCTCTCCAAAAGGTAAATAAGAATCTCTACTTTCCCACCAATTAACTGCAATAACTTCTATTTCAGATGGTAATTCTTCCGCAATAAGCCTTGGCGCCTCAATCTTATTTGTAACAGCCACAATCTTGTCTTGATACACAATGATATCTAGACAAGCCGTATCAAGCGTTAGTGGAACATGCACTCGACCACCGATTAACCAAGCTAAATTAGGATTTTTGCGGATGACAATTGCTGATAAATCTTTATTTG
>Ga0075458_10000428_pt1 | contig 13776 bp, 16 predicted proteins | sample DEB3_08_DNA_FD_77576 | JGI IMG/M metagenome (GOLD analysis project Ga0075458, IMG submission 77576) | Aqueous microbial communities from the Delaware River and Bay under freshwater to marine salinity gradient to study organic matter... | ecosystem: Environmental > Aquatic > Marine > Coastal ... | reverse complement strand
TATAAATGACTATATTAAGAAAAGTGCACCGATTAAGCTAGTCCATGCCCAAGGAAACAGGTCAGTAGGTAGAAACGCTGCGGTGAAGGCTTCAAAAAACGAACATATAGCATGTACCGATGTTGGTTCCAGACTTGATAAAGATTGGCTAAAAAATATTACAGAGCCTTTTAGAAATAATCCCAGATCTATGGTGGTTTCGGGTGGTTTCAGGGCAGAACCTAAGACTTTTTTTGAAAGGGTATCTGCGAATTTGATGCTAGCGCCAAACGAAAAAATTGATCTTGAAACATGGCTACCATCTAGTAGGTCTATAGCCTTCACTAAAACAGCATGGAAAAAAGCAGGGGGATATCCTGAATACACTAACTTCAACGAGGACACTCCTTTTGATTTAGCGTTAAAAAAGCAGGGATATAAATTCGAGGATGGGCTAAAAGCGATAGTTTACTGGAGGCCGAGACCAAATTTAAGGGAGTTTTATAAACAATATTACTACTACGCACTAGGAGATGCTTTAGATAAAATTGACATGCCACATTTTACAAAGCTAACCGTTAAATACGTTATATTTATTGTTGCAGAGGTTGCTTTAGCTGTGATTTATTGGCCTTTTAGTATTCTGTTTTTCTTTATGTTTGCAGCCCTACTAGGGAGGCGAATTATTAAACCCTTCAAAAAAGATCCGGGATTATTACAATTTTTTTTAATGATAGCCTTGTGTGTAGTTTTTGATGTGTCGCAAATTTTTGGTTACTGGAAGGGTAGAATTGGTATCAAAAAACTAAGAGGAAGCAAAAAACTGGTAAGATGAAAATTTCCGTAATGATTATAGCTAAAAATGAAGAAAATTATCTACAGGACTGCTTGAATTCTGTGAAATTTGCTGACGAAATTGTAGTGATCGATGACTATAGCACCGACAGCACTGCTGAAATTGCAAGAAATTTCGGGGCTAAAGTATACAAAAGAAAACTTGATGGTTTTGCAAGTCAAAAAAACTTTGGAATAAAAAAATGCATTAATGAATGGGTTCTAATACTAGATGCGGATGAGAGACTTACTTCTAAACTCCAAAAAGAGATAGTCAGTTTAAGAGTAAAAAAAGAGGTGGCATACGATATGCCTTTCAGAAATTATGTTGGAGATTTTTGGCTCAAGCACGGAGGACTTTATCCAGATCGACACATAAGACTTATAAATAAAAAGTTCGCCTATTATGGACCCAGAGAGATACATGAAACATTAATTGTCGACGGTAAACTAGGACATCTCCAGAATGATATTGTTCATAAAACCTATTCCAGCTACAAGGAGTATTTTAAAAAGGTAAAAAAATACGCCGCGTTAGAAGCTAAAGAGGACAAAAAGAGACCCTCGTGGATTTATCCGCTGAAGATGTTTTACATAAAGTTTTTCCTAGAGCAAGGTTATAAAGATAGATACAACGGACTTAGAAGTGCTTTTCTGTTAGGCTATTACCAGTACTATAAAAGGAAATTAATGAAATGAAGGTTCTTTTTTATGTGAGGGCGAATAATGAAAAAGTGAAGGGCGGAGACTTAATTCAGGTATATAAGACTGGAGAGGCGATACAGAAAGAGGGAATTACACTAGATTATTCATCAAATCCAAGGGCAGACTTATCTGGATATGATTTGGTACACATTTTCAATTCGCCCAGATTTGAAGAGACAAAGTCTTTTTTTGACAACGCTAAAAAATACAATCTACCTATAGCTTTCTCGACAATATTTTGGTCTAAAGACGAGCTTGCCGTTGGTATAGCTAAAAACCGATCCGTAGAATTCGTATACAGGAATTTTGGAGTTGAAGTAGCTAAGAAATATAGAAAAATAGCAAAAAAGATACAGACTAATTTTAAAAGAGAAAAATCTTTTGCTATTGAAAAGTACCTATTGCAAAGAGCCGATATTTTATTACCGAATTCAAAAGGCGAAATGACTGAAATAGAAAAGACTTTTAAAATTAAAAATGATTTTTGCGTCGTTCGTAACGCTGTAGATACTTCTCTTTTTGAGAAGGTGCCTTATAAAAATAGAAATAATTACGTGCTTAGTGTTGGCAGGGTAGAGCGCAGGAAAAATACCCTAAAATTAATACAGGCCTGCAGAGAACTTGGTCTAGAGCTTGTTTTAGTAGGCGGATATGACGAAAATGACGAATATGCAACTGATTGCTTAGACAAAGTTAGGGCATACGGACAGACTTACATTGCTAATGTCGAACAGAAAGAACTAATAAAATATTATTATCAAGCCAAAGTTCATGCTATTGTTTCGTGGTACGAAACCCCAGGCTTAGCTAGTCTTGAGGCAGCTTGTGGAGGTTGTAATATCGTAACTACAGATAGGGGGTCTACAAAAGAATACTTTGGCTCTCTAGCTGTGTATTGCGATCCTTTCTCGCAAGAAAGCATTGAAAAGGCACTAGAAAAGGCAATGAAAGCGCCCATAAAAGAAGAGCTAAGGAATAAAATAATCAAAAATTATAATTGGAGAGGAGCAGCTTTAGATACAATAAAAGGATACAATAGGATTAAATGAGAAAAAAACAAGTATGGCTTGAAGCCACTCATCTATTCAAAAGCCCCACAATAAATAAGTCTGGGATTGGCAATTATACTGAAAATATTATTAAAGGCGTACTAGATCAAGAGAATGCTAATAATTATCATTTTAGTATTGCTGCTAATTTGTTTTTTACAAATAAAAAAAGATACATAGCAGGAATTCGCAGTAAAGACTTTAGCTACCTATACTCGAGGTTTATACCTGGAAAAGTATGGAATCAGTTATTGAAAAGAAAACTGATGCCACCAATCGAATTTTTGCATTTAAAAAAACCAGATGCCGTTGTGAATTTTGATTTTACTGCTATACCCACCGCTAAAAAAGTTAAAAATATTACAGTTGTTTATGACTTATCATTTTTGAAGTTCAGAAAATATTCGGATTCAAAAAACGCAGAATATTTAACAAAAGAAGTTCCCAAGTCTGTTCACAAAAGTGATATTATAGTAACGATATCCGAAAATTCAAAGAAAGAGATATTAGACGAGTACGACGTAGATTCAAAAAAGATTAAAGTTATTAACCCTGGGATTGATCATAATTTCTTTACGCCTAGAGATAAAACAGAAATAGAAATTGTCAAAAAAAAATACGGCATCAACACGAATTACATTTTGTATACAGGCACTATTGAGCCCAGGAAAAATATTGATGGAATTCTTGATGCATATAGTAAGTTGCCAGAAAATATAAAAAATAGCTATTCATTAGTGCTTGCCGGAGGAAAGGGCTGGTTAGATAGAGATATACATCAAAAACTGGAAAAGCTGAGTAATTTAAATATTATAATGACGGGATATGTAGATTATGAAGATTTGCCAGCACTTTATTCTGGAGCTACTTTATTTATTTACCCTAGCTTTTATGAAGGGTTCGGTATGCCCCCTGCTGAAGCAATGGCTTGTGGAACGCCCGTAGTAACCTCAAATAATTCGGCCCTACCCGAAGTTGTAGGTAAAGCAGGCATAATGGTAGATGCAAGCGATACCCTGGAAATCAGAAAAAGCATAGAAAAAATCATTAATGATAAAAATTTACAGAAAGAACTAATTAAAAAAGGTTATGCACAGGCAAGAAAGTTTAGCTGGGAAGACAGTTCCAGAAAGATGATGGATGTTATTGAGGAAGCCTTAAAAAGATGAAATTGTTGTTTGATGCAAGGTGGATAAGACCCAAAAGTCCCGATGGTATAACACGCTTTAGCACCGAGCTAATAAAAGAGTTGTCAAAAAGTGATATTGAAATAACGTACTTAATTAATTCAAAAGAACAATTATTGGGATTACCAAAATTAAATTTTATTCTCACGAATAAACCAACTAGCACCAAAGAAGTTTTCCAAGCAAAAAGACTTAATAGATATAATTTTGATATTGTATACACCCCTAACTATATATTTGGCGGAATAGGTAGAAAATTTAAGCTGGTTAGAACAGTGCACGATTTAATTCCTTTTGAGCATTATAATAAAAATTCAAATCTAACTTGGAAAATTTTTCATTCAAACAAAATTGGATTAAAGAAATTTATAAACGACTCCGATGGTCTGGTGACGGTCAGTAAAACTATCAAAGAAGAATTAAAAAAAATTACCAAATCAAAAATATCCGTCGTCTACAACGCACCTTTAGATGTTGATTTTAAAAACACAGGAGAATCATCTAAGAATATCATTTATATAGGCAGATACGAGCCTTATAAAAATGTAGATTTTCTCATCAAATCAATGGATTATCTGCAGGATTACAAACTTATACTTATAGGTAGTTGCGACAAGGAAAGACGGATAGAATTGTTAAATCAATCAAAGAGCAAGGATAGAATTAGGTTTGAAGGATCTGTAGCTGACAAAATTTATGGCAATATGTTGAAGCATGCTTTCTGTTTAGCTACGGCATCAAAGTCAGAGGGCTTCGGACTGCCTGTAATTGAAGCAATGAAAATTGGTTGTCCTGTTGTTTGTAGTGATATAGCAATATTTAGAGAAATAGCATCGGGTTCGGCTCTATTTTTTAATAACAATGATATCCATGATTATGTAGAAAAAATTAAATATTTAGAATCTGGTGAGGTAAGAAAAAAACTAACAAGTCAAGGCATCGATTCGGCGAAAAAATTCAGTTGGATAAAAAGTGCGCATGAGTTAAAATCAATCTTATCTGATGTTTGTTAAGCATTTAAATATTATAAAGGAATATATACTTGAAGATGTAGATCGTTTTTTGATTCTGTGTCTTGTATTTAGCCTGCCCTTTGATCGCATACCTTCTATAGATATTTTTGGAGTAACAATACGTTTTAGCATTGTATTTGGATTGCTAATAATCCTAAGAACTATATATTTAGCAATCAACGGTAGGGTCAAGCCAGCCTTACGTCCACACGAGAAGTTAATTTTAATTTTTATTGCTTGGCTAGTCTTGATAATCCCAGAGTCAATAAATTTTAAAAGGGCATTTACGACAGTTGCTTCTAATTTTTTTGTTGTTGCCGTTGCCTTCTGCATTGCTACAATATTTAATAAAAAATATCTCAAACCAATAATATATTCCTTATTCGCGTCTGCCACCACAGCTGTTTTATTTGGAATATATCAATACATTGGAGATGTTTTTGGATTACCGACTACTATAACTGGCTTAAGGGATAGATATACAAGAGATGTCTTTGGTTTTCCAAGAATTCAGTCTTTTTCGCTCGAACCACTATATTTTGCTTCTTACTTATTGCTGCCTTTTTCGGTTGCGCTTGGAATAAGTCTTTTTCAAAAACAAAAAATAATATCAAGTAAAATTTGTACCTCATTGCTTTTCTTGTTTAGTTTTGGGATATTTTTGACAGTTTCTAGAGGAGGAATATACGGATTAGTAGCCTCTGTAGTGTTTATGATGGCTAGTGCGCTGATATTGAAAAAAACACACATTAAGAAAGCTTTATCGCTTCTTGTTGTGATAATTATTGCATTCGGATCTAGCTTGCTTGTTACTAATTATCTGAATAAACCACCTAGCGAATTTACAAATGGTAAAAAGGGTGCAAATGCATATGTCAGTCAAATAAAAAATACTGGGCTTGAGGATGGCGATGAGCGAGCTAAGTCCAGGGCTCAGGCTTTGGCAATAATAAAAGAAGATAGAACTGTTTGTTTCTAGGAATTGGCCCAGGACAATACGGCCCCTATGTACAAAACAACAAACAAGTTGATGGGTCTTGGACCATAGTAAACAACTTGGTTTTAGAGCTTGTAGTAGAAACAGGTATCGTTGGATTATTGTCTATTGCTATTTTTATTGTTGCTATATTCTACTTAGGTTCAAAGACCGCTTTTACGGATAAAGACACCCCAATTGCAATTCTAGCTCTCTCGATATGTGGCTATTTGGCTTCGCAAGTTGTACAATATCAGGCTTATTCTACATTGTATGTTGTGCATTTGTGGGTAGCTATCGGGCTCTTACTAGCATTGTTGAGGTACAATGCACAAAATAAATAGAGGCAATTATTTCATAATTCCACCACTTTTAATAACAGTTTTATTTCTGTTTTTTGCCATTTCCATTTTTATCGTAAGAGGGTATGCTCAGAAAATGAGTTTTTTGGGAGGAGATGAACCTCACTATATCATGATGACAGACAGTCTCGTAAGAGACGGCGATTTCAATCTTAAGAATGATTATGAACAAAGTCGATCGGATCAATACTACCCAATAAAGGGGCTTTTTCCTCACATCGCACCAATAATTGATTATAAAAATTCTAATAACTGGTATTCTATACACACAATCGGCCTGCCTTTACTAATTTATTATCCATACAAGATTTTTGGTGTTATAGGGGCTAGATTATTCTTGATGGCATTACAAATCTTATCAATCGTTTTGTTTTATATGATTTTAAAAAAATATTTAAAAGATAAGGTTAGAGTATTTTTAGGCATAATACTCGTTTTTTGCTCTTCTATACTTTGGCAAAATATCGGCGGAATATTCCCGGATTATTTTACTATTCTTTTACTCGAAGTAAGCATCCTGTTGTTTGCACGAAAAAATATTATAAGTAATTTGGCGTTAGCAATAACTAATTTAATAGGCCTTTTATTACATACTAAAATAATTTTACTGATAGGACCGATCTTTGTAGCCCATAACCTATATCTGATGAAAAATTTGGGATTAAAAGAATTTATAAAAAAGTATGCTGTTATTTTTATACCTGTCGTTGCAGGGTTAATTTATTACATTAGGTTCTTAAAAATTAATTATGGAATATTTAGCCCCTCTCAAATATATGGAACCAATGGGCAGTTATTTACTGGTAACTACTTTACTAACTCTTTAGCAATTTTGACCGATAGAACCAAAGGTTTGTTTATTTATTTTCCATTACTACTGATTTTACCTATATATCTTTTCAGGGGAGCTATGAATATTAAGAAAAAATACAAAAATATTTTGCAAAATAAAGCAGAATTTAACAAGGACCTTTATTTATTATTTGGATTTATTACGGGCATTATGTTGCTTTTGTTAACTCAGATTGGCTTTAATGACTGGAGCGGGTCTTATTCTCCGAATGGAAGATATATGCTGGTATTTATTTTTTTTGCTATTTTTATGATTGCAAAATACACAAATTACAAAAATATTTTGGAGATAACTACAATAGCGACACTTGCTTTTTGTAGTTTTGTAATGTCGGTTTTGTTTGTATTTAATAATTTGCATTATTTTGATACCGGACAAATAGTTTGGCCGACTAGTAGCATGGATCGTTTTAACCTTCTTCCTGTTTTCCCAATTATTTCCAGTAACGCCGATCAAGACATGGTTTTGCGGAGTGCTTTTGTTTTGCTATTGGTAGTAGTAGTTAATTTTGTATGCTACAAAATTTTCTTATTTAATCGAAGGAATATAACCTCGAATAATAAGTGATATAATATGCACTAATGAAAATACTCATCGATGGTAGGGGAATCAGGAAGACTGGCATAGGGAGGTATATTGAGAGTACGCTTCGAGAGCTACTTCTGATTGATCCAAAGAATGATTACTACCTACTGATCAATCCGCCCGATCTAAAACATATTAAGCTTAGCACCAAGGATTTGCAGATAGTCGAGACTAATGTCCCATGGTTTAGTGTTAAGGAGCAAACCGAGCTACTCAAAACCATTAACTCCGTTAAGCCAGACCTAGTACATTTCACCAATTTTAATTTTCCAATTGCTTATAAAGGAAAATTTGTAATCACGATTCACGATCTAACCCTTCTGCATTTTAGAAACCTTAGATCGTCTTACCTTAGTAGGCCGTACTATCTCCTAAAGGAGCAGGTAATGAAAAATGTCGTTCTAAAGAAAGGCATTCGTAAGGCAGAGAAAATACTCGTGCCTAGCGAATATGTCAAAAATGACGTGGCAAAGACTTTTCATGTTAGAAAAAATAAGATTGAGGTAACCTATGAAGCTACAGGCGCTGCACTCGCCAGGCCCAGGGTTAGTCTGGATAAGTTTGGCATATACAAGCCCTATGTTCTGTATGTGGGCAACGCCTATCCGCACAAAAATGCCGAAAGAATGATCATAGCCTTTGGTAAGCTGGTTACCGAATTCGTGCTTGACTATCAGCTTGTTATAGCCGGCAAGAAGGATTCCTTTCATAGGAATCTAGAGGAAGCTGTAAAGGAAGCTGGGCTAACGGATAGGGTGATATTCACCGACTATGTAACCGACCAAGAGCTTGCGGGGCTGTATAAAAATGCTTCCCTGTATGTGTTTCCCTCACTTTCAGAAGGCTTTGGGCTACCCCCGCTAGAGGCAATGGCATATGGGCTACCGGTGGCGAGTAGCAATGCAACCTGCCTTCCAGAGGTTTTAGGGGACGCAGCTGTGTATTTCGATCCCCGCAATATCAATGATATGACAAAGACAATGCTGCGTGTACTTACAGACCAGAAACTCAGGGAAAGTTTAATCAAAAAGGGAACTCGGCAAATTAAAAAGTATAGCTGGAGAAATACCGCTAAAGAGACCTTAGACATTTACAGTAAGTGTTCTGAATAAAAAACAGGGGCAACAATAGTTGCCCCTGCGTATTATCTACCAGGCCAGCCAGGCGGGGCATAGGCCCAACCAAGGTATGGATTTGATAGGCCGGTTACACCGTGCTGCCAAACTGGCAGCGTTTGGCCGCTATAGCCTTGGGTAGAGATTACTTGGCCTGAGCCAATTGATATTCCGACATGGCCCCAGCCACCGCCTCCACCATAAAAAACTACCGCACCTGCAGGTGGGTTGGTATCGGTTCGAATGCGACCTTGCGAAAGCTGCCAGTTGTAGTGAGCAATTGCACTGCTAAATTGGGCCCTAGTGCCAAAGGCAATCTCAACAAAGCCCTCGCAATAACCACTCCAGTACCGGCCAAACTCTTCGCTCCAGGCTGGAGTTGTAGAGCTCTTCTCCGCAGTGACATAGCCAACTGATTTGAGCTCTCGAGTGGCAAGCAGCCGACCTTTATTGATCGGATCCCAAAGGATGGATCCGCCCTGAAAGTCTTGGCGCCGAACACCGCTCCAGGCATACTCCTCACTCAAAGGGTAGCCGATAGCTCCCGCCGCACCGCCAAGGCCGTTGATCCAGTAAGATCTGATTCCACCCCAGACCTGTTTTACAGAGCCTGTCTGGTCGGCTTTAGCCAGTGTAGTTGCACCTTGGCTACCCCCAGAAAAGTGCTGGGCCCAGCCATTGCCCCAACGGAAATCGTCACCGCTTGGGTAGCCGACCACATAAGCTGCATTGCCGCCCCAATTACGTTCTAGATAGGCCCACTGGGTGTAGACAACATTGTAGGCGGCGCCACTACAGTACGGCTGCATGATCGCACCTTTGACACTCCACCCTCCACTATAATCTTGAACACAGCCGTAACCCCATCCATGAACGGCATTGTAAGCATACCCAATCCTTGCTGCACCACCAATACGGCTGTACGCCGCAGTGTATGCTGTAGGATTTGAGCTGCCATAGCCAACAGGGTAGGTAGCTGCATAAGAAGCATTTGGCCTAAGAAGGCCAAAAAGCGTGATTACCAAAAATACAAAAAGCAGTCTCTTTGTATTTCTCAAGGTACCCCCTAAATCTCTGGGAACTTTCAATAAAATACAAAATACAAATTACATCAGCAAGCGTGGGGCGTTATCAAAACGCCACAAGCTTTACACGCAAATGATTTTATTTGCTAGCTAGCCCTTGGCCACAAACTCTCTTACAGCATTCCACATTTGCGGATTGCCGGTATGTTTTTGGTGGTACCACCATTCGGCACCCCAAAGATCAACATCCTTGATACGAGTCTGCTTGGCATATTCGATATTTTCCATAAATTTTTTGGGGTCCATCGATTTCTGAGATTCGTCGTGCGAAATGTATTCGTTGCCATTCGGCCCCCAGGCTTCGGCTTGGAGCTCATGCACTTTGACTTTTTGGCCGTACAGCAAATTCATAATTGCAGCCTTCCACCAAAAGAAATGCCCACTCTGAGGGTAGCGGAAGTATCCGAGCTTGTTGTTCCAGACCGTGCGGTACATCGAAAAGCCGGTGGTATCCGATAACGGTCCAAAGATCGGAAAGCCAAACTGATCGGACTGCGTGAGCACGATAGGGCGGGAGGAGTCGACAGACCGCAGAGTTTCTAGCTCTTTTGCAAGGGCCTTATTGGTTAGGTTTTGAGAGGGGCATTGGCCAAAGGTCTTGAGCAAAAATTCATTCTCTAGCTGCCAGCTCGCAACGGTCGGATTGTCTTTATAGCGTTTAGCTACAGCCGCTATCATTGCGTTGGCATTTGTTGCCACCTCTTGGGTATCGTTGCGGTCTAGCCAAGCGGGGTAGAAGCACTCTGGGTATCGAATGCTTTTTTGGCCGACCACAAGCGTAACTTTAGCATTTCTTTTTTTGGCTTCGTCTATCATCCAGTCGGTTTCAGAGAAGTCGTATTGGCCTTTTTGCGGCTCCAGCCTATCCCAGTAGGCGGGGATACGCAGCTTCTTAAATTGCAGATCATCTAGGATTGCAAGGTAGTTTTCCTTCCAGTTGCTACCATAGCGCTCAGCTTGCACTTGAGAGAAGCTCACCCCAAAATCATATGCACTGCCTGATGATAGCCTACTATATCGAATCATTAGCATTAAATTTTCAAACAACACAAAAGCTATTGCCAGTGAAACAATCAGTATTTTCTTGTTTTTTAAGAGTCTTTTCATGCTTATAATTATGGCCCTGCTAATTAAGCAAGGCCATAGTATAGTCCTATCTCAAGCGCCGGTTTTCTTGTAGTAGAGTCTCCTCTTGATAATCCTGCGCTCGCGTTCTGTAGTACCACCCCAGATACCTTCTTCATTGTTCTGGATGGCAAAGGTCAAACATTCCTCAGTAACTTCACAAATACCGCACTTTGTTTTGGCCGTGCTGATTTCGTGAGGTTTGTCCGAAAAGAAAATCTCTACGGGCCCTTCCTTGCAGGCTCCGTTCTCCATGAAGTCGGTTGGCACTGGCGCTTTCTTGACGCGGATCTTGGTATCTTTGCGGTTTGGTTTGTGGTGAACAGGTGCGAACTCAGTGATGCCTAGCATCGCTTGGTCTTTAGACATAGCTGGATTGTACCATCAAACCGCTATAGTTTCAATCCTTATCTTGCCAATTGCCCCTCTACAGATTATAATCTTTGGGTAGCATATGAATATTCCGGGGTAGTCCGTCGCCTGACGGACAGTTGGCAAGAAGCCGGTAGAAAAAGATGTTTACAACTTACGCAATTTATAACAGCTACAGCAAAAAGATATACATTGGCCAGACTGGCAACCTTGAAAAAAGAATCATAGAACATAATCTCAAGCTGGGCAACCACTATACAGCTAAGTTTGAGGGTGAATGGAAATTGGTTTATAAAGAATCATTTTCGACTCGCTCTGAAGCTATTAGGCGAGAAAAGCAGCTTAAAAGCCGCGCAGGCCGAGATTTTATAAAATCACATATTCCGGGGTAGCTCAGTGGTAGAGCAGTTGGCTGTTAACCAATTGGTCGCTGGTTCGAATCCAGTCCCCGGAGCCAGAATTATTAAGGCCCACAAGGCCTTTTTTATTTTTGTGTTAAGCGTTTCAGTTAATATATTTCTAAAATAAAAGTATACATAATATAATATTATTATGAAAAAAGTGCTTATAATTATTTCTGCAATAATTTTAGCTATATTTTTATCATTTTATATACCTTACTTAAATAGATATAAAAAATATCAGAATGCAATTGATGATGTAGCTAATAAAACTAGTATCAAACCAAGTTCAGTTGAATGTAGAAACGTAGAACTTGCCGATGTATGCTATGCCTACTATCAGGGCTTAGACCAAGAAAAAGCTAAGCAGATGTTAATAAATTCCGGCTATGAACTGGTGGACCAAAATGATTCGATAAACATTGCCTTAAAGAAAATTAGCGCTACAAATAAAAAAGCTGGAATTAGGGTTGATTCAGAGGTTCCTCCGCCCAAAGACACTATTGTATTAAAATTTAAGAATATTAATGTGTATTTGTAGCTCATTAATTATTAGTTATTCGCAGCAACATGAATGTTAAATTAATTCTTAATGCCGCAGACTTAGCTAAAAAATGGCACGAAGGCCAGGTTCATACTTTCGGTAATGAAAGTTATTTTAATATGCACCTGAAGCCAATTGCCGAGATTGTAAAAAGGCTAGGGTATGGTGCAGAATATATTGCTGTTGCATATTTGCATGATATTAAAGAAGACACATCTATTACCGATGATGAATTATTAGCTAGCGGCATACCAAAAGATTTGGTTGAAGCCATCAATCTGCTTGCCAAAAAGGATAATCAATCGCACGAGGATTATTTGAAAGCAATCCTCACTAGTCCGATTGCAATTGTGGTCAAGTACTGCGACTCTTCGTTTAACTTCTCAAGTACCATGCTGAATTCGGCGGACATTAGCGAAGCGGATTTTATCAGGAGAAGCTCAAAATACGCCCACAACATCGCAACACTAGCGCCCATGCTCCCTAAAATACCTTGAGATTAGAATACAATCGTATCCTCAATATTACATCTGCAATTGTAATTTACGGGTCGTCTTTTTTGTTACAATAATATTTATGAATAATAAAATTACTCCAAATCTGTGGTTTGATGGAAACGCAAAAGAAGCGGTCGATTTTTATATTTCTGTATTCCCTAACAGCACAATAATTTCTACCGAATATTATCCAAAAAGTACTGAAGAAGGCTTGCTTGATTTTCAAAAAGGCTTAGCTGGTGAGGTTTTGACCATAGAGTTTGAACTAGATGGCACAAACTTCGTTGCCATCAATGCAGGCCCGGAGTTTAAATTCAATGAATCCATATCATTTAGCATAGCTTGCAAAGACCAGGCAGAAATTAACTATTACTGGAGCACACTTTCGAGCGTGCCTGAGTCGGAGCAGTGTGGGTGGTGTAAGGACAAGTACGGCCTGAGCTGGCAGATCGTACCGGAAAACATCCAGGAGTTGATGTCCAAGCCAAATGCCTATAAGACCCTAATGAGCCAAAAGAAGATAGTGATCGACGAATATTAATAGCTAGGATTATTTAAAAAACAATATGAAAACTATATACATCACTACGATTTTGGGTTTTGGAAATCATGCTGCCATCGAGATACCCGAAGATGAGTTAAAGAAAATCGGTGGCAATAAGCGAGCGCCATTAAAAATTACTGTCAATAATTACACATACCAAAGCACTGCTACCGCAATGGACGGAAAGTGCCTCGTGGTGTTTCCTAAAAAAGATAGGCAAAATGCAGGAGTTGAATCAGGCGATAGGCTAATGGTGCAACTCGAGCTAGATTCTGGCTATAGACAAGTGGAAGTACCAAAAGAGTTAGCGGCAGCATTGAAAAAATCAGGACTCAGGAAAAAATTTGATGAGCTTATTTATTCAAAACGCAAAGAATACGCCCGTCAAATATCTGATGCTAAGGCAGATGATACAAAGATGCGACGAATTGGAAAGATTTTAGCCGACCTAAATAAATAGCTGTATACCTTGAGAAAATCCGGGTCTATTTACTAAAAGTTTTAATGGCCATGGGTATCAATTCAGCAATTTCGGTAATCAATGCGCCTT
>Ga0075458_10000427_pt1 | contig 13807 bp, 25 predicted proteins | sample DEB3_08_DNA_FD_77576 | JGI IMG/M metagenome (GOLD analysis project Ga0075458, IMG submission 77576) | Aqueous microbial communities from the Delaware River and Bay under freshwater to marine salinity gradient to study organic matter... | ecosystem: Environmental > Aquatic > Marine > Coastal ... | reverse complement strand
ACAGGAACAGCGGCGACAGGAACAGCGGCGACAGGAACAGCGGCGACAGGAACAGCGGCTACTGGAACAGCGGCGACGGGAACAGCGGCGACTGGAACAGCGGCGACAGGAACAGCGGCTACTGGAACAGCGGCTACGGGAACAGCGGCAACAGGAACAGCGGCATATTCTGCACCATTGAGCCAACCGTAACGAGTTTCAACAAGCCAACGAATAAAAAGTTTTCCGAGGTAGAACACCCCAGTCTACTGAACTACGAGCTGACAGAGTTTATCGAGTCGAAAGACATGACTCAAGCAGAGAAAAAGAAATTCCCGAACCACGGGAATGTCGGCGGGTGCTTAAGAACCTACACCTATAAAGAAATGTGGGCGCGAGGGTGGGCTAAGGACTCAGACGAGAATAAGGCTAAGTTTTTGGCGCTACCAAACTTCGACGCTGATATTTTTCTTGAGATTACAGGGATAGACGTGCGGAAGAAGGAGGCGAGCTGTGCGGGGAAGGTGGTTGAGATTGAAGGAAAGAAATATCGGCTGGAGGCGATAAAGTGAACGAGACAAAACAAAAAGAAGAGAATGTAGTAATCGATGGTGAGCACATAGGCTTTCGGTCAGGAGGCAAACTATTTCTACAGCGATGTCCGAAATGTAAACTAGAAAACTACGCAATGGCTGTGGCGTCTGGGCAATGTGCTTGGTGTGGGTGGAAAGAGGGGGAGAAATGAAACTCGACAAATGGCCCGAAGAGATAGAGTGCGATGGGTGGAGGTGGGCAAGGGAATATACGCCAAGCGATGTTAAGAAATTCACCATGTTCCATGACACACTCCCTAATGGTTATTACTACCGCCGCATCGAAAAACTCCACGTACCTCCAACGATCAAAGAGATCTTAGAGTGTTGGGCAAGTGGCGGCACATTAAGGCAGGAGTTTAATGGTGACGGGTACACGTCGACAATCTTTAGTCGGCTATCGAGTAGCTTAAAATATATTGAGGCTTGGAATCCGGGAGACCACAACGTCCCGCGATGGTCGGCCTTTAACCCGTATGGAGTTTTCAGCGTAAACGAGGGCGAGACAAGGACGCTCTACACGAGCGAGGAGTTTGATCGGGTAGCGAGGGAGTATTTGAAAAATGAATAGCCTCCTAATCACAATCGTGTTCCTAACTCAGAACGTGGACTTCGACCGAAGCCAGGTGCCGGGGTTCGTAGAAGCATATAAAGCCAAATACGAGCAGCAAATAGGCCAGCCAATAGAGTACCGAGTGCGCTATCTCAACACCAAAGCTTGCAGCAAGTGGGCAAACGACATCGGCTCAAGCGCACGAGCTAATAGGTGGTATTGCTTGGCTGGAATAGCTAGGAAGCGGTTCTCTCGTCAGGGGCTAGTACACTTTCTGGTTCCTCCTGTAATTCAGAACGGCACGAAGTGGATGACGGGGGTATCGAGCATGAAATGCGCCTCCTCGGTTAGCTACTCGGTTATTGAGCGCACGAATAGTAAGGGAGAGGACAGGTATCTTCACAGCCTGAGCGCGATGGTTCACGAGATTGGGCATGGAATCGGAGCAGACCACATAGCGTCACCAACTGTGATGAACAGCGGTGTGCTTGGGCTAGTTAAAGACAAGTTACTTGATTTCGACGAAGTTAGTATTCAGGAAATTCGGGGGAGGTGTTTTTAGTATGGCAAACGTAAAGCCAAAACGAGCTTGGATTATAGCAAAAATCGAAGTTGACCTAAACGGTTGGGACGATGATGTGGATTGGTCCGATGCTATTGCCGTGATAGACGACCAGGTTTCGTGCGTAGGGATTCGAGAAGCTTGCAATACACAACAACTGGCGATCCAACAAATTTGCTGTGAGTACGAAGATGTGACTTACACCATGTCACACAACAAGGAGGCGAAGGGAGATGAGTAAATCCGTATCTATAAGAGGATACTTTGTCGCATGGAAAGGTGTTCCTCAAATGGGCATGTGGGCACCCGACGAGGAGACGTTGCAGGAATTAATAGACGACCATTTTGACGGTATTAAGCAACCACTTAGGGACAATCCAGAAGAGTGGCAAGTTATCGAGGCTTTAATTATCTACGGGACTACGCATGACTAACAAGCAGAAGCCGGATGGTCTATTTGAATTCTTACGCACCTCGGACGGCGAGGAGGTACACATAACAAGCGAGGACATGAGAATGCTAGTCGATATTCTTGGATGTGTGTCGGTTGCTCTCAGAGAGGGTAAACTGTGGTTTAACGATAAAAAACAAAGCCCGGTATATGCAGACTACTGCGAGAGGATCGCTAGGAAGTTTGCGAATATCAAAATACATTCGGAGCAGTAGATGACAAAGCCAACTAAAATAGCCTACGAAATTCCATACGATGACGGATCGGGTATTGAGTTTGCGATTCGTTACAACGGGCAAGTGGCCGGAGACCCCTACCTAGGGACGCACATAGAGATACAAGGCGCGATCAAGACCGAGGCGCAGTTACCAATCGAACATCTTGATTGGCTAATTAATTGCTTAACCAAGATTCGGGAGGCGATAAATGACAAAGCCGATTGAGGGGTGGGTCAATACGATGGGAGGAGATGGACCACTTCAGATTTTACTGAACACAGACGCGGAAAGTGGCTTGGTTGTTAAAGGAGAACAGCCTATTTACTACACAGAGTTGTTTTTTCAATTGCCAAAACCGAATATCGGGGATGTTTTTAGGCCAGTCCGAATCACTTTCACGGATGAGGAGAAAGACCCATACGAGTCTATATCTAGACCAAACCACCTAACGACACATGCGATCAAGGCAATCGCGAAACAGGAGGAAAGGGAGAGGATTTTAAAAGAGATTCGACAGATTATTTTCGGAGAGCAGAAATGAGCGAGGATCCACGATTCTGGACCAAAGAGCGAAGGGAGCTTTTTAACGATTGGCTCGATGAGACAATGGAGGATCTCGACATCGAGGAGATAGATCGGCAGCTCAGGGACGGAATAATCAGGCAGGTGGGCGAGCTAGTCGAGGAGGCTTACGAGCGCGGAGCGATTGAAACTTTAGAACAAGTCGAGAGGCGATAATGAGAAACCAGATTGATGCAGATGAGAGATCTATTCGAGCCATAGTCTCGGTGTTCTTCGCGGCGGTGGTCGCGATGCTACTCCTGGGGATTATCTACTCGGCCCAGGCAGACTATGAGGCGGATCTATCCCTATACAATTCCAACATGCGGCGATTCGCGCAGATGCACAGAGGCGCAGTTGATGACCCTGCGATGGGATTCGATCCCAAGCTCGCGGCATATTACTACGATGCAGCTCTAGTTTATAACCAGATCGGACAGGCAACGGGCGACGCTACTTACTTCGACTACGCCGAGAAGTGGGCTAGGTTCTTCGCGGAGCAGTATGCGCTACCGGCGAACGGCAATATCCCGGGGTTTTGGAACTTCACAACGGGGATGCGTAGGGCTTACGAGAGAAGCGGCACCTCGTCACTTAGGGCTGCGGTGGTGGCTATCTCTCAGAACGGTGCATACGTTCGGGACACAACGACGGAGGACACCACCAATCCGGATCTCAGCAGAGAGGTAGCGTACGGGATTCGCGCTCTTGTCGATGCGGCATCGATGGGAGCTCCCCGGCAGTATAGACTGGACAAGCTAATAAGCGACGCCAGAGGGCATTTGCGGCGGTGGTGCGTGCTGCAGAACGCCCCGTACGTTCGGCCCTTCATGGTGGCCCTCACAGTCGAGGCGCTCGTATACGCAAACGCTGCAGCGGCCTCTCAGGTCGATATTCAATCCTGCGCTCAATATATTTGGACGAATAATTGGGACTCGGGCGCAAAGGCGTTTCGGTATACCGATAGAAGCATCGGCAATGCCGACGACCTCAACCCGCAGCCCGATCTCAATCTCTTAATTTTACCAGTTTACGGTTGGCTCAACCAAAGGGGGCTTGGATGGCAGATGCAGATAGAGGCTATTTTGAATGGTGGAGTGCTACGCACAGATTCTTCAGGGCAGTTCTACAACAGTGGGGCGTACCTTTTTGGCGTCAAGCAGTTCAATCAGAACCACAGGAGCGCGATACCGTATCTACTTGCAGCGTCGATCCAGCCTACTCCAACACCCTCGTTGCAACCTACGCCCACACCGACCCCAATACCGGAGCCGTCTCCTATACCGTCACCTTCGCCGACTCCTATTTCGACCCCGTGCCCAAGGCCGAAAACCCTGACTCTGAAGTACACGGAGTGCCGGATCAATCGGCTCGTTCAGATCAACGAGCTGACAGAGTAGAGGAGCGTAATGCGTTTAGAGCCGGATACCTATCGGCAACCTACGGGGGGAAGCTATGGGAATCCTGGCAGGTTTACAAGGAGGGCAAAGATGAAGATTAACGCGAACCTTTCTTTACCGACTGCGATCAACCTACTCGAGCGGCTGTGCATAGAGTACGCGCTCTCTCAGTACGGCGGCGTGGTTAGCGATGCGGCGAAGTTTTTAAATGTCAGAAGGTCAACCCTACATGAAAAAATACGACGGCTTGGAATTAGTGCGAACGACTACCGTAGAAAGAGCTATGCCTGTCCAGTCGATCAGGCAGCAATTACTTAGGGACTCGTTCTGTACCGTCCGGGCTTTTCCGGCGATCCCTGGCGTAGACGTGTCGGGCGTGTGGATCGAGATGGGTGGCCCGCTCGCTCACTTGGGCGGTATGCGGCTTGCCGGGCACACTAGGCTCCAGTCGATACGGGTGAAGATAGACGCAGCGAGGACGCTATTCGCATCGACGCTCGTAGAGTCGGCCCTGTCATTCCCATACTTCGGCGCTCGCCCTGTGTGCGTACAGGCTCTTTTAGCAGGGCAGATACCGCTCAAAGACCCTCACTCGTACCCGAAGATAATCGGATCCTGGCTCAAGTCGTGCGGTGTCATTGAATCGGACAGACAAGCGGAGATCCACATATACCAGAAGTCTCGCTACCCGAATCTTAACTACACACCGGGAACGACCCTAATAGTCATTCAGGATGCGCGAAACCTAACGGATTTACGACAGGAGGTTCTACTTGAGGAAAGAAAGCGGAGCACACAGGCTAGTAGGGCAATGGGCGGATCTACGGGCGTGCGAAATAACCGAGCCCGAGCAGAGATTAGCGATTGCGGTAGTGACACGGGCGATCTTTGACGCCTGCACGACCAGCAGGAGGAGCCAGGACATTCGGATACTCAGGCGGAACGCCTTTGCCTTTATGTGCGGGAATAAGACCGAGAAGGTCGCTAGGTCGTTCCGGTGGTGGCTCTCGTTCTTTGTTGGGGATGTAGAGGACGCCAGGAGGAGGATTATAAGCTTCTGTCGGAGTCAAGTAGTTGACAGGTGCGACATGCAGAGGAAGGGATCCTGGTACGTTCATCGGTTGCTAACTGAGGTTGCTCTCAAAGAAAAGGATCTTACAGAAAAAGATTTACGGTGATATTCTCATGATGGAACAAAAGCCTGTATTTCCTTTCGGCTCAGTCGGCCACGCATTAGCATACTACAACAAGAGCAACCCAGCGCGGCAGAAGCACGTTAATTTCTACGAGCCCGAGCGCTTTCATAAGCCGCAAGAAGAGGACTTCACAGGCGGATCGCCCAGAGATATCTGGAGCTCCATAGCAATCGGCATGGGGCGAGTTATGCGCTACTCGACGCACGAAGAGTACTGGGCGTTTACCTGGCGCTTTATCGGCGACAGAACAGAGCAAAAGTCATGCGAGGATATTGCCAAAGAGCTCGGATGCTCAGTGGGCAGAGTTTACCGCATGCTCAGAAAGATAGAGGAGCGGCTCGAGCGGGAATTCATCCGGCGCGAGCTAATTGAGCCTGAGCCCCAGAGGGTAAAGGATTAACCCAGTTCACTACAGGTCGGTAAATAGAGGTATATGATCTCTAAGAAGCGCGCCAAAAATATACGGGCAGCGCAGGACCAGTTTATAACGCTCACCCTTGAAGGGAAGCAGAACCAAAAACAAATTTGCGAGGCCGTCGGAATCTCTCAGAAGACGGCATGCGCCTGGAAGCATAACGAGGAGTTCATTGAGCGGCTCGAGGAGCGACGCAAGGCGAAGGAGGCAGCGTTCTCGGACACCAAGGCCAAACTTGAAGATGAGTTACTCCAGAACGCTATTGAGTGCATTAGGCAAGCGACCCAAGACCCAGAACAGGGCAAGGTTGCTCTCGAGGTGCTGGCGGCTCTTATGCCAGAGACTTGGGACGCTGCGATCCGGCGAAAGATTTGGGAAAAGAAGAATATCGAAGAGGGAGCAGGAGCCCCCCCCGCTATCACCCTCACCCGCTCTCTAGAACCCTTGAGGCTAGTTAAGCCCGACAAAGAGGCTGCAGAAGAATGACCGAAGCGGCGACCCATATCACGGAAATACCGTGGTGGGTGTTCGACAGGCTAGAAGACAAGACACAGGATAGAACGAACTGGATTACTGGCGGGCTAGGCAGCGGGAAGACCTACGGCACGGCCCTCTGGCATATCCAAAGGTGCTTCGATAACTACCGGAGCCCCTATAGTTGGATAGTCGGCCCGACCTACGCAAAGCTCGAGTCGATATACATACCGGCGTTTATAGAGGCTTTCTATAACCAGTATCGAATGGTGGATGGTGTTCACTATTCAGTAGTGGGCGGGAGCGCTCTACGGATAAAGATTAAGCGCACGGGGCAAGAGATTTTAGGGCATAGCGCTAATAAGTGGCGGCTGATGGTGGGCGAGAATATCTCGCACTGGAGCGCCACAGAGGTGGGGTACTACCCTTCGCGTGACTGGTATGATAAGTGCCAAAGCCGAGCACGATGCCCAAAGGCAGCTATAATACAGGGGCAAGGCGAGGGCACCCCAGAGGGCACCGAGAACTGGTACGCAGAGGCGGCCAACTTCGACGAAATAGACATAGAGCGAAACGCTACCCGGACGATATTACACACCGAGGACAACACGCACGTCCGGCCCGGTTACGTTGAGAAGCTCAAACAGATTTACGGATATGACTTAGGGCGGTTAGAGAGTTACCTATATGGGCGCTTTGTTCCGTTCACTAAGGGAACAGCCTACTGGGAGTTCCTACACTCTCGGAATGTTGTGCTCGACGTTAAGCCGAGCAAGCACTTACCACTACTCCTATGTTGGGACTTCAACAAAAGCCCACTGGCGTGGGTGGTTATGCAGCGGCAGCCCTTTGAGCGTGGAGGGTATAGATACTTTCGGTTCGTTGCGCTCGCGGAGAGCTCAGGCAAGAGCCGAGGGCTATTAGACGCATGCGCGGAGTTTATAGCGCAGTTCGACCCGAAGGAGTACAGAGACACCCCCGTGCACGTATACGGCGACTGTTCAGGGTATTTCGGCTCTCACCTGGCATCGAGTGACGCATACGACCAGATCAACCAGGCACTAAGATCGCGATATAGAGTTTCGATACTAGCGGCGAAAGCAGCGCCAGGAATAGAGGCGCGGCTTAATAGAGTCAACGCACTAATGGCCTACGAGCAGTATGTAGTCGCGGCTTGGTGCAGGAACTTAATAAAGAGCCACACGAACACCGGGCTAAAGAAGGGCATGTGGCAGATAGAAAAGCCAAAAGACGAAGACTGGACCCACTACAGCGATGCGACTGGATACCCTCTATTCCAGCTCACGCGAGAAGAAGACCTAGAGGCACCGAACAAACCTAGAATTTTTGGAACTAACTTGAATTGAGCAACTCAACACAGCTATTTCAGCACCCCAAATATAAGTACCTGAAGCCGGATTGGATCAGATACCGCGACTTATACGAAGGGAAACACGATATATTAGTTACGCTCGAATACTTGTGGGCGCACGCAATAGAACTAAAGGGTGACGATACAGCGAAGCGACTCAGGGCGGCCCGAGAGCAGCGCACTAGATACCTAAACCTTCCCGAGATTCTAATATCTCTTTGGACCTCCTATTTCTTCAGAAAAGACATGGAGATCGGACCAGTCAGTAAGGCAATTCTTGAGCCGTATGGCGCAGAGGCTAACATTGACGGATACGGGACGAGCCTAAAAACCTTTGTTCGTGACCGGATGCTCAGATCGTTTCTACTCTACGGAAAGGCGGTAGTGCTCGCAGACGCATTCGGCAAGACCGGCAAGAGCGCGGGCGAGGATGCACAGATAGGCTTCAGGCCATATCTCGAGCTACTGGAACCCCTAGATGTGGTCGATTGGGATATTGAGGCGTCGGATTCAAAGAGGATCGGGCGCTATAACGTGCTTCGACACGAGTTCGATCTCAACCTGCCAAGGCTTCGCGCAAACCAACAACCAAAGACGCAGCGCCAGTCGCACGAGCTCGCCATAATCGACGGGCAATATACGATCATCAAGTACACAGCGGACAAAGACGAACAGGGCAATTATAAGCTCTATGACCCTAAGAACGCCGGGTGCGGATACGCCTGGCAGTTAGACGGAGAGCCGATTCAAACCAAGCTTACCGAGATCCCTGTTGTGGTTATGGACTCGGAGCCGTGGCTGCACGACGCATGCGAGGAGACGCTCAGGTACTACAACCTGCGATCCAACCGGGACAATATCAACTACTTTCAGGGCTACGAAAAGGGCTTCGTTAAGGGCATAAATACGACCGATAACGAGGCTATGAAGGCGATTACCGAGTACACCTGGAGTTTCCTACCAACTGACGGCGACGCCTTTACGCTACCCTCTGGCGACCCCACAGCGCTATCTCTTGCATGCGAGGAGTCACTCAATAACGTGTTCAAGGTCGGGCTTAATCAGCTTCGATTTCTCCCCTCTGATTCTAAACTAACTCAGGCCGAGGGCGCTCAGTCGGAGGAAAAGGACAATACCTACGCATTAGTAGAAGCAACACTCGAAGATATAGAGGTGGCGGTAAATGAGTCGATCAATAATTGGGCTAAGTTTCTTGGCAAGAATGATTTCAAATCTGATATCGAGCTGGATAGGGCAATCAAACCAGATAGCGTCGATCAATTCCTCTCAGTCTATGGAGTCTTCCAAGACAAGTTCTCCAAAGTCGAAGTCGTCGAGAGAGCTGCAATTGAAAAGGCGATCAAAAAGCTTGGGCTCCCAGAAGATCGCGAAGAAGAAGCCCTTAAAGCAGTAAGCGAGGTTCAGCTCGGCGACGCTCTTGGGCAGGAGGCCCAGAGACAAAGACGCCAGGGAGTTATAGACCAGGCATTAAATGGCGAAGGGTGATAAGGCTGTCGCGGAGCGTATACGCGCAAACGAGCTAGAGGTTGCGGCGTTCGTTGCGAGGCTAGAAAAGATTTTAGGCGATACGATAGACACCGTGCTGATGGATATTCAGGCCGGGACAACGGGCGCGGTTGATGCAGCTCGGATCCTGGGCGGTATTCGGAGAGTACTGATAGACAAGGGCTTCAACGAAGAGATAGGGCGGCTTGACGCTATATTCGGGCAGGAGCTAAAGGCAATCAGCGACGACCTCAAGCAGTACTCTAAGGGCAAACAGATATTCGGGGACACCGACAAGACGATAGTAGAGCAGTTGATAACCTTCTCGGCAGAGGATGTTACCAAAAACTTTGATTCGTACGTCGGCGATATTCGTCGAGAGATTATCTCGGGGGCTATTACTGGAGAGATTCCAGCAGCCGGGGCGATAAAGGAAAAGTACACAGGCAGGATCAGAGCGAACCTTGAGGCAGAGCTTAACACCTCTCTCTCGGCTTTCTCGCGCACCATACAGGCGTCGAAGGCTAAGGAGCTTGGGCTTGAGCTTTTTATCTACCAGGGACCGGACGACAAAATCACCCGGGACTTTTGCCACGAGACGTTAGATCGCGACCCTCCGATATACACAGCGGAGGAGATTGCGGCGCTCGATAACGGGCAGGGCTTGGACGCTATGATCTACGGTGGCGGCTATAACTGTCGGCACCAGTGGACGCCTATCAGCTTAGTGAAGGCAAAGGAGCTCGGATACCAAGATGGCGATTAGCGGCATCACGTTCAAAAAGAATTTCGACTTAAAGCGCATTGCAGACGAGAGGGCAGAGAGAACCAAGCGGGAGCTAGGGGCGGCCCTCTTTGATGCCAAGGCAGAGATCGTAGAGCGAACCCTGCAGGGGCGAGATGTGGACTCTAGGGGCTTCAAGGGCTACAGCGAGAGATACGGGAAGGCAAAGCTAGAGAAGACCGGTAAGGCAACCCCGAACCTAACAGTCACCGGGAACATGCTTAAGAACATCACCGTGAAGGTGGAGCAGGTCGGCAAGGATATAGTCGGGCGACTATTCTTCTCCTCGACAGCGGAGGCGACAAAGGCCCGGTACAACCAGGCAATTAGAAAGTTTTTCGGTTTGGATACTTCGCAGTTTAACAGACTAATTGAGCGGATTAGAGGAGCTTGGAATAGATGAGCGAGTCAACAAAGACGACGCCAGAAGCAGGAACCACAACCACCACCACACCAGATAAGGCGGTGGAAACCGAGAGAGCGCACGCGCAGCACTTCAAGGGGCTGTATGAGGAGACAAATAAGACCGTCTCAGCGCTTCAACAGGAGCTAAACTCGCTCAAGGCCGATAAAGACAAGTGGATGCGCGAGCGGGCAGAGAAGGGCGGCGACAAAGAGCGCCAGGACTTTGAGCAGCACGTCACCAAGGAAGTAGAGGGGCGATTCTCGAAGAAGCTCACAGAAGCTGAGAAGCGGGCGCAAGAGCTTGAGTCAAAGGTGAAGCGGTTCGAGGTAATCACACCAGCTATACAAGAGGCGGCCAAGATATTCAACGAGGACGCTCTCGAGCTCATTCAGGGCAAAATCGAGCTACACCTCGACAGCGACGCCGAGGGCATATTTGTAAAGGGTGCAGATGGCAAGCCGATACCAAGCGAGGAAGACCCGAGATCGAAGCGGATGGGGCTCTCTGAGTTCCTTAACTCGCTCGCGAAGAAGTACCCGTCGGTAGTCAAATCTCAGGCGGTAGCAGGGGGCAAGCAGCCCGGCACAAAAGGCAGTTTCGTTAATGGCTCAGAAATTAAATCGATGAAGGATCTCGAGCGGATGAGCCCCGACGAAATCAGAAAATTACCACCGGAAGTTCTCCGGCGCGTTTTAGCTTAACTAAGGAAATTTATGGCGAATACAGAATACAGAGACACAATGGCGATGTTCAACGGGCTTTCCGTGATGGAAATCTCCGGTTCGAGCGTCAACCAGTTCAATTACGGGCACTACAGCCTCAACAACTTCACCCCCCTTCGCGCTTACGCCGGGGGAACCTCAAGCACGGCAAACCTTGAGAGGCTTGTGCTGACCCTGATTCACGACCTCATGAAGAGGCCGAACGACTAACTAAACCTTTTAAATATCACTTTATCGGAAGCCTTTGAGCTTCCTTTTTGTTTTGGAGTTTTGATTTATGGCACTTCCAGCAGATGGGCTCACAACCCGCTCAGACATGGTTACGACTGGAACAGTCGTTTCCGCACTTATTCCTCAAGCGTTTAAAGAGGCGTCCATCTGGATGAACCTCGTTTACTCTGAGGATCTTCCAGCCGACGCGATTGCGAAGAAGTTTCGCATATCGGGATCGGTAATCGCAGAAGCGGTTACTGAGGGATCGGTATACACACCTACCGACACCAACAGCGACCTGACAGACACCTCGGTAACTATCACTGCAGCTAAGGCGGTCGTAGGCTCTCCGATTTCTGTCGAGGCGCTTCGCTTCGGTGGCAACGGCGCTTCTCTCGCGAGAGTCGCTGACGAGCAGGGACGAGCACTCGCTCGCCTCTTTGATGACGACTGCAACGCTCTCATCAACTCGATCACGCTCGCAGTCACAGCATCGACAACCCTTACAACTGATACCCTTCTCGAAGGGCAGTACAAGGTTCTCAACGCTCTATGCCCTCCTGGCCCGCTCGTAGCGGTTCTGGACTTTAAGGGCGTCTATGAGCTTCAGAAGCTTGTCGTCAACGCTGGCGCGGCTGTATGGACTAACGCTCTCGCTACTCAGTTTATCAGCGGAGTTCCTCAAGCGAATAACTACCGGGGGAACTTTCTCGGTATCGATATTTACGCAACCACTGGCTTGAGCGAGACAGGCTCGGACGACCAGGGCGTAATATTCAACCCTCGCTATGCTTTCGCTTCAGTATTGGGCGGAGCACCTGAGACGAATATTCGCTGGACTGGACACGGGGTGGCTTCTCAAGTGGCTGGATTCAGCTACGAGGTATCTACCCACATGTTCTACGGTGTCGGCCTCTGGCACGACAGCGCAGCATGCGAAATCCGTTCTGATACTTAACTAGATCTGTTGTACCCGGGGCGGGAGTGGCCCCTCTTCCACCGCTTCCGCCCCTTTTTTTATTAGAGGAAAAATACAATGGCAGACAATGATATCCCAAAATATCCCTATGTTAAATTCGGGTGCCTTCGCAAGCATACGAAGAACATGCAAGAGGAGCATATCCCAGAGGTGTACTACCTCAACGTGAGGGGGTGTCATGGTGCAATTGCTAATCTCGAAGAGATAGCACGGCGCGGCCACAAGGTCCTAGGCTGCGGAAACCTGAATATGAACGTGCCCAAGCATATCGACATACAGCGCTTCGTCAATCAGCAGACGGGCGCGAATATAGATCCGAGAGTTCAGGCTCTCGCGACTGATGTGATGACTGCAAAGGTGGAGGAGAAAAGGCGTGAGCTCAAGCGATAACGACCCAACAAACACAGCCGAGTATCAACGGCGCAGAAGGATGACCAACGACGAGCGAGCGATTGAGGCTCGGGATATCGTCGCGAGGAACATCAAAGAACACAACGAAAAGTGTGGAATCAATTCAACCTATGACTCAGCGCTCAAAAAAGCGACAGAGATCGCGAATAAAGTCGCGAACCAGAAAGGCAGGAAATGAGCGAAATCTTTCTGTTTGGCTTGGATATAAAGAGAGCGTTCTACCCTTTAAGGGGTACGGAGCCTTTACTTTTGCCGAGCCAAACACCAGCTATATACGTTTTCGCAGAGGCTCCAACTAGAGACGAGGCGCAGAACGGGACCGGGGCTGTGCAAACAGTCTCGACATGGAACGAGGACGCTGTAGAGCCGTATCCTCGGCGCTATACGATAGCGGCGATTGACGACCCCGATCCAGATTCTCAGATAGACGAGAAGTGGTACTGGGAGGCGATTAACTTCGTCAACCAGGACAGCGAGCAAACCCAGACCGTTATTAGAGCGTTTCGCGTAATACGGGCGGCGGGCGTCGGTAGTATACCCGGAACCTCGGTTGAGGATCTGAAGAGGATCTACCCGGCCATAGAATCATACCTCGGGAACGAGGAGCTGGCGAACATGCTCTCGACGGCAGAAACCGAGCTTAAACAGGACCTAGAAGATCGCGGGCTCGTTTGGTCAAAACTCTTCGACCTCAACAAGCTAAGGCTGGCCCTCGCGTTTAAAGCGATAGCGCTCGCCAACCTCTCACAGCTTGTAGAGTCAAACGATAAGTTTGCGGTGCGGGCAGAGATATTCGAGCAGAAATATACCGGCATGCTAACCAAGGTGAATCTACCGATGGACTCGGGCACGGATGGAGCGCCAGACGTGGCAGTAAAGCCGTCGCTTGGTGCGTGGGTGGTCGATAGATGAGCACGAGCGCAGAAGTAGAAGCGCAATGGCTCGACAAGGTTTTCAAATACGACTCAATAAAAACAATCTCTCCCAAGGCGTACCCGTTCGAAGTTACGGA
>Ga0075458_10000426_pt1 | contig 13816 bp, 15 predicted proteins | sample DEB3_08_DNA_FD_77576 | JGI IMG/M metagenome (GOLD analysis project Ga0075458, IMG submission 77576) | Aqueous microbial communities from the Delaware River and Bay under freshwater to marine salinity gradient to study organic matter... | ecosystem: Environmental > Aquatic > Marine > Coastal ... | reverse complement strand
TCAGACACGGCTTTTTTGCTAGCTGACTTGACAAGTGGCATGATTAACTCCCCATCCAACTGGTTGCAACAATTCCAAAACTACCATTACTGCGCGCGTATCGGGCTTCATTGTACTCCCGGTGCGCCACAGGGAACGCGAACGTGATCGCTATGGCGTCCGCCGCGTCTGGCGAGGCTACGCCGCGCGCCTTCATGTCCTTCTTACTTTCCAGACCAATAGCGCCTTTAGAGTCTGGTCGCATCATAGGCGAAATCAGGTCAGTTTTCAAGAACCTGTCGCGTGGCAGGCTGGCGGACTTCAACCACTCCCGCATCTCGCCCCACATCTGGCTGCGCTTGTTCTGATACATAGCCGGTTTGCTCGACTTCCACCCGAAGTTCACACCCTTGACCTGGTACCTCTGCTCCTTTAGCCGGTCCACCACGCCCGCTCCTAACCCGCCCTCGTCGATGAACACCCCCGCTGGCTTAAACTCGTCGATCACCTCGATTACATGCCCGACCACTGTCATAGTGTCGTCGCCCCTGTGCCTGATGATCTTCACAATATCTCTGCCTTGCCTCACCGCTATGACCGTCGAGTCCGACCCGAACCGTGCCGGGTCCACGCCGACTATGATCGGTGCCGACCGGTCCTTATACTGGTCGCGCTCCATAGCGTCCTCAACAATAGACGCCGCGATGAACTGATCGTCGCCCGCGCCAGGAAACTCACCATAAACCTCAACGTGCGCCTGCACCGAGTCCGGCCCATACTCATCTATGATCTGCTGATAGACCTGCTTGTCCGTACCCTCCACCGAGCGCGCGTCCACCACCTTGGTAAGCCAAAAGTCCCGCTTGGAGTGAAACGTCTCGTAGAAGTACCCGCTGTTACGCCGTGGGTTGGAAAACGCCAGCCAGAACCTGTGGGGTGTGTTTTCCGTGAAAAAGCCCGATGACACCGACCAGATCGAGTCGTCTATACCGCTGGACTCGTCAAATATCAACATCACCCCGTCGTGGTTGTGAACACCAGCATAAGCGTCCGGGTTCTCCGCCGACCATAGCCGCCCCTCGATGCCCCAGTAACGGGTGCCTTTGGACAGGTCACGCTCGACCAGCTCCGTCAGCCACTTGGCTGGCATCACCCGCGTTGCGCTGATCTCGAACCAGTGGCTATTGATCAACATCGCCGACCACTTAGTGATCTCCGCCCATGTGATGCTCCGTAGCTGGCTCTCACTGTTAGCACTGACTATAGTCGTCGAGCCTATTCTGGTTGACACCATCCACAGCGTCAGCCACGACACCAGCGCCGACTTACCTATACCGCGTCCGCTTGAGACAGCCAGCCGCAGCGTGTCGAAGTCAACCTTGCCGTTGTTCCTCTTGATGTGCGCCGTCAGGTCTGTCAGCACCTCGCGCTGCCATTTACGCGGTCCCGTGAAGTGTTCCAGCGGCGTGCCCTTCTTACCCCACGGGAATACTAACATTACAAACGCCAGCGGGTTGTCCTTATAACGCGGCTCCCACAGCCGCGTCATCAGTGCCATCTCTTCTTCAGCGGAGTAGATTGTCGTTTGCATTAACGTTTCTTTTTGTTAGGATTTGCTTTGGCGTCCCTTGTTGCCAAGTCCAACAAAATTTGATACTCCGATGCCAAAGTTGAATTTAAGTGCGCTGGCGGGTTGGCAGGGTCGTAATCGTAATACGGGTTGTCATTAGCCATAGCGCCCATAGCCCAAGCAGGCGACTCATCATATGAAGCCCGATAGCCTTCTTTTTTCTCTGTCCATGTAGGGTCTAACTTATACGCCAATTCGTTTGGTGCAAAAGCGGCGCGACCACGTTTATTCCTGTCGTAGCTAAGTTTGGTGTATGCGTCCAAGAACTGTTGTTTAGCCTGTTGGTCCGCAATGTCTTTTTGCGAAGTCTGTTCGACCATTTCTTTTTTTGCCGCGTGCGTTAGTTCATGTGTCAGCGTGGGCACAGCAAAAGTAGACGAAAGATTGGGATTTAAAAAATCTGCGGCCAAGGTAACTCGACCAGTATAAGGAATGTCGCTATTACCGAAGAAGCCTCGCTGTGTAAACAGCCCCATATAACCAGAAGGTAGATATTTAAACGAAACCGGCGGCATTGCGCTGCGCGACATTAAATAATCCGCCAGCGCTGCATACTCTGGTCGTTCAGACGCCAATTGCATTAGGTGTTGAACAGGGTTAGGATGCTCAAGTAGCGTGTTTAATGAGTTGACATTTTTAGGCGCCAAAGCATTTTTGCGGTCAGCCATCTGTGTTCTCCAATCAAGGTGCAACCTAATTATTTACGGTCTGCTTGTGTGGCGCCAGTCGTGGCTTGAGCGTCTCTGATGGTGTGGATGCAATGGGCGTGACGTCGATGACGTTCATCGCCCGCTCTTCAGCTTCCTTCAGCGCACCTAGTATGCTGATCGACTGATTGACCTCGACCTGCACCGCCTGCTTGGCCACCCAACCGTGGACGTGCTTGAGTATCTCCAGCGCAGCCTTGGTGTCGCCAGCATAAGCAGCTTCGTGCATTATCTTGGACAACGCCTCTTCGCCATCAGCGCGGCCCTTCTCTTCAGCCATCGGCACTAGCGGGTCAAGTTCATGCAGCGCCCGGTACTCTTCAGGCCGCATTCCTGCGGCTAGTGCCAGCGTGTCTCCCTTTAACCCTCGTTTGGCCGCGTCATATATGCGATTAAGCCGTGCCTCAGTGGCCTCGATCTTTCGGATGGTAAGCGGCAGACTTTGGAATGTCATGTTCGCAAGTGTAATATAAAAAATAAAAAATAAAATGTTTGCGGCCCCTCCGCTTCCGTTGGCCCAATGCGCCGGACCTGGGGGGGGTGGCTCCGAGAAATATGTTAGCACTCACTAACTTCGAGCTGGGTTAGTAAGTACACACATTTAAGTTAGCGGTCACTCATGTAACCTGGTCAGTTAGTGCTTACTAACTTGTGTGGGTCGTGTGGGTCGTTGTGGTCATGGTTTTTAAAGTCGTGTGGTGTGGGTCGTGTGGGTCATTGTGGTCATGGTTTTTGAAGTCGCGTAGGGGGTTTGGCGCCAGCTACATGCTGCCACGCAGCTAAAAAGTGTGGGTCATGGACGACCCACAAGAAAACCCTTTAAAATCAACAACTTAGCACGAAAAAACGCGTTTGTGGGTCGTCGTGGTCACAATTTAAGTCGCGCTGCGGAGAGTTGCCTACTTTTTAAGCACGGCCTATCCTCTCACTCTGTGTATATTTTTTTTCTTACATCTATAAATCTATGACCACAACAACCCACAAACCCACCAAACCCGCATAGTTACTAGCTCCGCGCGTGGGTCATGCCCCGGCTTTTTCACAACCCACACGCAACCCACCACAACCCACAGACTAGGGAAAACACCTAGAAAATAAACACTTGACAAATGCAAAACAATACCTTACATTGGAATTCCCGAAACGGGGCAAACGAAACCATAGGAGAGAATCAAATGCAATACAGTACAGGCCGCGTATATAACGGAGCCCAGGTGTTAGAGATCACGATAGAGCGCGAAACCCCGGATGAATTCGGCACGCTAGACATTGTCGCGACATTTAACGATGCGTCGCGTGGCATAGCTGGCCGCGTTAGCACTTTGGCATTCGCGCCCGATGATATCGGCCCGGCCGTGCTGATGGCCTATGACGCCGGCCGGTATGAATTGATCTAATGGGAGTAAACAGCATGAAAACACTAGGATACATCGCCTACGACGGCCCCAGCATGATAGACGGCCGGCCGATTGTCGTAATCATCAACAAAATTGACGACGCGAGCGACAATGAGAAAACCGGCGCATTGGTTCAAAGCTTCATTATCCGGGCCGACGTCGCACCGACTGATGCGCTCAAAACGGGCGACGACGTCAGCATCTGCGGCCAATGTCCGCATCGGCCGCTATTGGCCCAGGACAATGGGCAGGCACCATGCTATGTGAATGTTGGCCGCTCGGTGCGCGCAGTGTACGAAGCATACCGACGCGGCCGCTATGAACATGCCACGCCGGACCAATTGCGTGTTATCTTGGCCGGCAAACGTGTCAGACTCGGCACATATGGCGACCCGGCGGCCGCGCCAGTGGCCATGTGGCAAACCATAACGGCCGACGCGGCCGGGCATGTAGGTTATTCGCATCAGTGGCAAGCCACGAATTTTGATCATGCTGCCTGGGCGCCACTGGTAATGGCCAGCGCTGACACGGCCGACGAGGCCGCGCAGGCCAATTTGTACGGTATGCGCGTGTTCAGGGTATCCATCGGCGTTGATAAGCAGGCCGGCGAGACTACATGCCCGGCCAGCGCCGAGGGCGGCCGCCGCACGACATGCGCGAATTGTATGTTATGTGGTGGCACCAGCAAGGCCGCGCGTGACATTGTGATAGCCGACCATGCTGTCGGCCACAAGGCCCGCGTTATCAATATAGGGGTTGCAAAATGAAAATTATCTATTCCAAAATTCTAGGCGGCTGGTTCATTGTGCGCGGTCCGCATATGACGCCTATTGGCGGCCGGTTTGAATCGCGCGCGGCCGCATTAGCCTATTTAAAGCGCTGACGGATGCGGCCACACGGCCGCATTGGCCAGCGTTTTTGCTGGATTTCATAGGGGTTACACAATGAGAGATCTATTCCACGCGGCCATCATCGCTGCGCTGCTTGGCGCGCCATTCGCTATTTATTTCTGGAGGATGGCGCCATGAAACGATATTACGGGGAAACCAAAGCCCAGCGACAAGCCGCATGGCTGGCCAAGTTTGCCGATCTAGTGGCCACGACCGTGCCAGCGCTGGCCGGCCGCATAGACTGGAACACGGCCAAGCACTTTTATTTTAGCGGCCTGACACCGGAAGACGCCGCGCGCCAGTACGTGGAGGCCAGATCATGACAGTCCGCATCATTCGGCGCGAGCCGTTCACGTTAGCGGTCCAATGGAAAAACGGCGACGACTGGACCGACTATTGGACCACTGACGAAATGTCCAACGATTACGCCTACACCGACGCAAAACAAATCGCCCATGAACTTAACCGGAGAATTGAAAATGAAAAAAGAACGCCGCCACTATCCTAAGTTTGTCCCCGGCATGACAACGCGCGATTATGTGCGCCAGTACTTTGTATTGAACGCATGGCGGCAGCAAAAATTCCCCGAGGGCGGTCCATACGGTCCCAACATGGTGGACATTGATGCGCTTTATGTTCTGAGCGACCGCCCGGCGCCTATGGAGGGAACCGAATGCTCATTGCCCTAGCAACTCTTATAGCGGCGATTCTAGCCGTCATTCTTAACTTTTAATCAGTCGCACCAACGGACCCGCCTTGATCGGCGGGTCTTGTACCATGTCGCGTAACTCGGTCCGACTCAGGGTAACCATGTCGGGCGCGCAGAAAATGTGTTTTTTGTTCTGGTGCGTACGCGACTTCAACAGCCCCATATCTATCCAGCCAGCCTCTTTGAAGGCGTGCAATAGCGCGCCCTGAACGATTTTCATGCCAGCGGGCGCCTGGCCCTGTAAACGGTCGCAGAGCGCGTGCCAGGGCGCGCCAGCAACGCCAGACGAGAACTCACCCAGACGGGCGCGCATCAGCTCGACTAGGAACGACTCGGCGCCGGACATGCCAGCCTCGACCATGATAGCCTTGGCCTCTGTCATGGGTGGGGCAGCAGCAGGACCGAACGCGGTCACGTCGCGGGTGTGCAGCCAGGCAGCGGCGGCCTCGAAACCGCCGGACTTGTACCAATTCCATAGGGCATCAGCCTCGGCCTTTTCCATGCGGGGCGCCTCGGACCAGACGACGAACCAGCGGCGATCATCAGAGGGGAGATTGATTGCCGCCCGTTCGTTGGAAAATGCCAGCACAAACACCCGGTTCATGGCCTGATAGGGGTGCAGGCCCTTACGGTTGACCATCAGATATTCAGGCGGGGCGGCGATTATGGGTTTCAGTTGATTCTCGAGGGCGCGGCGGTCCTTGGCCTCGGCTTGGCGCAGCTCTTGGATAACGATGATCTCGGACTCGAGCGAGTAGCCCCATTGGGAGGCGATCTCGTCGTTCTTGATCTGGTACACGTTCGTTTGTGACTGGCCACCGATGGCCCACAGGAAGGGCGCCCAGAGGGTATCTTTGCCTGATCCGGGCTTACCGGCGTGCAAGATGGCGTGATTGATCTTGATATCCGGGTGCTGGACCTTGAAGGCCATGACATTCAGGACATGCTCACGCTCGGCGGCGTCGGGCAGCATACGCTCGACATGCTCAAGCCAGCGCGTGGGGTCGCCACCGGCGACGGTCGGACGGGCGTCGCGCCAGCGGTTACCATAGACCAGACCGTCACGGGCGCAGAGGATGTCTTCGCCAGCAGCGTAAGTGACGCCGACCAGGGAGCGGGCGCCTTTTTTCTGACGTAACTCATCAAACGACACCGACGCCTCGACCTTGGGTTTCTTGCCGTGAATGGAATGGCAGGAGATGTGCCGAAACAGGGCGTTGAAGGTCCGGCGACCGATCTCGCGGCGGTCGGCCAGATCAAAATAGCTGTCGTCGTCTTGAATGTACGCGAACCGCTCGAACCAGCCCTCGCGCTCGACGCGGCCTAGCTCTTTGCGCTCGACTTCTTCGATCACGCGGGCGGCTTCGTTGGGGAACTGCTCAGTAGGGGTCAGTTTGGAGAGGGTTTGGTTCATCACCTGCGCCAGTAATTCATCGCGCAGGCCGGGCTTATGGTTGGGGCCGCCCTGCTCGGCCACCCATTCGAGGAACTCAACGGAGTGGATTTCGGTGCAGTGGCCGTGGTAGCAGCAATATGACCGGGTGGAGGGGTTGTAACGACCACTGGGGTTGCCATCACTATGCGACGCTGCATTAGGGCACTCGACGGCGGCCCAGCCGTCGCGGTTGGGCAGGGCGAAGAGTTTCCCCTGCTCGGACAACCAGACCAGCACGTCGTCGGTGCCGTCGTCGGCCAGGCGCAGCGGTCGGTATCCATGACCATCCGCCTCGGCAGGCGTCACGTCGAACGCTTCGACGATCTGCTTCAGGGTGTACTCGCGCTCAGGGTGGAACTCACGCAGGACCGATTCAAAGTTATCGCGTCCGGGCTTCAGATTGACCGAACCGGGTAGCCGGAAGTTACGCACCGCGTTAATCGCGCCCCGGTCGGTGTAGCCTGCATCGGCGATGGCCTGAATAGCCGCGCTGAACTCGGCCTTGGGCGGCTGCTCGGAGAAAACATATCCCCACTGGAACGAATTGGAGCTGGTTTCCATGACCCACGTCGGGGGCAGCGGGGGCAGCTTGGTCGTCTTGTCGGGATCGCCCACATCGTCCAGCACCATGACCAAAACATACTCGCAGTTAGCAGCAGAGGCGCTGATGCGCCCGTCTTGGAAACGGTCGATGATAAAGCTGGCGGTGTTGCCGTACCACGCAGCCTTGCCGCGCATCTTGGACGGCAGCATGGCGGGCCAGGTGGCCTTAATCATGCCATCGGCATGGAACTGTAGCTCTTTGCCAACAGGTTTTTGCTTGACAACTAAAAAAGTCTCGCCCTCTGGGGCCAAATTTATGAGATACTCGACAAAGTCCATGTGTAACCTCCTTGAAGTTGGACTACCTGCCCCGGCGACCTACCCCCGCCGGGGCTTTTTTTTAACTATAACGCCGTGTTACTGAACCCTCAGCAGCCAACGGCAGACCTTGCGCCCAGTCGGGCGCAGTACACATCACCTCATGCAGACGCGCTCTGGCCGCCTCAGCATCTTGTTCCGGCACTTCGATAACAATTTCATCGTGAACATGTGCCACGGCCTCTGGCAGTTGCCGTAGCGCATGGCGCAACAGATCATGGGCAGTTGCCTGCACGATGTTCTCGCAGGCAAGCCCACGCCACAGTCGGGCGCGCGGCCACTCTTTGGCATCAGCGGCGGGTTTCCAAGCGGCTTTGGTGTATGTCACGTTGCCTTCGTCGTCGAACTGGGCGTTGGGATAGCAGAGAATTCTGCCGGAAGGCAAAATATACCAGAGAGTCTGCCCGTCGAACAGGTATGTCGTGCGGCCTGCGGGAAATTCCCTGCCTGGATAGCGCATGGCTCTGGTATAAGCGGCCTCAAGTTGCTGGCCGTGCTGTACCGCCCACTGGTTAGCCCTGCGCCAGCCCTCTACGGCCCGCTGAACATCGTTCTCGGTCAGGCGCACGCCGTAGATGCGCCCGAACGTCTCGAACGCGCCTGGGCCACCTAGAAAGCCCAAGGCCAACTCCTGCACCTTGCCGATCTGACGCTGGTCGCCGGTCACCTCGTCGTAAGGCACGCGGAAGGTGGCCGCTGCGTTGACCTTGTACGGGTCAAGGCCCGAGCGAAACACGTCAAGTTTTTCTTCACCGGATGGGCAATTAGACAACCACGGATGCACCCGGCCCTCGATGGCCGACCAGTCATAGGCGATCAGGACATTACCTGGCTCAGCCATGATGGTCGGGCGCAGCATCGACTTTAGGATGTCTGTGATCCTTGCCCCATGCTTAGGCACCACTGCATGGCCTCGAACCATTGCTGCGCGGACGGCGTCCGGGTTCTGTGCTGATTTACGCGGGAGATTATGGACCTGAGCGCCGTAGCTGGAAGCTCGCCCCGTTGCACTGCCTCCAGCAAAAACAAAGGCACCTCGGACTCGGTGGTCCTCCTCATCAGCGAGCGCCGCCAGACGCTGGAACTTTGCGACCGACGACGCCCATATATCGTCGGCGCATTGGATAACTTCGGCCACATCGGGCGGAACTTCATTATGGTCCTCCATTGCGAGCAAGTTAGCGCGCACTGACTTATCAATAGAATACTTGTCGTTCACCAGCATCAGCTTCTTGGCCTCTGGTCCGACGCGCTCCAGCACCCACTCACGCATACGCGGCGAGCGCACGCTGGGCAGGCCGGTGATCTCGGTGAAGGTGCGTTGAATATCGTCGGCCTCTTCGCCAGCGAACTTGATGGCGGCTTTGCACAGGTCCACGTCGATGTATATGCCCCGGTCATTGATCCGCTCGTTGGCGTGATAGTCAGCCAACTCTTCATCTGACAGTGGTCGCAGCGCCTGACTGATAGCGCGCATGGCGCGCACGTCTTGGGCGCAATACTCGAACAGCTCCGGCAGCAATTCGGTGTTAAATGGGGGTATGCAGCACTTGCGTACCAGCATCGCGCCTCGATGGTCTTTCTTCATCGACGCGCCAGCAAAGCGGCCAACATCTTCCAGCGAGCCAGGCGCACAGTTGGCGCGAGCCTGCGCGGCGGTGCAGTAGAACTGCTCCAGCCGGGGCGTCACGATGCTGTAGTCCGGGCCTAAAACGTAGGTCCAGATCAGCCGCTCGAAAGCGGCGTTGTGGGCGTATATCTTGACGCCGTACTGCACCGAGTCGTAAACCCGGTGAGGAAACGGCTGGTCTGGCGTCCAGACCTGCACGTCTTCATCATTGAAGGCGTAGGCCATGCACAACACTTTGGTCGTGCCGTGCCTGGCGTAGTTATACGCGCCAGCGGTCTTTAGGTCGCACTCTGACCTAGTTTCAAAATCAATCCAAAGCATAGTTAAGAAAGGCCCCCGAAGGGGCCTCCTCTCTCTTACGCAGCCACGCGACGACGACGTGTCGGGGCTTCTTCAGCGGCAGCAGGAGCCTCACCGTCCATGCTCATCCACGATTGGATTTCAAACACGGGGGTAAAGATGCGACCGTACGACTTATGCTGGTAGTGATCCTTTTTGAGTTGGATCACAGGCACAGGTTTGGTCTGGTCCTTCTCGACTTGCGCTGCGATCTCTACCGCAAGTTGCTGAACTGCACGCACGCCGCCGACCGATGTGGTGGCAAAACGAACTTCCAGATCAGCATCATCGCCGGTGAGGCACTTCAGGCTCAAGCCGACTTGCTTCTGCCAGCCGTTCTTAGCGCCGGGAGGGGCGGCATCGACTTCAGGCAGCGGCTCGGCTACAGAGGCCATTTTCTCAGCCAATACTTCACCATCGCCCCAGGCGATGAAGCCGTGAACGAAAGAGTAAGGATTGACTGCCCAAGTGGCTTCGTCGTCTACCTCGGTCTGATCAGCACCGAAGACCCAGTGTCCGGTCTTGTCCATCTTGAGGATGGCAACACCAGCAGGGCCGACTTCGCTTTCCAGACGACGCAGAGCGGTCGAGAGCGTAGCAACAGCGGGGAGATTAGCTTTAGAGAATGTCAGATTAGACATGGTAGTTTCCTTCAGTTTAGTTTAGAAAGAGCAGCCACAAGGGTCTGCCCGATTTGCACGACTGGCGGACGGGGATCGCTCTCCGGCACCAGCGTGTTGCCTGATGATACTGCAACGACGAGATCGTCGGGCAATGTCATCTTGCTCTTTTTCAGCACCTTCTCCATCTGAGCAGGGCTGAGTAATTCTGTCTTTAGCACTTCATCACCATAAAGTTCTTTAACCTTAGCTTCATCGGCCCACTGCCTTGTCGCGCGTTTGGCGACCAGCTTGTAGCCCGGCACAGACCTACCGCTTTCAGCTAACCGATGCGCCAGCGCGCGCAGGTCAGCGATCCACTGCTCTAGCAGATCGGCGTTCTGTAAGTAAGCACTAACTGCATTAGTGTCAATGGCGTCCATTTGCACCTTGAGTGCGCGGTCGGCAGCGCCAGTCATTACCGGGCAGATGGGCTTGGCCGCGCACCAGCGGCAGTGCTTGCCCTCCTTCATGCGCGGCTCTGGGCGCTGGGCTTCTTTGACGGCCATCAGTAGTTCCATCTCGAACTGCTTGACCCGCGCAATAGTTGTCACCCACCGCTTGATGACTGGCGGCTGCACGATAATGATCTCCACCTCAGTCGCGCCGTCGAAGGCCCATTTGGCTGCCTCCGTCTTCATGGCCGCTGCTGCGTAAAACAGCCCCTGCGCGTTCTCTTCGGCCTCGACAGCCACGCCGTCGCCAAACTTCCAATCCAGCACAATTGCGCGGTTGCCGATACGGCCCACCAGGTCAGCGTTACCGAAGATGTCATCGGTAATGTTGACCTGCACCTCTTGATTGAACAGCATCTCCTGCGTCGGGTCGATCTCGTCCATAGCCGCAATACAGAAGTCGATCTTCTCGCGCTGCTCTGGTGTCAGCGTTTCGGGAATCTCACGCCCGTCAAACACGCCGTCCATGATCTCATGCAACATCGAGCCTTCCTCAGCGTACTTGCTCGCTGGCGCTGGGGGCATTTGTTGCACCAGTGGCACAGAGCCTGGGCAGTTCATCACGCGACTAGCGGTCGAGCCGCCAACGATAGAAGAGTGTTTCATATTAGTTCCTTGAGTTGATAGTATAACACGCAAAAAAGTTTTGTGCTACAATTCTAGCATGGAAAAACAAATCGAGGCCTACTTGGTCAAAAAAGTCAAAGAACTCGGCGGTGTGGCGTACAAGTTCACCAGCCCCGCCCACCGAGGCGTGAGCGACCGCGTGGTGTGTCTGCCAGACGGCAGCACTTGGTTCGTTGAGCTGAAAGCCCCCGGCGGTCGCCTGTCTGCTTTGCAGAAGCACTTTCAGTCAGAGATGGCTCGCATGAACCAGAAGTATGCGTGTTTGTGGAGTAAACAACATGTGGATGGGTGGATAAATGAGATTCGGATCAGTTTGTAGCGGTATTGAAGCGGCTTCGGTTGCATGGGGGCCTCTCGGATGGAAGGCAGCGTGGCTTTCCGAGATTGAGCCATTCCCCTGCCAAGTGTTGAAGCACCATTATCCTGATGTCCCCAATTTGGGGGACATGACCACATTGCCTGAGCGCATACGTTCTGGCGAGGTGGAAGCACCAGACCTGTTCTGTGGCGGCACACCGTGCCAGGCGTTCAGCGTGGCTGGTTTACGCAAGTCTCTGGATGACGCGCGGGGCAATCTTTCTTTAACTTTCTGCGAGATAGCAAATGCAATCGACTCTGTTAGACCTGTTCGGGAATCCTGTATTGTCTTCTGGGAGAACGTCCCCGGCGTCCTCAACACCAAAGATAACGCATTCGGGTGCTTTTTGGCAGGACTTGCCGGAGAAGCTGATGCGCTCGTCCCACCAGGGGGCAGATGGACAAACGCTGGTTTTATTGATGGCCCCCAAAGAGCAGTCGCGTGGCGAGTCCTCGACGCCCAATATTTCGGAGTGGCCCAACGCCGCCGCCGCGTGTTCGTTGTCGCAAGTGCTAGAGACGACTTCGATCCCGCAGCGGTTCTTTTTGAGTTCGACGGCGTGCGCCGGGATACTGCGCCGAGCAGAGAAACGGGGCAAAGAGTTGCCCCCACAGTTATTAATGGCCCTCCGTTCAGTCGTACAGGAAACGAGCGAGTAGAGGCTGATGCAATGGTTGCCCAATGTCTTACCACAGGCACAGGTCAACGATACGATGCAGAGACTGAGACTCTTTTGCCTCATGTCATGGCAACACTTGATGCCACCGATGGCCGCAAATGGGGTAGCGATCAGTGGGTCAATCAGGGCAAAGCGGTGGTGCAGCCAACTTACGCCATTCAAGGCAGCATGATTGGTCGCAATGACAGTGCAGGGCCGCAAGGCGATGGCATCAACGAAGAAGTGTGCTTTACACAAAACACAACTGATCGTCATGCGGTGGCGCAACCAATTGGTTGGAGTGAAGAACTTAACGCTCTTGAAGGTGTTCAGCCAACGCTTCAACGTGGTGGACAAGGTGGTCGCCACGAAGGCGTAATGCAGCCCAACATGGCCGTTCGCCGCCTCACACCGACTGAGTGCGAGCGCCTACAAGGCTTTCCCGACAACTACACCAACATTAAAGACAAGTGTCCTGACGGCCCGCGCTACAAGGCGCTGGGAAACAGTTGGGCTGTGCCGGTGGTGCGGTGGATAGGAGAAAGGATTGCTCGTGCAGCTTAGACCTTATCAAGAAGAAGCGGCGACGTTTCTCTACGAGCGCGACCGCGCGATGGTGCTGGCGCCAGTTGGCGCGGGCAAGACAGCCATCACGCTGACGGCCATGCGGGAGACGATACGCGACGGTCATGTCAAGCGGTGGCTGGTGCTGGCCCCCAAGCGCGTCTGCACCGCCGTGTGGCCCGTCGAGGCTAAGAAGTGGACGCCTGATCTAGACATACAAGTGGCCGTGGGCACGCCTAAGCAACGCCTGGCCGCTCTGGGTGGTCAGGTGGTCGTAATCAACTACGACAACATTCAATGGCTGGCCGAGCAGGCGCTGGACTTCGACGGCGTGGTCTTTGACGAGTTGACCAAACTGAAGAACCCATCTGGCGCGCGGTTCAAGGCGCTGGCCCGCGTGCTGGACTGCCCGGTTCGCTGGGGCCTCACCGGCAGCTTCACCAGCAACGGCTTGGAGGACGTATTCGGTCAATGCAAGATCATCGACCAGAAACTGCTGGGCCGCGCCAAGGGTGCCTTCATGCAGCAATACTTCTTCGAGTTGCGACGCGACGCCTACACCCAGTACGAGCCACGCCCCGGCGCGCTGGAGCTGGTCATGGAGAAGATCAAGCCCGCCACCTTTGTGCTGGAGCCGGGTGAGTACAAGGACAAACTGCCGCCCCTGCATACGGTACCGATCCAGTGCAGCATGGACATGGCGGACTACAACACGATGAAAAAGGACTTTGTGTTGCAGTTCAACGATGAGTCTGCCGTGGCCGTCAATGCTGCCGTGGTGACGCAGAAACTGCAACAGTTGGCATCTGGGTTTATATACATGCCCACCCCGACTTGGCGCAGCAGCCACAAGTTCGA
>Ga0075458_10000425_pt1 | contig 13817 bp, 15 predicted proteins | sample DEB3_08_DNA_FD_77576 | JGI IMG/M metagenome (GOLD analysis project Ga0075458, IMG submission 77576) | Aqueous microbial communities from the Delaware River and Bay under freshwater to marine salinity gradient to study organic matter... | ecosystem: Environmental > Aquatic > Marine > Coastal ... | reverse complement strand
CCGAAAGCGCCGTTCATCGGCTACGGCGGGCAGTTTGAGGGCTACGAGCAGCAATGGAAGACGGCCAACATCAACAACTGGCCGTACCTTGAGGTCAACCCGGACGTGACCGACGGCCAGGGCGCGGTGCTGCCGCTCCCGCAGCGGGCACAGCCTCCGATGGCCTCAAGCGGACTGCTGCAGGCCAAGGCCGGCGCGTCGGACGACATTAAAAGCTCGACCGGGCAGTACGACTCAAGTCTCGGTGCCACCAGCAACGAGCGGTCGGGCCGGGCCATCCTCGCGCGCGAGAAGCAGTCCGACACCGGCACCTACCACTATGTGGACAACCTTGCGCGAGCCATTCGGTACGGCACCCGGCAACTGGTGGACCTGATACCCAAGATCTACGACACGCAGCGCATTGCGCGGATCATCGGCATTGACGGCGAAACGGATCAGGCCATGATTGACCCGATGCAGCCCATGCCGGTCAAGAAGATACAGGACGAACGGGGCATCGTCATCAAGAAGATATACAACCCCGGCGTCGGCAGGTACGACGTTGCGGTGACTACCGGCCCGAGCTACATGACCAAGCGGCAGGAGTCGCTGGACGCCATGTCGCGCCTGTTGCAGGGCAACCCGCAACTGTGGGCGGTGGCCGGCGACTTGTTCATCAAGAACATGGACTGGCCGGGCGCGCAGGAGATGGCCGCACGGTTTGCCAAGACGATCGACCCGAAACTGTTGTCGGACGAAGACGATCCGGCGCTGCAAGCGGCCAACCAGCAGATGCAGGCAATGGGCCAAGAGATGCAGCAGATGCACCAGATGTTGCAAAACGTCAGCCAGTCGATGGAAGCCCAAGAGCTGAAGATCAAGCAGTTCGACAGCGAGGTCAAAGCCTACGACGCCGAGACCAAGCGTATCAGCGCGGTGCAGGCGGGCATGAGCGAAGAACAGATCCAAGACATTGCAATGGGCGTGGTCGCGGCGGCTATGGAATCGCAAAGCATGATGAGCCAGATGCCCGAGATGCGCGAGGAGTCCATGCCTATGGAAATGATGCCACAGCAAGGGGCGATGCCCCCGCCGCAAGAGATGCCACAGCAAGGAATGACGCCGCAATGAAAGCCTCGGACTTCGTAGGTATCCTGTTTCTGGCGCGGGACGTGGCGCATAGCGTACACCTTAATACCCGCAGCTACAGCAAGCACAAAGCCTTGAACAAGTTCTACAACGGCATCGTGGGCCATGCGGATGCTTTTGCCGAAGCCTACCAAGGCCGAAACGGGCTGATCGGCCCCATTACGCTGATGTCGGCCAAGAAGACCAGCAACATCATCGAGTTTCTGGAAGACCAACTCAAAGAGATCGAGTCGGTGCGCTACGACGTGTGCGACAAAACGGACACGCCGTTGCAGCAGTTGATCGACAACATTGTCGATCTGTATCTGTCCACCTTGTACAAACTGAAATTCTTGGCGTGAGGTAACAATGGCAACTGACCGTCTTTCCGTAGTCCGAGATCCGATAGCCACGACGGGCTACAGCGTGTCCTACACCGGCACGGCGGGTGTCACCTCGGCGTACAACCCCGGAGCGTCCACCGTAATGGTGTGGTGTACGACCGACGCCTACATCAAAGTAGGTGAGGGCGTAACAGCCACCACCGCTGACACGCCGGTGCCATCCTATACGCCCATGTGGTTCCCGGTCCCCGCGGGCAGCGGTGCGCCTTTCCGCGTGTCGGCTATCCAGATCAGCGCGGGCGGCACCGTCTACACGAAGCCCTTCAATTGATAGTCCTCAATGCCACGCGGGTGATGTGCTGGTTTCGCAAAGCGAGACCGGACGCCGTTCACCCCGGCGGGGATCTTTTGTTGGAAGACTCTAGCTTCATCCTGCTCGAGGATGGGGTCAGCACTATATTGCTTGAAGCGTAAGGAGAAACAACGTGGCCGATACCAAGATCTCAGGACTAGCAGCGGGCGCACCCGCACAGGCAACGGACCTTATCCCGATTGCGCGGGCCGGGGCCAACTACAGCATTACGCCTGCGAACATATTGTCGTATGGTGCATCGGCGGCAACAGTTCCCTCGATTACGTTTAACACAACGTCGGGCGTTATTGGCAGCACGACCAACGATGCGGCGGCAACCGGATCTGTGGGCGAATATGTTTCGTCTACCATTGCTCCGGGTTCGGCAGTAACAATTACGACAACCGCAACTTCGCAAGACATCACGACTATATCGCTGACTGCCGGGGACTGGTTGGTTTCAATCAACGGGGCGGCGCAATCTACAGGAAGCGTTACGACACGCATATTTTTTTGGATTGGCACGACAGCGGGAAATAGCGCCGCTGAAGCGACAGCCGGGACGATGGCAGATTTCAACTATGCGTTGCCTATAAACGCAACGGTTCCCGGCGCGGTTCCTAGTTTCCGAATGAGTCTGGCCTCTACAACCACAGTCCGATACAAAGCATATGCCAATTTTTCTGGTACGCAGCCGACGATGCAAGGCCGAATCTCAGCAACGAGGGTCAGATAATGAACATCTTTTATGTACTTTTCCCGGCGGCAAACATCTGGCGCGTTTGGGAAGGCATGGACAAAGAAACAGTCGAAATGCTTGCTGCGGAATTTGGAACCTACAAATTCGGGACAAAAGACGAATACGACCAAAAAAATCGTATAAATCTGAAATAGTTTTTTACCGTACTAGGGCGGCACTCTAGGGATTCTCAGGAATCGAGCCATGTCTGAAGAAGTGATAGCGGAGCAACCCGCGCCGGAACAGGACGCTACGGCAGCGCCTGCCCCAGAAGTAGCAGCGCCGGAAGCAGCACCCGAAGGTGAGGTCAAGGAATCAAAGCTATTCAGCCAAGAGGATCTGGACGCAGCCATCGGCAAGAGGCTTGCAAGAGAGCAACGAAAGTGGGAACGCGAAGCAAGGCAGGCCGAAGCACCAAAGCCCGTCCCTGTGGAGCATGTCAAGCCGGAACAGTTTACGACGACCGAGGAATACGTCGAAGCATTGACGACTTCCAAGGCGCAGCAGATTGTCCAGCAACAACAGTTTGCGAAACAGCAACAAGAGTTTCTGGGTAACTATCACGACAAGGAAGAGGACGCACGGAGCAAGTACGAGGACTTTGAACAAGTCGCGTACAACCCCAAGCTGCCGATTACTCAGGTGATGGCCCAGACGATTCAAGCCTCGGATAACGGCCCTGATATTGCATATTATCTCGGCACTAACCCCAAGGAAGCTGACCGCATAGCCCGACTTTCTGACCCGTTTTTGCAGGCTAAAGAGATAGGAAAACTGGAAGCAAAGATCGCTTCTACACCGATTACGAAACAAACATCTAGCGCACCTGCGCCGATTTCACCAGTTACTGCCCGCGGGGGTCATTCCGGCGGCTACGACACCACAGACCCACGGTCAATCAAAACAATGACCACAAGTCAATGGATCGAAGCTGAAAGAGCAAGACAAGTGAAAAAGCAGGAAGCGAGGAACCGCTAAATACTTTTAGGAGTTTTTCATGGCCAACAGTTTATTGACAATTGATATGATAACTAGGAAGTCTCTTGAGATTCTCGAGAACAACCTGGTCCTTTCCCGCAACGTCAACAAAGAGTACGACGACAGCTTTGCTGTCGAAGGTGCAAAGATCGGCTCCACGCTTCGTATCCGCTTGCCGGATCGTGCGCTGGTGACCGACGGTGCCGCCCTGCAAGTGCAGGACGACAACGAGCAGTACACGACCCTCACCGTGTCCAGCCAGAAGCATATCGGCATCAACTTCACCTCTGCCGAGCTGACCATGCAGTTGGACGACTTTGCGGAACGTGTTCTCAAGCCGCGTATCAGCCAACTGGCGTCGAGTGTTGACGCTGACGTGGCGAATGCGTACAAGTCCATTTTCAATACCGTGGGTACGCCTGGCACCACGCCGGCCACCGCGCTGGTTTTGCTTCAAGCGCAACAGAAGCTGAACGAGTCGGCGGCGCCTATGTCACCGCGTTACGCAACCGTGAATCCTGCGGCCAATGCGGGACTGGTGAACGGCCTGAGCGGTTTCTTCAACCCGACGGGTACGATTTCCCGCCAGTTCAAGACCGGCATGATGGGCGAAGGTGTTTTGGGTTACGACGAAATGAACATGTCGCAGTCGATCGTCAACCACACCACGGGCAGTCGTGCGGGGACCATTCTGGTCAACGAAACGGTTAGCGCCCAAGGTCAAGCCACCATTACCCTTGACGGTTTGACCTCAACCACCACCGTTACTGTGGGTGATGTGTTCACGATCGCAGGCGTGTATGCGGTCAACCCGCAGACCCGTCTTAGCACCGGAAGCCTGCAGCAGTTTGTGGTGACCGCAGCGCAAACGGCGTCCGGTGGCGACATGGTGAACATGGCTATCTCGCCGCCCATGTATACCGCTGCAAATGCGCTGGCGACCATTGACGCATTCCCGGCTAACAACGCTGCCGTGACTTTTGTTGGCACCGCGTCCACCGTGTACCCGCAAAACTTGGTCTATCACAAGAATGCGATCACGTTGGCAACCGCTGACCTGTTGCTGCCGCAGGGCGTGGACATGGCCTCGCGCCAAGTCCATAACGGCATCTCCATGCGAATCGTGCGTCAGTACGACATCAACAACGACCGTATGCCTTGCCGTGTCGATGTGCTGTATGGTTTCAATACCATTCGCCCGCCGATGGCCTGCCGGATCTGGGGCTAACCAAACTGCCCCCGCACAGCGCGGGGGCAACTTAACACTTTAGGAGAAACAATCATGGCTCTCGCATCTGTCGGTGGTGGCTATCAGTTTACTGATGGCAATACGAATGAGTTGGAAATTGAAACCCAAGCAGCGCCGCAAACGGCAACGTCAACCGCAACTCTGACGGTCACACAAACCCTGGGCGGTCTTTTGGTGGTCGATCCGACCACTACGGCCTCAACCCTTACCCTGCCTACGGCGACGGCGATTGACGCAGTAATGACCAACATGAAAACCAACAGCACTTTCAAGTTGACGGTTATCAACCTTGGCACCAGCACCGGTCTCGTCACGATAGCGGTTGGCACCGGCATTACTGCCGTGGGTAACCTCGTTGTGGCTATCACCGGCAGCGCGGCGGGTGTGGGTGGTGCGGCTCAGTTCCTGTTCCGCAAAACCGGCACGGCTGCGTACTCGGTCTATCGGATAGCGTAAGCACTACCGCCCTCTGGCAATACCGCCGGGGGGCGGGTTTTTAAGGGCTATCATGGTCATCTACTTGCGGCATCCTGAACACGGCAACAAGGTCGCCATTGCAGAGGCCGAGGCCGCGTACGATGAGAAGAACGGTTGGGAACGGTACGACGCGGGTGCGTTGCTTACGCCCGTGGTCAATGAATTGATCCGACCTCGCGGTCGCCCGCGTAAGGAGTTGGTAGAGTGACGACATCGGCGGGAGACCAGATCAACGGAGCCTTGCGGCTCATCGGTCAATTGGCTGAAGGCGAAACGCCCTCGGCAAACACTTCAGCGGATGCGCTGACCGCAATGAACCAGATGCTCGACAGTTGGTCGTCCGAGCGCCTGTCGGTCTTCTCGACGCAAGATCAGGTGTTCACTTGGCCCGCCAATACCGCAACGCGCACTCTCGGGCCAACCGGCGATTTTGTGGGCAACCGTCCGGTGCAGGTTGACGATTCGACCTATTTCCGAGATCCGAGCAACAACATCAGCTTTGGCATCAAGCTGATAAACCAGCAGCAGTACAACGGCATCGCGGTCAAGACAGTGACCAGCACCTATCCGCAAGTCATGTTTGTCAACATGACGATGTCCAATGTAGAGATGACGGTGTATCCGGTGCCAACCAAGGCGTTGAGCTGGCACATCATCAGCGTCACGGAACTTACGCAGCCCGCGCTGCTCGCCACCACGCTGGTGGTCCCGCCAGGCTATCTGCGAGCCTTCCGGTTCAATCTGGCGTGCGAGATCGCCGCCGAGTTTGGCGTGGAGCCGCCGCCCCAGGTGCAGCGGATCGCCATGTCTTCCAAGCGCAACATCAAGAGGATCAACAACCCAGATGACGTGATGAGCATGCCCTACAGCATCATCGCAACCCGCCAACGGTTCAACGTGTTCAGCGGAAATTTCTAATGCTCATCGCGCTTGATTACGATAAAACGTACACCGTTGACCCGGTGCTATGGGACGGTTTTATCGCCGCGGCAAAAGCGCGAAAGCACAACATAAAGATTGTGACCCTGCGGACGCCGAGCGAGTCTATTCAAGTGGACGGAGTAGAAGTGGTCTACACCAGCAGACAAGCAAAAATGAAACACATAACTGCCGACATTTGGATTGACGACAACCCCGCGTGGGTGTATCAGGACTCGCTTTGAAAACGCCCATCCTTGGCGGCGCCTATGTCGCTCGGTCAATCAACGCAGCCGACAACCGTCTGGTCAACTTGTTCCCCGAGGCCGTGCCGGAAGGCAGCGGCGGGAAGGAAGGCGGGTTCCTGTCGCGCTGCCCCGGACTGGTGGTCCAGACGACGGTCGGCAGCGGGCCGATTCGCGGCCTGTGGCAGTACAACGGGTACGCTTATGCCGTGTCAGGCACCGAGGTGTACAAGATCACCTCGGCCTATGTTGCCACCAAACTGGGTGATGTGACCGGCACCGGGCCGGTCAGCATGGTGGACAACGGCACGCAACTGTTTATTGCGTGCAACCCGGATGCGTATATATACAACGACAGCACAACGGTATTTGCCCAGATTACAGATATAGACTTCCCCGGCGCGGTTACAGTCGGCTATCTGGACGGGTACTTTGTATTCAACGAACCGGATAGTCAGAAGTTCTGGGTAACGTCCCTGCTGGACGGCACGTCGGTAGATCCGCTGGACTTTGCCAGCGCGGAAGGCTACCCCGACGACATCGTTTCGTTGAACGTCAACCACCGCGAGATCTGGCTGTTTGGCAACAACTCGATTGAGGTCTGGTACAACGCCGGCACACCGGACTTTCCGATGGCGCGTATCCAAGGCGCGTTCATGGAGTTGGGGTGTGAGGCGGCGTACTCGGTTGCCAAGCTGGACAATGCCCTGTACTGGCTTGGCTCGGATGCTCGCGGGCGCGGGATGGTGTATCGGTCCAACGGGTACAACTTCACCCGCGTGTCTACGCATGCCATCGAGTATGAGATCCAGAGCTACGGCGACATCTCGGATGCGATCGGCTACACCTACCAGCAGGCGGGCCATGCGTTCTACGTCCTGACATTCCCCGGCGCCAACAAGACCTGGTGCTACGACGTGGCCACGCAGTTGTGGCATGAACGCGCCAGCTTCCAGAACGGACAGTTTGGCCGTCATCGATCTAACTGCCAGATGGCGTACAACAATCACGTCGTCGTGGGCGACTATCAGAACGGCAACCTGTACGCCTTTGATCTGGATTCGTTCACCACCGAGTTTGCGTTGCTGCTGGAAAGCGGGTCTTTGCTGCTACTTGAGAACGGCGATCCAATTACTTTGGAATCCACGTCGGGCAGTCTGGACAAGTGGCTACGCTCTTGGCGTGCGCTGGCGACCGGCACCAACAATCTGAAACGCACCGCGCAGCACTCGCTGCAACTGGACTGCGAGGCGGGCGTGGGTCTGACCTCGGGCCAAGGCAGCGACCCGCAGGTGCTGCTGCGGTGGTCCGATGACGGAGGCCACACATGGAGCAACTACCACAGCCGCACGATGGGGGCGACGGGCGAGTACGGCCAGCGCGTCATCTGGCGGCGCTTGGGCATGACCGAGAAGTTGCGCGATCGTGTCTACGAGGTGACGGGGACTGACCCCGTAAAGATAGTCATCATGGGCGCGGAACTGTTCGTGACGCCGACAAGTGCCTGACATCTCCCAGATCCCCGCGCAGCGGGTGCCGTTCACCGATGACCAGAAGATGGTCACGCGGGAGTGGTATCGGTTTCTGTTCAACCAGTTCACGCTGACCGGCGCGGGCCAGAACTCCACGACGCTGACGGAGGTGCAGTTCGGACCGACGCCCGCGTTTCAAGCCTACCCGCGCATGCCTTACGGTGTGTTCTTCGACACCACCAACCAGACGGCCCCGGCCAACACCGCACGGGTGATGTCGTACAACACGACCGACATCTCCAACGGCGTCAGCATCGGGACTCGCACGGCGGTGGTCACCGGCACCATCAACAACGGCGCCGCGTCAGCCGGCACGGTGATGACCGTCACCGCGGTGACCTCGGGGACCATCTTCCTCGGCATGACGGTAGCCGGCACCGGCGTGACGGCCAACACCCGCATCACGGCTTTTGTGAGTGGTACGGGCGGCACGGGTACTTATACGGTAGATACGTCACAACTGGTAGCCAGCACGACGCTTACCTGTACCCTGGCGTCCCAGATCACCGCGGCCTACACGGGCGTCTACAACCTCCAGTTCAGTTCGCAATACAATAGCACCAGCGTGTCCGAGCAGGACGTGAGTGTGTGGCTCCGCAAGAATGGGTCCGATGTAGCCAACACCAACACGATGGTGTCGGTTGCAAGCCGTCACGGCGGCGTGGATGGGCATGTGGTTGCCGCATGGAACCTTGTCGTGTCTGTACTGGCGGGGGACTATCTTGAATTGTGCTGGTCAAGTACGGATGCGGCGGTCAGTTTGGCCTTCACCGCGGCGCAAACGGGACCGGTGCGTCCGGCCACGCCATCTGTTATTGTTTCGCTTACTTTTTCATCGAGCCTCTAGATGGCCGTCACGCCTAAAGTCCTGATCGCCTCGCAGCAGTTGACGAACTCAAACGCCACCTACTACACGGCGACGAACGTCACCACGTTCATCGACAAGATGACCGTCTGCAACACCTCGGGTTCCTCGGTCACGCTCACGATTGATCTGGTCACAGCCTTGGGGTCTGCGGGCGCAAGCAAGCGGATAATCAGCGCCCGCATCATTGCGGCGGGCGACACCTACCTCTGCCCCGAGGCCGTGGGGCATATTCTGGCACCGGGCGATACCATTCAAGGTCTGGCCGGTGCCGTCACCTCACTTACGATCCGCTCCAGCGGTCGAGAAGTGTCGGGGCTGTAATGGCAACTCCGTGGTGGCTTGGTACGATTCAAGTGCCGGTTGATTACGACACCGCACAAGGGTCGATGACTCAAGAGGTAGACAAGCGCACCGGACAACCCGTTTTCCTGTCTGCCGGTAAATACTATTACGGGACCGAAGCGGATAAAGATTATAGGGAAAACAAAAACGCCACCTATCGAGGGCAAGACGAAAGCGGTAATCCCTACTATTTCCCTCTACGAGAATTTGTACCCATCCCCGGGCAGGACGAAGCTGCAAGAACTGCAACGCTTGTCACGGATGCTGCAAAGGGTCTGACCGCCCCCTATGGCAATTTGGGCGGTGAGGTTGGGGTGATCGACGGAAAGATGTCGTACTTGTATCCAATGGATCGGGGCGCGTCTATCGACGGTGATCTGGGTGTCTACGGAGGAGCGCAACGCGCTCGATGGTCATCTCCTTCCCAGTCGAAGGGGACCGTAGTCAAGGGGCCGGACGGAAACTTCTGGGTTGCGCCTCCTGCCGATGCAAGGTTCAGCGAGAGCGACACCGCTGACCATACGACAATGCTGCAAGGGGCATGGCGAGACTTTGGCCCTATCATTACCGCAGCAGTAGGTGGCGCGGGGATAAGCGGCGGGCTGGCGTCTACCTTTGGTGGTGGCGCAACGGGCGCAGCGGCGGCGGGTGCCACGATGGGCGGCATCAACGCCTTGGGAAGCGGGGGCGACGTTGCCGGTGGGATACTAAAAGGCGGTGCGTTGGGCGGCGCCGGGTACGGCATCGGCAACGCCATGTCCGGCACGGGCTTTCCCGCGCCCGTGCAGGCGGGCGCGTCTAACTTTTTAACCAATCTGTTAGGCGGTCAGTCATTGCCGCAAGCCGCGGTGGGCGGGGCTATCGCCGGGGCGAACCGGGCATTTGCCTCACCATCGTATGACGCAGCGACAGACGCCGCGTTAGGTGGTGGCATGGGCGGCAGAGAAAGTCTAAGCTCTAACAATCTTGTGCCTATGGGCAACAATGCACCTTTACCAACAGTTCCAGCGACAACGGGTGGCAAAATGGCAGAATATTATGACGACACGGGTGGAATGACCAATCCGTCTTACGCTGACCAATTCGCGGCGCCTCCGGGGTACACGTCGGGGTCTGATCTTCCATCGGGCGATATGTCAGGCGGCGGTGGTGCCATCCCCGCTTGGTTGTCCAAGTTCTTCGCCACGCAGGGCGTCCCCGGTGCGCTGATCTCGGGGGCCGGTGGCCTGCTGGCGGCGAACATGACCGGCAACGCGGCCCGCGATGCGGCAGCACGCTCGGCACAAGCCAGCGAAGCGGCCACCGCGCTCCAGGCGCAACAGTACGCCGACGCCCGCGCTCGGTCGCAGCCGTTCTACAACGCCGGGGTCAACGCGCTCGCGCAGTACCAGAACCCGGAGCTAACCCGCCCCTTTGCCATGTCCGACTTCAACGCCGACCCCGGTTACGGGTTCCGCATGGATCAAGGCATGAAGGCGCTCAACCAATCGATGGCGTCTAAAGGTTTGGGCGTGTCCGGCACCGGCATCAAGGGCGCGATGAATTTTGGCCAGAACTTGGGTTCCCAAGAGTATCAAAATGCCTACAACCGTTACGGGCAGGACCAAGCCACGCGGCGCAACACGCTGGCTAACATCGCCGGGTTCGGCCCCTCGGCAGCAGGAGCGACTACCGCGGCGGGGACAAACTACGCCACCAATGCGGGTAATATGGGCATAGGCGCGGCCAACACGTTTGCCAACGCGGATATGGCAGCAGCAGCGGCACAAGCGTCGGCCTACGGGGGCATCGGCAACGCCTTGGGCCGTGCGTTCTCGCCCGACCCGATGACCGCTGCGATTACGCAGATGATGCAAAGACAGTACGGAGTACCAAATGGCTGAGATCAATTTCGGACTGCTTGACACTCAACTACCGGGCCGGATCGCCACCATCCCCTTGCAGGCGCAGGAGGCGGGGCAGGCCAACGCCCTGCGTGCCATGCAGATGATGCAGGGCATGTCGCAAAATCGGCTGTCGGATCTCAATTACAACGAGCAGGTGCGCGGGATAGAAGAACAAAAACAGATCCGATCCGCATTGTCCGGTGTTGATGTGACGACGCCGCAAGGTCGGATGGATGCTATCCGTAATGCGGCGAGAATCAATCCCAAAACCGGATTTGAATTGCAAAAGATGTTCCAAGAGGACGAAAAACGGAACGCAGATTTACTAAAGACGCGAGCCGATATAGAAAAAATTGGGTTTGACCGCGAAGCTAAAAAACGTGAACAGTTTGCCGGTGAGTTAAGGCAACTGGCATTAAACCCAACAGACGAAAACGTACAGGCCGTATTTTCCAAAGGCATCAGTTTCGGCGTTCCAATGCAAGACATTGCTACGGACCAAGCACGCATCTTGGCGCTTCCATTAGACCAACGCGCAAGGATACTGGCGTTTTACGGGTCTACTGCTGCCGACATGATAAAACAAGTTACGCCCGAATTTCGGGGGATGGGCGGCAATATTTACAATGTGTCTCCGGGTGCTGTTGATTCAACTACGGGCATGCCGCGGAATGTAGGCGCGCTGACCGCGGCGCCAAGCACCGAGGCCGCGTTGACAAGCGCCGGGGCGGCAGTAAAACGAAACGAGATCGCAACAAGGAGACTGAACGAAGAGTTGGCCGTGGGCGCGCCATCGCAACAATCAATAGATTTTATGGCCGAAATTTATCTACAAACGGGTGTGATGCCGCCGTTAGGCATGGGCCGACAAGCAGCTAATTTGAGGCAACAAGTGGTGGCACGCGCTGCCGAGCTAGGCACCGCGGCACCCGCCACCGGCGCAGCAGCGCCGACTGTTGGGGACGCGGCGAGTAACTTGATAGCCAATAAACAAACCCGCGCGGGCCAAGCCGCGGCAGTCCGAGATTTCAGCAGCGGCGTTTCTGCTCGGCGAGTAACAGCAAACAATACGGCTATCAATCACTTGGCTACGATGGAGAAGTTAGCATCTGACTTAGGCAACAGCGACATCGGCATAGTCAATCGTGCGTCTAACATGTTTGCAAAGGAAACAGGCTCAACGGCGCCAGCTAATTTTGACGCGGCTAAACAATTGGTTGCGGCTGAAGTTATTAAAGCGGTCGTCAATAACGGCGGTGGTGTAACTGAACGGCAAGAAGCGCAAGAAAATTTTGCTAAAGCACGCAGCCCCGAGCAATTGCAAGGCGTAATAAACACATACAAAGAACTGCTTGCTGGACAGTTGCAGAGCTTGGGCCAGCAGTACGAAGTTAATACGGGGCGCAAAGACTTTTCTACTCGGTTAAACCCCGAAACTCAGAAGGTGTATCGGTCGATGAGCGGGTCCGGTACACTACAAGCATCGCAAGGCAGACCGCCCCTCGCAAATATTTTTAAGCAATAACATGTCCGACATTCAATCCCAGATTTTGGACGCGCGCAAAGCGGGCTACGACGATGCTGCAATAGCAACGCATATCGGCGGTATGCCCGAGTACCGCGACAAGATGAACGCCGCGCTGACTGCCGGGTACAAGCCCGCCGAGATACTCGGGTTCTTGTCCACGCCGGTTGCCGCGCCATCTAACGACATACCGCAGGGGCGCAAGTTTTCTGTCAGCAGTATTAATCCGGCAATGGGCGCGTATGGCTTGGCAGAAGCGGGTACGCAAATGCTCACGGGGCTAGGCGCGTCCGCGCTTGGCGGGTTGCGTGGTTTGGGATCCTTGGCTATGGGCGAAGGGCCGGAAACCGCTGCTCGCAAATCGCAAGCAACGCAAGCGGCGTTGACATACCAGCCCCGTTCCGACGCCGGTGCTACCGCTGCGCGTATTGCGGGGATGCCTTTGGAGCTGGCATCTGAAGGTGCGGGGTATCTGGGGGCCAAAGTTGGAGGGGCGCTAGGCAACGAAGCTGCGGGGCGCACTATTGGTGAGGTGGCGCCCGCAGTCGTAGCGACCGTAGCTGGTGCGCCATCCATGCTGCGCGGCGGTCGTGCGGTTAGCCGCGCAATGACTGTTGAGCGAGATGCGCAACAATTGGCGCAAAGTCGTGCGCGCGCGCCGCAAATAGACGCAGCAAAAAAAGCCGACGAATTAGGCATTGCGCTTAACCCCGCGCTGTCCAACCCCACCGTAGCTAACAAAGTAAAAGGAGTGTTGATCGGCAACCGAGATGTCAACGCCGCTATAGCCAAAGCAAACGACAATAGAATCACCGAGATAGCCAAACGCGATTTAGGCGTGACAACCAAATTAGACGCAAAGACTTACGAGCAAATTCGGAAAAATATTAGCGGTCCTTATGACCAAATTCGCGGCCTTCCAACGCTGGTAGATGATGGCACCGTGGCCGAGCAAATTAATAGCTTGAGATCCGACCCCTTGATCGGCGGGCGAAAAACGCAAGCGAAAGTGAATAGTTTAATTGATGATGCATTAGAAACAATGACCAACGGTGCTGACGGGCGCGCGGTTCTTAACAACATTGAGCAATTACGCAAAGACGCCAACAACATTTTTAATTCGTTGGAAAAGCCCGATCGCAAACAACGAGCTTTGGCCGACACCAGCATAGGTATTGCAAACGCGCTGGAATCTTTAATAGACGCTAATCTGGCGTCAAACCCTTCTTTACTGGCCGATTTTCGCGCAGCA